>Ga0214543_1010629_pt1 | contig 13500 bp, 11 predicted proteins | sample CNSS2metaG_FD_160094 | JGI IMG/M metagenome (GOLD analysis project Ga0214543, IMG submission 160094) | Root nodule microbial communities from cowpea collected in UCLA plant growth center, Los Angeles, California, USA - CNSS2 | ecosystem: Host-associated > Plants > Roots > Nodule | place: USA...
TATTAATTCGCCGTGCCATGTCCATATTGTATAACTTCTAAGGAAACCATCACAAATAAGATGTTCCCTAACTTGAGTTGCATTCAATTTTCTTCCATTCAAACAGTTGACACAAGGACATCTGAACCTCACCTCATCATCACTTCTCCCCTCATAACGTTGCGCAAATTTTACCTGGGATTCTCAAAACTCTAGCATTGCTTGTTTGTTTGTTTCATAATTTTTAATAATACATAAATTCTGAAATAAACGAAAAATTATAAAAGACAAAGATTTTAGATTTTTTGTATTTATAATTTGTGCATATAACCTTTATAAAAGGAACAAAGAACAAAGTCTACAATTTTAATATCAAATAAATGACAAGGTGTAAAAGTTAAAACTAACAAATCATTACAATTTAATTTGTTTTACATCAGAAAAATAGACATAATAAAAAATTAAAAATGTATTTGGGAAGGCCATGGAAGAGATGGGAAGAGTCCATGAATGAGATCATACCAAAGTACTCACTATAATTTCCAATGAATGCTACCTACAACAAAATCAATAATACAAAAGAAAAAGTTAAAGGAAAGAGAAAGAATATCTAAGTGAAACAAAATTTGTTAAATGATTGATAAAGAATATATAAGTCATAAACCAAGTGTGAGAGTAGTTATGCGTCTTTAAGACATGCCCCAATCTTGGTATCAGACAACAATTGTTATGGAAACATAATCTCCTTTTCAAGTGCATAAACTATATTATATTTTAGAAGAAACGATACAGTCATGACTCAATTGTCTATATTTGATTACAACTGATTACAACCAATAAGCCTTTTTTCCCTTAGGTGGGCTCGGCCATATGATTATCACATCAAATAATGCATAATGCTCCAACAAATCATGTTTGTAGACAAATCAGTACCCTTTATATCCTTTCTAGTTTCGCCTATAGTTTTTGACAGTCTCCCTTTACCTCTGGTCATAAGACTACCCTCTCTATCTAGCATATGCTTTATTCTTCTTATCAGTGCTTATTTAAGTTTTCTTCACACATGATATTCCCTAAATTTGACTATTAATAAATTTCATAAATATTCCCCCAAAATTAGTGGTAGTTACAAATAAAAGGCACGAGGAAAAGTACTCCTGATAAATGTCATTTTTTTGTCTCATTTATAGAATTTAGCAATTCTACAAAAACACTCAATTTATGCAAATATCCAAATAAACAGAGTCTTACAAACTAGTTAACAATGATGTCTCAGACTATGACAGATGTAAACAAAATATATTGAAATGACTACTACGTAATTAATGTTATCAGCAATTACCACAGGTTTTACATGCACAATTCACAGACCATACCCCAAAAAGTAAACAAAAAAATAAAAGATTATCACATGAAATTGTATGATATAAGTTGTTACCAAATGCATAATGAATAAAACATAATAATTTAAACAAGCAGAAAGCTCACCAATGTGCCAAATCTGTAAGGCCCATGAAAATCCTATCTATGAAATTCTGCCCTAAAGTAAAGGGCTGCCCTTGTAAGTGGGCCTAGGGCTGGCCCAAATGTTAAAACTGAACCCCAATCTGCCTAACGCTTCCACTCTCTCATTCTCACAGAGCCAGCCGTCACTCTCCCTCCACCCTCACAGAACGCTCTGCTAGGGTTTGCCCTAAGGTCCACTTCGAGCTAGCTCAAACTCAGTCCCTACTCACGTAAGTCACCCCTGGGCTCATGCTTTTATTTTCATGGTCTATGTTTGCTGTTATCGTTAGGGTTTAGTAATAACCCGCCTCCTTTCTTCTATTTTACCGTTCGTTCCAGCTGCTGACCATCCTAAGGGCAGTTTGACTTCTTGTGTGCGTGTCGGAGCGTCCCACTAGCTTGACTTCCAGGTACGGAAAGTTAGGGTTCCAGTTTCTGGTGTTGTTTTGGCTGTTCTTGAGTTAGTTACTGATTGTATGGATTAATGCTTTGATTTGATGTGTGAGAATGCCTTGTATGCTTGGTTGGTTCGAAAAACATGGTTGTTGCAGGTGAAACAGTGGCGAGACCTGTTAATCTCGCCCAAGCGAGCCAGTCTCGCCTAGGCGAGACAAATAGGGATTCGCCCAAACTAGTTTGCGCGAGAGGTCGCTCAGGCGACTCGCTCAAATTTTGAGCGAGCGAGCATCTCGCCCAGGCGAGAGGGGTCTCGCCTAAGCGAGATCCCGCATTGCTTTCTGAAGCCCTTTTTGAGCCCTCGCTTAGGCGAAGGGGACTCGCCTGAGCGAGGATGTCTCGCCTGAGCGAGGGATTGGGCGAGACAATATGGTGGTTGGTTGTGTGTTTGCTCTCTTATGATTGGAATTGCTTGGATATGACTGCCATGATGAAATACATGTACATATATATGGTTATATGCCTAACGAATGGATATATATGCATGACATGATTCATAAATGATGAATAATGGGTATTGTGGGGACTTGGCATGTGAAATGAATGAGTGGTGTGGAACTAAAGGAACATGGTATTAATATGAGATGAGGCCCTAGACTCATGGGGTGGTGATGATCAGAGGTATGGATTCGAAATATGATGCGTATGAGGAATTAATCTCAGGGGTTGGTATGGAAATGTAAATATGATTTAATGTTCTCTTATTGTTGGGTTATGAATGGTGGTCCGTGTCAGCGTGTAAATTCCTTGGGGTATCTAGGTGAGACCTCCGAGGTCGCGCTTCAGTGGTCGGGACGTAATTTCATTGCCCCTGTTAGTGGGTGTCCGTGGTGGTGCCCCATCTGTATAGCTAGGTAAGGATTCTAGGTAAGGACTGCATCCTGACACTCTAAGGGGCTAGTTAGTCTCACTTAGAGCGGACTGACTCCTATGGTGAGAGTAGCAGGAGGCCTGAAATTCATTAAGGGCTAACCTTGTGGTGAGGGAGATTTGATTCATCGTAACACTTGTAACACATAGCTCGGGGGTGAGCAGCTCAGGGTCGAGCAGAGGTATCCACCACAAGTGCAAGCATCCGCTAAATCCGACTAAGTTATACGTATCCGGATGAGTCGAGTCCTGTCGTAGTGTATTGTTTGGAAGGTCGTAACATGCTTGGTTGTGATATGAATATTGGATGGTGAAAATATAATTGACTGTATGATAAATGTGTTATTGGCTCTAGCTTACCCGTTTTGTTGTATGGTTGTATTGTATATGGTTGTTCTTTCTTGCGATGATCAGCAATTTGATTGATGGGAGCAGATGGGAGAGGTTCTCGTGGCCAACAAGGGAATGGTGATTCCGCTGCTTAGCCATCTGGGCTGGAGTTTCTTCACATTTTCTTTAGGGCTAAGGCCCATGTATCGTTTCATGTATTTCTACTTTACACTCTTTGTTGGATTGGTTTTCAGTTTTCCTTTGGCATCGTAGTGTGCCCGGTTTTTTGTAGGGGTTGTGTTTAGAAACCTAGGACTACGCTACATTGTTATCTCTGTGTGATGTTTCCTTTAATTTTACGCATTAAATTAAATGGGGCGTTACATTTATCGTATCCGAGCGGGCATTCCTTAGGTCTGTGGACTTGGGTTGTCCGCTTAGCTTTCTCTGTGTGTCTCTGAGTGCTTAGTTAAAATTCTTGCCTTTATCGAGCCTAACCAAGTGATTTTATGTGTGCCAGTGGACTATGGCACCTCCTCGTCGAGCTTCTCAATCATCCCAGGGGGACGCACCCGATATCGCCAGAGCCATAGAGGCGATGGTAGTAGCTATGGCGCAGTAGAGTGCTGCGATGATGCACCAACATGAGGCATCCATGCAGCGACAAACGGCGTCGCTTGAGCAGCAGCAGACAATGATGCAGCAGATGGAGGCTGCAAGGGTAGCTGCTGAGGATGCTCATCGGCAGCATATGGAGGCCCTCCGCCAGTTGGAGGAGAACAGGGCGGCTGCCCCTGTGTTTGGTCCTGAACCACGACCTGCAGTCAGGGAGTGGAGCCTAGAGGATTTTCTGAAGCACCACCCAGCGAAGTTTTACGAGAGGACTAGTCCTGACGCCGCAGACCAATGGCTGAAGGACCTAGAGCGCATTTATGATGCGAAGATGTGCCCTGAGGAGAACTAGTTGGCGTTCTCCGTGTACATGCTCACGGGGGAGGCGGAGCATTGGTGGATCAGCACCAAATCCATCCTGGAGGAGAGGGATGAGCCAGTGACGTGGGAGACTTTCAGAGAGAGATTTCTCGGAGAGAACTTCCCAGACAACATCCGGTACACCAAGGAGGTGGAGTTCCTCCAGTTGACCTAGGGAGGGAAGACAGTAATTGAGTATGCTGAGAGGTTCAAACATCTCAGCTGTTTTTACACCCTGCCACTCGATGAGGAGTGGCGATGCAGGAAGTTCGAGAATGGGCTTCGCGGTGACATCCGCTTGATGGTGGCTCCCTTGTCCATCAAGGACTTTGCCGCTTTGGTGGAGAAGGCCAGGGTGATGGAGAAGATGAAGCGTGAGGTGGAAGGTCAGCGCCCACAGCAACCACAGCCGCCTCAGAGGATTGGTGGACCATCTAGGTCCAAGCCCAGACATGAGGAGCGGAAGAGGCCGTATGATAGACCCCACCATTAGCCTCAAGGGTCTAGGAGCTTTTCTCCTCAGCAGGGCCGAGTTCGGTGTTACACATGTGGAGGACCCCACCCGAGGTACACTTGTCCACGTATGGAGGGTTACCGTAGGTGCAACAACTGTGGCAAGGAAGGCCACTTTGGGAAGGACTGTCCCAACCTTGCTAGGGCAGCGGCACGCCCTCTAGTTCAGACACCCCATCAGCATCAGGAGAGGGACAGAAGCAATAGGCCTCAGGCGACAGGCAGAGTCTATGTCATGACCGGAGCTGAGGCTGCAGGTTCAGGTAACCTTGTTATGGGTTATTGTGTGAGTTCTGGGATGAGATGTTGTGTATTATATGATTCTGGAGCGACACACTCTTTTGTGTCAAATGCATGTGTGGAACGGTTGGGTCTGCCGGTGTGCGAGCTGTAGTGTGAGCTTGCGGTGTCTACTCCGGCGTCGGGTTTGGTCAGGACATCGTCCTTATGTGCTAGGTGCCCAGTGGAGGTAGAGGGGCGCAGGTACAGGGTGAACTTAATCTGCCTGCCTCTACAGGAGTTGGAGGTGATCTTGGGGATGGATTGGCTCTTTGCCAATCGCATTCTGATAGATTGTCGGGAGAAGAAGTTGTTGTTTCTCGACTCAGAGGAGCTTGAGTTGGTGTCCCCTCAGGGAGTGGTGAGGGAGATTCAGAGTGGCGCGCAGTGCTTCATAATCTTCGCCCGTATGGAGGTACGAGAGGGAGAGAGAACATCAGTTATACCGGTAGTGCATGAGTTTGAAGACGTATTACCGGATAAGGTACCTGGGTTGCCTCCCAGTAGAAATGTGGAATTCTCTATAGATCTAGTACCAGGGACAGGCCCGGTGTCGATGGCCCCGTACCGTATGGCTCCAGCAGAGTTGGTAGAGCTCAAGAAACAGATAGAAGAGCTGATGGAGAAATAGTTCATCCGACCCAGCACTTCGCCTTGGGGAGCACAATATTGTTGGTGAAGAAGAAGGATGGGAGTTCGCGCCTGTGTGTGGACTATAGGCAACTGAACAAGATGATGGTCAAGAACAAGTATCCGCTCCCGAGGATTGATGACTTGATGGATCAGTTACATGGGTCATCAGTGTTCTCGAAGATAGATCTGCGATCGGGCTATCATCATCTCATTTTTGTGATGAACCCATGATCAATGAGGCTTAAGCGAACCCTAATACAAGAAAAGAATGAACAAAGAGAATGTATAGAGATTTCACCACTTAATGTGAGAAACCCTTACCCTTACCTTAAACTTTTCATTTGAAAATCCCACGAAACACGGCTTAAGCACAATAGACTAATGCTTGAGTGCAAATGACAAGCTTTGCCATATACTAACTGGAAGGGTGTTAGGCTAGCGTCAATTTTGATTGCAATTTTGTATGCCCACAGTGCATCATCAATTTTCAAGGCCCAATCCTTACTTGAATTTGCAGATATTTTTTTCCAAAATTTCTTTCAATTCTCTATTAGATACATCAAATTGGCCATTCGTTTGTGGGTGATAAGGTGTACGTACCTTGTGTTTTATTCCATAATGCTCTAACACCTTCTTGAGTTGCCTATTGCAAAAAGTGAGTGCCACCATTTCTAATTAGCACTTTTAGTAAGCCAAACCTGCATAAAATATTCTTTTTCAAGAATTTGATCACAGTTTTGGGATCTACAGTTTTGACAGTTGTAGCTTCTACCCATTTTGAGACATATTCCATTTCCACATGCATGTATTCATTGGAGTAAGACATTGGCAATGGTCATACGAAATCTGTAAGACCCGAGAAATTTAAATAATTAAATAAATGATTATTTAATAAATGTGGGTAGTAGGAGCCTTTATGGCATTTAATGCGAATTGTTATGACATGGAAAAGTGCTAGCTTAAGTGGTTGAGAGTACTTGGTTGTGTGAGAGGACTTGGGTTCAAGTTCTATGTATGCCAATTGTATGTATTTTAATATGTGTATTATTTTAATGTTATATTTGAATGTGGTTAGTGATAATGTAATCTTTAAATTATAGGAATTATCATAAAATATGAATTGGTTGAATTGGTTATGCACTAACCTTGTTGTGAACGAAAGGCATAGGTGTTTTTGGAAGAGGGAGTTAAGTTCTTATGGAGTAGCAAAGGGAGGCTCTTGGACATCATAAACAAAGGTTAGGAGACCAATTGGAGCGAGGATTCCAAGTAAGGGGAGCTATTTTCATGTGTTTTCTATCATATATAATGTACCTTGTATTGTGTGACCATAATTGCGTGACAAATCCCCACTATCTGTGCCATTCTTGTAAGTTTCTAGAGTTTCGCCCAGAAACTGCCTGGCGGGCATGGGTATGCTGCCAGGCGACACAACAGTTTGAACCCAGTTTTTGGGTTCTGTTATGAACTGCCTGGCGGCGAGACGGAACCGCCAGGCGATGTGCGTTGTCTGTCACTGTTTCATTGTGGTTCTGTGAATTTTATGATATGTTGAACTATCAGTTAGGTTCCTATGTTTGTGTGATTTCATAATACGATGATATCCCTATTGTTTGGGGTGTTTGTGATTATAATTGGAATGGGGATATGAAGGGTTCATATTAAGATCAAAGAATTATTCTAAATCATGGATTTAGAGATGATTAAGATGTAATTGGAAGTTGTATGATGCATAAAGGATAATATTATTGGGAGGGGGTCTAACCAATTATGTATGAATTATTGTGTTCTGTTGCAATTGATAGTTGGATCAAATTCTAGGAATTTGATGTCCTTTGCGGGAAAGGAAACCTGGGATTTTACCTAGGTACTGATGTGCCGCCTGGCGTTGGTGCAAATCTAGTGTGACTAGATGAAAAATAGAGGAATAGGGAGTGGGTGCAGATATAGGTAGTGCATTGATTTTGAGAGTATACTTTGAATGCATTGATGTTAAATAGGTAATGAAACTCTAGTGGAGACCAATAATCTGATACAAGTGAACAGCGACAGAAGAAAATAACTAAATTTAAATGGTGGATTACATGAATCAATGGCTCTTAGTGACGAAGCGATATGGGAATTGGAAAGTGACTAAGTATTAGATAATATAAAATATATGAGCCAGTAGGTATAAAAATTTGGAATGGACAATTTTGTGGATTTGGGATGTGGTATTGAGTTAATGAAAAATGTTGATAAATGTATATGTACGAGGGGGAATTATTTGAATGGCGCATAGAGCTATGATGTTAAGCAATCATTATGGAATAAGTATGATTGAGTTGGAATGAGGATTGGGTTAAGTTAGGACCAGTTTTTGATGCAAAACCAGTAAGGGGTATGCTATTGATATAGCGCTTGGCGGCACGGGTGTGGCCGCCAAGCGATAGGAGCACCAGAGGGTTTCTCTGTAACGTGTGGCGTCTGGCGGCAAAGTGTGGTTCGCTAGGCGATAGACCTCAAAATAGAGGGTCTGGAATGACTTGGCGCTTGGCAGCAAAGGTGTCCCGCCAAGCAGTCTCCACAGGCATTTCGCCTAGCGGCGCTTAGGCTGCGCCAGTCGATAATGCTGCAGGTGTCTGACTTGGATCAGGAGATGTTGTGCCATGAGCAGGTAGGTTCATGGATGGTGGTGAACCCGTGATGATATGAGCAGAAAGGTTCATATCCTGTTTCTCTCGTGTGGAGATACGAGCAGGTAGGTTCGTATGTTCCATGCTCACACTTGAGAGATGTTGCGTGCAAGGAGGTACGTAGCTGATGGATCACGTGTGTTGGACTACGGGCAAACAGGTCCGTAAAGCAAGACTACGAGTTGGGAGATTCGTAGAGTAGGACTACGAGCGCGAAGGTTCGTAGAGGCAGGACCACAAGCGGGCATGTTCATGTGAGCATCGTATATCTTGAGTCCAAGGCTAATTGTTTGTGTGAAATGAAGGTTGAAAAGCCTTGGGGTATTAAGGTCTTGGCCAAGAACTAACTAGAATCAAACAATTGGGTGTATTGTTAATTTTATTAACTTGTTTTGTTAATTATTTATGAGCTCATCCTTTCTGTTTGTGATTGGCGATGATCGTGTGATTTGTTACACGGGAGCAGATGATGCTACAGGTGATGTTGCTGACGTATAGCGACTGAGAGAAGGCTAGCCTGGGAATTTTTGAGCTAGGGATTTTATTATATTTTCTACTATTTTGTCGGATTTTGGAAATTGTAATAAGATTATTACTTTAGCTTTAATTGAATCTTGGCACTTTGAATAACTTTTAATTTTCCCGCGTATTAGGAATAATACATAACGACATTTGAATTTTCATTCTTATTTATTTATTTTAATTAAGTAATTTTCAGTAGGGACGTTACAAAATCAATCCTAAAATAGTCAAATATCTCAATCTCAATTATGCTTTGAAGAGGAAGTCCATGTCTTTTGAGATATGCCTCATGCTCTTTGACATTTATCACATCTCTTGCAAAACTCATTTGCATCTTTGAATAAGGTAGGCTTGTAAAAACAAGATTGCCACACCTTTGTTGTAGGTTTTTCTCCATTATAATAACCTCTATAATGTGAGTTGTGACAATGCCATACCACATCCTTGATTTCTGCACCAAATATTCACCTTTTGAGTAAACCATCATGGGTAATTTTGAAAAAGGTATGGATCATCCTAGACAAACTATTTGGCAAGCTTAAACAACCTCTTCCTTTGGTGCCAATTATACTCTTCAAGGATTATTCTAACAACTTTTAAATTAGCCATTGCTACGAACCAAGGTCTCTCCTGTATTGCGAAAAGCTTCTTATCAGGAAATTATTCAATGATTTCACCTTCTTGATTGGTGATTTCCTTGTTGCTTGGTCTTGACAAGTCGTCTATTATAAGGTTTTCACTTCAATTTTTATCTTTGATGGTCAAATTGAACTCTTGCAGCATCAGAATCCACCTTATTAGCCTTGGTTTGGAATCATTTTTTATTGAGTAGGTACTTGATAGTGGCGTGGTTAGTGTAGACTATGATTGGTGATACAATTATATATGCTTTGAAATTTTTCAGCCCAAATACTATTGCTAGAAGCTCTCTCTCAATTGTTGCATAATTCACCTAAGTTCATTGAGTATTTTGCTGGAAAAATGAATGGTATAAAAGTGTTTGTCTTTTCTTTGGCCTAAGACAACTCTAAGTGCAAAATCACTGGCATCACACATTAATTCAAAGTCAATGTTCTAGTTTGGTGCAGAGTTAATTGGAGTTGTGCTCAACTTCTGCTTGAGTGTTTAAACACTCTTCATCAAAAGAGAATTTGAATTCTTTCAAAATCATATTGCAAAGAGGTTTTGCAATCTTTGAAAAGTCCTTTATTAATCTTCTGTAAAATCTAGAATGTTGGTGTGAGGAGGAAGTTTGGCTATAATGTCCACCTTGGTTGGATCAACTTCTATGCCTTTTTTAGATATTTTGTGACCAAGCACAATACCAACCTTAACCATAAAATGGTAGTTTTCCCAGTTGAGCACTAGGTTGGTTTCTGCACATCTTTTAAGAACTTTGTTGAGGTTTTCAAGGCATGATTCAAAAGCTGCCAGAGACTAAGAAGTCATCCATAAAAAATTCCATGCACTTTTTCACCAGATTTCAAAAGATAGCTAGCATGCATCTCTGAAATGTGGTTGGAGCATTGCACAATGCAACACCCCTTTTGAGACGTCACGTGTAATTTTTTTTTCTTTTTTCAAACCAACGAAAATACTTTGATACCATCCTATAAATAAGAATTTTGCAAAACTTTTACTTCGTAAATACTCATCCAAGTTTATTCAAATAAAATCACACAAATACCTAAAGAATCTATAAAGGTTCCATTACAATTCTTTCAAAACAGGAAAATTCAACATAAAAGAAATCCAAAATTATTTTCAAAAGCTTTCCAAAACTCCTAAAGTTCTCCACAACACGTATCCTCGCACCTATGCATTTCTACCAACATCTGTAACAACATCTGCAAGGGTGAGCTAACCAAATAGAACAATATACAACCATACATTGTCATCATACAAATCACCTCATGATCATAAACATGTTACATAATTCCACCAAGTCATATTACAATAAATTAATATCAATCAAATCATATTACCACCAAGTAATGCCAATCTAGTATGTCATTCTCTTATAACCATCCATTATCATTACCTTTCCTATGCATAAACGCCTCTTGGAATGTCTCTTTATCCTACTTTCCATAAGACTTACAAGCAACAACTCTACCTGCTCACCAAAGCCAAAGGTAGAACACTCCTAAAAAATTGTACTTACCACGAAACATATATGGATACATCTTCCTCATGTTGTTTTCCAAATCCCACGTAATATCTTTTAGCATAAACTTAATTATTCATATACCTAAACTTATGCTCTTATGACCTTAAGAATTCCTTCAATTCCTCATCCATAATTGAGCATAAAAAGACATTTGACAGGTAGATGGTTAAGACATGAAGGCCCGGGGCGACGGTCAGGATGGGCTGGGGCAACAGTCAGGACAGGCTGGGTCAGACCGATGGCCGAGAAGGGCAGGGTCAGACCAACGTCTAAGACATGCTGACAACATGGGTGGGTCGACCCAGGAAAACGATCGTGATAGACCAAGCTGAGGTGATGGTCGAGATGGGTAGGGCTAAGTTGGGACGACAACAAATGTCAACACTTAATTTCGTTCGAAAAGATAAATTTTGACAAAATATTGCTTGAAGAATAGGTGGTTCCTTAATTTTCTTCTTTTCTTTATCTTTAATTAAGTTAATCAAAAATATTTTTGATGAAAATTGTGGAATTTATTTTCGAAGAAAAATTAAAAAAAAAAGAAAATAATAAAAAAAACAAAAGCAAAAAAAAAACAAAAAAAGGAAGAAAGAAAAATAAAAAGAAAAAAAAAAGAAAAGAAGAAGAGAATGAATTGGTGGCCTTTTCCGTTTGTTCTAACTCTCTAGAAGATATATATTTGTTGTTTGCAGCCCCCATTTTACTATTTTGAAACTCCATCATCTAGTTTTCCATTTTCACCCCGACTTTGATATCCTTTTCTACATTTTTCTACATTAAGCTCACAGAACAAGTCATTCTAATGGCCATCACGCCACTAATCCACCTAAAACTCACTCTTTCCACTCATGTGATGACACATGTCACCCCTTTCTCTTTTCCTTCCCACCAACTCTCTCTCACGCATGCAAGGCACAAGGAGAAGTAGGTAATTAATTATGGACTCACCACCCTACGTAGGCAATCCCCTAGGATTTCCACCCCATTCCTCTATTGAACAATGGCAGAACCATCATTATCATTTTTTCACCACTTGCCCACGACATCATAATGACAAGATTCAAACTTCACTTAATTTTTTTGGGGATAATTACAAGAGAGAGGATGAATCTCAAGGGGCTGATACATGAGGATGAGGAGAGGGAGTACCCAAAAGGAAGGAGGGACCGTTCCATCTGTCAGAATTACACCCACTCGCTTTTGCTTATGCCAAGATCCCTATAAACTATTCACCATCTTTCTCCAAACTGAAGTCTTGAACTCCCACCACACCAACTTGTTTTCCGACCACACCTTCCCATTCTCAATGGCACTTAATTAAAGGAAGATAGACACTAAAAAAAGGGGAAGAACCAAGGAGGCAAGAGGACTGGAAAAAAGAACCATGAAAGCTAGCTGGAAAAGGATGAAGGAAAGGTAGCTCAGTGTTGATTTCGGCTAGGAGTCTTTCTTACAGGTGATTTTTCTTTACCCTGTCGTTAAGCTCGTCGCAATGATTATAACACTCATCTTCATGCATGGTTTCTTCGTAGATGTCATTTGATATATGCGTTAATGTTTGGAGATGTGTATGCTCTTATTTATCACCCCATTATGCTGCATGTTCATGTTAAATTATCTGCAACAAATTCACACCCACGCACTACCTTACACATATTTTTACTTTTTACTTTAATCCATGGTTGCCTCCAAAAATGAAAATGACATGGTAAGGAGACTTGAGAAAACTGGACCATGTTTATGTATATGTGGGGCGCGTATTTTTCAATTTTTGACCTTTGTTACCATCGGCTTCCTCACATCGGCTTCCTTGTTGTCTTGACACCACTTTTTTATGTACCCATACGTTTATATAGTGTGTTTTTGTTTGGGTTGGGATGTTGTTGTAAGGTTGCACCATAAGATACAAATCATGTACCACCTTGTGCTTATCCAATGCATGCATGCAACATTTTGAGATACACCCAGTATACATATTATATCCTGTTCCTTTGCTCTACAAACATGGTTTCTTCCCTCCTTGCACATTCTTACATATGGGTTGATTATTTGGTTTTCTATTTCAAATGCATGATGCTCATACTTTGCATGAAGTTCGGATATGGTGCGTATAGGTTTCGGAGCACACAACTTGCGAATGGGTGGTTCATAATGCAATGCGATTATATGTGATTCTCTTGTGTGCCATTTTTTTTAGTTACAATAGTCCCACATTTTGGAATAGGGTGGACTCAATATGGATCTTGATTCTGGTTAGATGATTTTCTGTGCCTGCACACTAATTTCTCATTATAATAATCTGCATAGTGTGGCAAAATGTTCTTCTTTCAAAAAAAAAAAAAAACTGACCGCATGTTTTAATACGTGAGTGGAACTCACTTTCGCATGTCATTGAGATAGGTGTGTTGACCATTTTGGTTGTAATAGATAAATTTGTATGAGCGTGTGGGACCCATTTATTTGTGCATCTTTACAAATAAGAACGAAAATGATATTTGAACATTATTTTTAGACTCAGTTTTGACATGCACAACACTTAAGTTTTAAAAATTTATTTTTATTAAATGATATTAACTCTTGCACGTGTGGACAATT
>Ga0214543_1010630_pt1 | contig 13499 bp, 7 predicted proteins | sample CNSS2metaG_FD_160094 | JGI IMG/M metagenome (GOLD analysis project Ga0214543, IMG submission 160094) | Root nodule microbial communities from cowpea collected in UCLA plant growth center, Los Angeles, California, USA - CNSS2 | ecosystem: Host-associated > Plants > Roots > Nodule | place: USA...
CTCTATCTCTCTCTCTCTCTCTCTCTCTCTCTCTCTCTCTCTATATATATATATATATATATATATATATATATATATATATATATATATATATATATATATATATATATATATAACTAAACCCAAATATCCAATTTTATGCATCACTCGACTCTAGAAGTTTTGCCTTGTCATGTAAAGTGAAATTCTTAAGTGTTACAATCTAGTAATTGTACCTCGTTCCTCTCGTGACAAGGTGTGTTACCTTATAGCCTAAAAGAAAAGGAATCCATGACCCCATAACCAATTATAACAAGCTCATTCCCTCTTCACCACTTAGACTTCATCATCTATATGAGTCTAAAAGTCTAGTAAAGTGTAAGGATAGCTTCAAATGAGTTTCCCTAGTAAAAGCAACACTAGAATTACTTACCATAACCTTCCTCCTTAGGAATTATATGACCATACAACCAATCACGACTTCCAAACACTATATCACATTTCATTTATGTTGGAATACCTCTCTTAGACATTTATCTCAATCTCATAATTAATCTCCTTCTGAAATACAACACCTTTAAAATTTATAGACTCGTCCAGCTAGATCACACACTTGCTCAGCGATCAACCCCTAGAGGTTCACTCACTCAACAAATGGGTGTCTTGCCTAGCTCGTCTAGCACTGGAACCAAATTCAGTATAATTTTCTAATGAGAACATACTCATTCAATGAGTCCCTTTTCCCCTTTCTCTCTCTGCCAAACTCGAGTTTAGCATTCATTCAGTGAAAGTCTACTTGACCAGCAAGTAGGCCTCCCCTAACTCTTTGTCAAACTCATTTTTCATTGTCGCTCAACAAGTCTGTGTAACGCAGTAAACAAAATCCTATAATTTTAGATAGTACCAACCATACCAAAATTTCACGTCATGTTTCAAATAATTTAATAAAACACCAATTACATGTTGAAACACTAAACTCGGCCAAAAGATCAATTCTACAGTTTTGTATCACAATGTATATCCCAATAACAAATTTAACATATTGGATAGTTTCCACACTCACTAAGTTTTTCATACAATTCAACCAACTCAAATTTCAAAAGGAAGTTACACTTCTAGTCCCAAAATCACAAATTTAATATATAGCAAAGAACTAGAACGAGAATCAATCATAAAACAGCTAAAATTTGCTTTCCACACTAAGACAAACTCCTTTTCCTCACACTGATGTTCCTTGGAGCTCTATACAACACAAGATCACCTAAACAATCGATCAAACCACAATTAGAGTTATAAGCATCACATCATGATCGTAGAGCAATAGAGGTTCATCGATAGTAACCTTGAGTCACATGCATCACCTTAGGGCTCACATGCAACCCAAGAGCTAAAACACCTAAAAGAGGGTAAAACAAAAACTTATTATGTTTGACTCTTTGATCGAATGGTTACATAGAACTAATTGCTAGGAATGATCCTACGATTCTTAATTCCAAATAGATGAAGATTGAGGTAAAAAATCTAAAGAGATGATAGAGAAAAATTTAGAAAAAACATTTAAAATGATAGGAATTTTTAATAAATTTCAATTATTAAAAATCTATTCATAGTTTAAATCTTTTACTATTATAATATTATTTTTTATAAAAATCACCACGTCGCTAAATAGGTTCTCACAAAGTGTAGAATTTCATTTTAAGTTCTCGAAACACTCATTAATTCCTAAACAATATTTTTAATTACATCATTGTTATTTGAATAAATCCTTTTGTCGTAATTTTACCTTCATTTGTTTACACTATTATACACGGTAAAATTATTGTTATGTTAATTATTAGACATGGAATAAATATTAATTATTTAGACTACATTCTTATTTATATATGTGCTAAACATTTTCGAGTAAAATAAGATGGAAATAAGTATAACCTCCATTCCTATTTTATTTTTTCTTTTAAATGTTAAAATACTATAATTTATTTAGTACTACATTTTAAGATTTATGTGTAAAATATTTATTATTATAAAATTAAATTGTTGTTAGTTTATTTTTACTCTTTGATTTTTAATATAAAAATTAAGTAAATAAATATTTGGATAAATCTAAATATATTCATTTACGACCTTAATTTAAAACTCCATCTAGGTCCTCATTTTCATGGATATAAAATTTATATCTCGTCTTCTATTTTTATTACAAAACTTAACAATCACAAATATGAACCAAATTAGTGTAATAATTAAATAACTAATCCATGCATGGAAGATTTAAACCAACTGCTTTAATTAAAATCGAAATAATAAAAGGAAATTTTTGCAATTTATGATTAATATAATTAGAAAGCCTGTTTAAATTATATCCATATTAAATTTTTTTTTACTATCACAAATTTATTTTATTTATAAAACATTCCTGATATCTAACAATACTTAGTAAGAAATATGTTTAAATAAATTACCTCAACAATTTTTTTACTTCTTTTTTTCTCTCCATAGTATAAAATTTACCATATTTTTTGAAAAATAAAATTATTCAAATTATTTAAAAAAATTAATTTCATTATACTAAAATTCAAATAAAAGTATATGCCAAAGCACAAAGTCCTTGTAGCCATGCTTATAATAATAAAAGGACATTTTTAGATGCATAATTGCTAATGTATATATTAACCGTAGTTTTTAGAAAAATTTAGCTTGAGGTCAACTCGATCGAATTTGAGCATGGGATTGACTCGGCTGACTTTCGATCGTTGTCAATTCGATCGATTTTTGGTCGGGGTCGACTTGGCGAATTCGGTTAAATTTTGGTTAGGGTCAACTCGGCCAAATCGAACGAATTTAGGTCGCGGTAAACTTAGTCGAATATGTTCAAATTTCGATCAAGCCCAACTCGGTAAAATTTGGCCACATACCATCGAATTTCGGTCGAGGACAACATGATCGAATGCGACCAAATTTGGGCCATGACCGACTCAACAAATATTTCAGTTGGGATCAACTTGACTGGATTAGGCCGAATTTCAGCTGGGGATGACATAGCCATATATATTGCCAAATTCGGGTCAGGGCCAACTCTGCCAAATTTTCGTCATGGCCAACTCAACTAAATTTGACCAAATTTTGACGAAAGTTGACTGCACTGAATACGACTAAATTTTGGTCAAAACCGACTCAGCCAAATTTCATCCGAGACCAACTTAGCCCAATGCAGTCAAATTTGGATCGGGATCAACTTGGTCGAATACAGCCAAATTTGGTCAAGGGTGAACTAGGCCAAATTTCAGTCGGGGTCGACTCGACTGAATTCAGCCGAACACTACCAAATTTTGTACAAGGTCGACTCCGCCATATACAGCCAAATTTAGGTTAGACCATCTCTACCTTCGACCTAACCCTATTGAAAATTTGGATTAAACTTTTTAAATTATCCATATTTGAAAATCTAGATTTAGAAAATGGATATTCAATCCATAAAATAATAAAATTTAAATCAGATTGAAATTCAGATTTAATAAAATGGATTGGATTTTTAATAAAATGGATCTTATATGGATTGGACCGCAGCAAAAGTGAATTGAATCAAGAAAATTGGATTCTTTTTCCACTGCTAGTATTTATCCGTTCCCACCTTTGTTAACAAACTGAATATGAAAAAGATAAATAAAATTGTTTGAATTGCATGTATTTATCTAAAAATAAATCATTTTTCGATGGAAACATCCACCTTCTATACATTCAAAAAACTTTTCTGTCTTAATAATTGTTTTCAGCAATAAATAATAATATCACAACAACAAAAAATGCACTTATTATTAATAACAAATTTTAACTAAGAATCTATTTCCCATCTTGTAAAGCAACTTCATAACACCATCATAGTTAATCTATTCACACTATATACCTTTCGGTATTAGAATCAAATATAATTAAAAATATGTGAGTGGTATAATAGAAGCTCCATGGCAGAAGACATAATTTAATAGACTTCCTTGGATAGACTCTTATTATCTTAATAAAAAAATTTAGTATATTTCAATCTTTCAAAACTGACTTAAAAAATAATACCTAAGCAATTGAGAAATAAAATTATATATAATATACAAAAATATTTAGATACAAAATAACTTTTATATATAATATCTAATCATATTTTATTTAATATTTTGTGTATTTGTTTAGCAAGATTCATGATTCACAACGCACATTCAAACTACAATCCGTCGTAAGTCAACCTCTTCTAAACTTAAACCATACTCAAAATGGCTTTGAGTAGAAGTTATTATAGTAACAAACACATCATACAAACCAAGATCTTTTCATTAATGTTCTATCATCCATACAAAATTCGTAAAAACAAAAGGTTTGAGTAATAATGAAGGTCCACATACATGACAATGATGAACACCTACCTCATTCTAATTGTCTAAAAAATTTGAATTCAAGATGTCAGATTATGTTGATAAACTGTACCGTACATGAAATCAAGCAGTCTGGATTCTACTAGAGCCCTCTGCTTGTTTTAACATGTATTCTTTCTTCATTTCCTCCAAAACAGAATCATTGGTGCTGTAAAAGAATTAACAACAGATATCAATTCCACATTCATAGCAACACAATTATATTAAACTGCATCTCCTATACTTCACAACATACAACTTTGGTTTTATATTCCTCTAACCAAAGAATATAGTAAAACTTGCATATCTCCTATTGTTGTTGTTGTTTCATTCATCAATTCCACGGTACAATTTATACAATACATTATAGACTCACATATTCTCGACCGTTGTACTCAAAACAGACAACAACGGTTATACACGGCTAACTCGATAATTACATATAAGACTTCAACGGTTAATATATTAACTACCCAACTACCCACAACGGCTAATATATTTATGATTATTCCAAAACCCAACAAAGATTAACTAGAATGTTCAGAAACATACATGGTTTAAATCAGATAAAAAGATAGAATGTCAAAATTGGGATACCAACAAATGAACCTAAATGTCTTCTTCTAATAATTGTTTTTAATCAAAAACAATTTTTGTTTGGGCAAGTTTGCTAAAAAGTGGTTTTAAGATTTAATTTTGTTTGGATATTAAAAAAATAGCTTTTAGATAAGAAAAGAGTATGCATGAGGCTGAAAGGACAAAAGCTGTTAAGAAATAATTATACTTAAGAAAGATACATGGGAACATTAGAACAAATTTGAGAGAGTAACTTCCCCTCTCTTAGGATTTCATATTGGATACACCACATACAATGTATGAGAGGGAAAATAAGGAAATTTGAAGAGATACACCAAGGAACTAGTTTTAGCACATAGCACCTTAAAATAAATCCTATTGAAGACTATTTATTCTAACAATTATGAATCACAATTTTTCCAGATTAAAAAAAACTGCTTATTTTCCAGAAAAACAAAAGCCTTTTACAAAATTTAAGCAGATGTCCCAAACAGCAGGCTTATTTTATAGCTAGTTTTAAAAAAAAAAAAAAATCAGGGCTTTTCTCTAAGTTAGGAATCAAATACTTATCTCAATTGAAAAGCTTTAGTAAGCTACAAGCTAATCCAACATGGACATACTGTTAGGAGTTAGCTAGAAGAAAAGGGAAATAACCAAGAGACAGTTAGAGTAGTTAATCAGTTAGTTATAAGAATTTATTAGATATAAACAGGGGAATTAAGGGGGTAGGATTCATTATTAGGTCATCATTTGTAGATCAAGCTTTTACACTTTCTTTTCTTTCCCATTTCTATTTTTGGCTCATAACACATATTATGCAAATATAACTATACATTGGCAACAAAAGAATACATTACAGACTAAAGTAAAACACCCTTTCTTACACACACCTAAGTGTCTCCTTTTCTTGATCTCCAAAGATGAAGAAATTTGATGGCAAGTACAAATGACCAAATTAACAGAATTTATTCAGGAAAGGGAGGAGGATTCTAATGACTAAAGTACATAAGAGACAAGACATGAATATATGTCATCAAGTTTCAGCATCTATGAAGCATAAGTAAACTTGATAAGAAACCAAAACCCTTAAATTGATCCTACAACGATTAGATTATTATTACATCAGTACTCCAAAGAATTTTATTACCAAAGTAGTCTATCAAAGATGTACCAAATTCAATATTTTAAGTCCCCGCTGTAGTCCAACAAAACAATGAAACCTGTAACATTTTATATCTTCCAGGAATAAATTGGAAAACAAACTTTTAAAATACCAACTTAACCATGTGTTTGGACAGAGAATTTCACAATGTAAAGGAAATTAAAATACATTAAATTTGTTTCAATTCAAATTGATTCATTACTCAAATGTTATGCTTGTATAAGACAATTCAAAATTATTGAAAATTTTTTGGATAAAGTATTTCAATTACTACCAAATATAAAAATTCATTTTTATATTAAAAAGTATTTAATAATTCAAATATCTTAGTCAGTGATGCTTCTTAGTTCGACATCAGTCAAGGTTATTTTCTCTCCCAAAGTCCACCAAAATCTTTTTAGGTAATATTAACAAGAGCTTTTCTTCATTAACATATGTCATTTACAATTATGTCGGTTGATATCAATTAAAGTTATTTTTCAATGTTATTAGTTGAAGTTATGTTTTGGCCGACATTTTTTACTGATGTGTTAGGAAAATTCCCTTAGTTAACATTGGCCAGAAACAGTCCTAGCCAAGGTTCCACAAAAGCTTGCAGAGTCAACATTAGAAAAAAAAATCTAAATTTACTTTGAACAGAAAATTAATATTGGCAATGTTGATTGAGAAAACCATCCTTAAACAAAAAATGAACTTTATAGGCATGAACCAAAATTAAGGTTGGCTAACATCGGCCAAAATAAACCCCTACCAAGATTAGTCAAAAATATCCTATCTATCATTGGCTAAATAATAACCCAGATCAACATTGGTCAAAAAATAATCCCACCAATGCCAACAAAAGAAAAACCTATGATCAACATCAATCAAAATACCAGGACTGAACCCGAAAACACCCCAGATGGGTCAAGCTAACAACACTCTGGACCGAGGCCAATCCAAGTAGAAAGTATGAAGCGAAGAAGCATAGATGTGAGAGATGAAAGAGTATGAAAAATTTGAAATTCTTACTTAGTAGATGAAATTTGAAAATTCTATAATCGTAAGTAATCAAATTACTCTAATAATTTTGTAGAATTTCAATTTCTTAAAATCCCTATCCAAACAACGTAATTTGTCTCAACATTTCAAATTATCCATAAAAATGAATTATGTTCCAAAAATTCTTCACCCAAACACAGTATAAGGGTTCACTCTGAAAAGAATTGTGTGAGCAAATCTTCAGCAGAAACTTACCCAGAATGTGCAAGACTTTTAAGGCCTATTTGCCTTAAAAAAACTTTTCCTGTTCTATTTTCTAATTTCATCACTAACTACAAATACCTTGTTTTCATTGTGTTTCTTGTTTTCAATGATTCATATTGCATTCAGTGAAAACAGCATAAGAGTATTTGACTACAAGAAATACAGTGGAAACATGGTGGTGTTAATAATCATTAATGGAAACAGGACAATTGAAAAGGCAAATGAGGAACAAAACTTTATCCTTTTCTAAAACAGGCTAAAACTCAATTTGTCATGTTCTTTTAAATTCGCCAGTACCTATCCCTTATCCTGGTAAGTTTTCAATTGGTATATCTTCACTGAATACAAACTAGGACACATAAACCCTACTGAACTGCATTAAGAACTTAAACCTTTGCTTCAACAATTATATCAAGAATTCTAAGAAACAGAATAAGATGCACAGACACAAGGGAGAATGAAGAATGAAATAGAAAGGCAACAATGAATATTGCATGTGGTATAATTTTCTCTATATACATGAGAAACGATAATTCATGATGGAATGACAATCTAACTTAACACTACAACAAATGCATCCAACTTGTCTACAAATAAAACTAACTTTTCTTGCTCTCAACAAAACAATCCAAGAACTGAATCAAATAAATCAAACAATGATTCATTTCATAACAGAGCTTACAATTGATGAAGACAATCATTCAGCTCTTTAGCTTGTTGGCGACAACGCCACACAACTGACAGTGTTTTCCCGGAAGCGCATTCAGCATACTTTGCCGTGTAACGATCACACTCCTTCAGTGCCTTCTGCTTCATTTTGCTGCGCAAAGCTGCAAATTTTATGATACACCAGCTCATTACTTTCACCAATTAAAAGGAAAAAGAAGGAAAAAAAAAAAAAAAACTTGATCTTAACCAAAACCCCATCTTGGATTCGTATGAGAACTACCCATTTGAAGTTAGCACACGATTAACTAAAAGAGTTCTCGTTTCTTCCTCAAAAATCACAACTTTCAGCACTTTAGTAATCGGTGCGTTTAGGGTTTATGATACGAAGTAAAAAATAGGTGGTACCTTCTTCCACTTTCTTCTTAACGTGATTCTCTCGTGCGTCTTGAATATAACCCATTGAGGTTTGAAAACGAGATTGAGATTGCGCTTTAGAAGTTTGTTGGATCACTGAAGAATACTCTGTTGCAGCATCGACAACACAGGTTTTTCAGTGGAAAGGAGAAAAAAAATACGCAGGGATTTTGCTAGAATTTTGGCTGAAAAAGTTAAAAGAAAAAAAAAACTTAATTAAGTTCGGAAAAGTTTAAAAATTTTCAATTAAGCTTTCATTAAATTTTTAATGATTTATTAAATACTTAATATTTATATATTCTAATTGATTATTTTTTGTTTGGTTTTTTTAAGTGAGACGAAACTCTTATTTTTAAAATTTTAGATTTTATAATCTAATAAATTTTATAATTCTATAAATTTTTTATTTTATAATTTTTTATTTTATATTTTTTGTTTTAGAGGATAAAGAATAAGTAGATTATTGTAGTGGAGTTTGAGGGATATGTTATAACTTGATGGAATCAAATATCAACAATCATTCGGCACCACCTGGTGCTACATTAAGTTTCTAATGAACGCTAGATTTATTTTTATGTTTTATATCAGGAAAATCTTTTGAAGCTTCAATAAAGCAATTGGTGTGAATGATTACTACAAGGAGTTAGAGTCCTTATTGCTTAAGGTTGATGCCCATGATAAAACCAATGAGGCCAAGGTAGTTTGGGTTTTCAAGTGGAAGAGAGATATTTAATACTTAATAAAAGTGAGTACTCCACAGTTAAAAATGTTTTGCATCTTGTCCTAAATATTGAAACTCAATTTAAAAGAAAAGATGGGATAAGGAGAAGTCACTCACACAAGGACTATTTCCAAGTCTTACCAAGAACCTCCTTTTAGGACTGATTCAACTAGTGACCACACTCCTTATCCTCCCACTTAGGTCAAGTTTTATAAAATGTTTTAAGTGTCTGGAGGTATGAGCACATTGCTTCTAATTGCCCTACTAAGAGAATCATGACCTTAAAGTTGAGTGGTGAGGTAAAGGTGACCACTCTTCTCCCGTTACCTTTCAAGAGCTCTTTTTCCTTTGATGTATTAAAGTAAACGAATCACATTAACCAATAAGGTTTTGATGATAACAAAACAGTCACTCTACCAGATGAGCGAGTCTCTATTTATAAGTGAAATAGCGTTAGATAACTAAGAGAGAACATCTAACAAAAATAATAAGGTTCTAATGAATGAGGTTAAGTAATTGATCAATATGGTTTGAAGATCAAAATATATGATATGTACTTATGTTTTTCATGTGCTTAATGAATAATATTCAAATGTTATGTATGATATTATAAGCAAGTCTAGCAAATGCAAAGGCCAAGTCTTTAGCATTAGATGAGTCTAAGTCATAGACAAGACCATGTTTTAGATAAGTACACAAATGGTAATCACTAGGTTTGATCATTATACAACTAAGGTGTTAGAAGACTTAAAGGGTTAGGCTACCCATGGCAACTTAAGTCATTAGACGACTAAAGCATTAGACAACCTAAACAGTAGAACTCAGTTTTACATTAAACGGGTTAGAAAGAACACACTTTGATATTTGGCTAAGTGTTTTAAACTTTGGTTGATAATGCGAATTGGTATATTAATTTAAGCATTTGAAACAGAGAATTAACTGTATGAGCTATAACATTCAAGAAAATTATCTTGTGACAATTACATTATGGAAGAAGAAAGGTTTTTAATCAAACATTAAAATCAACTGTAAATTAGGAAATGAACTAAGACTAGATTGTTTGATTGATTGAGAAATATTATAGCTCTAAAAATTCAAATGTAGAAGCATATTGTATACAAATTTCTTAACGGGACAATTGTGCCATTAAAGAGAGAGCAGAATTCAAATCAAGTATGAGTTCATTCATACAAGGAAAAGGATATCCTAAAGAGCATCAACAAATTCATAATTAAAGTTTTGAACAATAACATTAAAGATTTAAGCTGAAAAATCAAATTAAAGAGTTGATCAAGTCATTCCATATCATGAAGATTATGATGAAGCGTTGCAATTCGAATTCTCAACTACTATCAAATGCAACAACTATACAAATGATGCAACACCATACAAGATTCAAGAAGATCAACGAAGCTATTTACAAAAGATCAAAGTGTTGAGAATTTGTCATATCATTGTTGACATGAGAAGCCAAGGTGGTTTGCTTCTTGAAGATTTGATGAAGATTGAATGAAGCTCTTTTGAACTATCTTGAAGCCATTACCATTGGAATGAAGTCTACATTGATGAAGGAAAGGAGATTTGATGATAACTATATTGATCAAGACTGGAACATGTGCTCTCCATGTACTTAATCATTTAGAAAGTGTATTTTAAATTTGTAATTCATGTTGTAGACCTTATAGCATTAATTAGATGAAGTTTGGTCTTTATTGTGTTTTTAATCTGTTGAATGATTTTTCAACAGGTTAAAATGTCTCTTTTAATCTGTTGAATGGCTTTTTAACAGGTTAAAAGGTTGGCTATAGTAGTTTTAAACTGCAACAAATTCAATCAGTTGATTTAGTTTTTAATCGACTGATTTCACTTAAGTCTAGTGAAATCAACCGATTGATTTGAAAATCAACCTGTTGAATTTCGTAACAGTTTGACTATATAAGCTGTGATTTTCGAAAGAGAGGTTAGTTGATCATTTTAGAGCACGAATTTGTTCTGAAAACTTGTGGAAACTCTCTCCTTCATGATCATACGTGTTGCAGTTGTTGAAGATTGATCTTGGATCAATTCTTAGAGCTTTTGGCTTGGTTTGAAGCTTGGAGAAAGTGGTTTGTGGTAGGCAAGGCTGTGCTACCACTAAGGTTTGATCTTTCTCAAGCTTTGTGTGTGTGCCTGGTGGATTTCCAGGTCTGCAAGAGGGTTCTTGCTGTGCTGGTGTGATTCTTGTGTGATTCAAGAGTCTTTTGTGGTGTTTTTGCATATTTTGGAAGTGTAAGGGTGGATACTTTGTAAAACTTTTGAAATAGTGCAAAGTCAAGCTAAGGTTGCCTTGACAAATTGGATATACCTCAGGTTTGAGTGAACCAGTATAAAAATCTCGTGGTGTCCTCTCTTCTCTAACCTTTCTCTCTTGCATTTTCATTTTAAAGTTTAAAAAACTTGTGCTTTAATCATCTTTTTCATATTCTTGCATGTTTTCATGGCATCTACAGTATTGAGCATGTTTGTATAATCATTTGGAACTGGTATTTATCATTCTTGAGCATTGTTTCTGGTTTAAAATTCAAATTCGCATTTCTGCATTTTTCCCAATATTTCAGTCGACTATTTTTCTGTTTCAATCGATTGATTATACCAAAACAGAATTTGTATAGTAAAATCAATCTGTTAACTCTGTTTTTGATCGATTGATAGTGTACAGTTCAATACTGTTTGCATCCTAACTTGGTGATCTATTTGATTCAATTCAAGGTGGTTTTTAGCTTGCAAAGATAGCCTAAATTTTTAACTAGCCAATTCAACCCCCCTTCTTGGCTTTTCAACCATTTCAAAACTAACAATCATTAGTGATTGAAATTAGGTTGAAAGTTTACATTTTGTATATCCTTCACAAAGTGAAGTTGTAACCTTTGAGCTAAATTGTACACTCTTGCTATGAGAAGATCGAAGTGATGAGAAATTGCCATATCATTAGTGATTAGTGAATTGGGTCAGATGCTTACATCTTGTAAATTATTCACCACCCTTAGATAAGTAGTATATGCTAAAGAACATTAGATGCTTTGGGGAGTCAGACACTTGTATGTGTTAGACGTTGCAAGGTCATGTTGGCCAAACAAACCTTATACCATGTGGGTTGTGCGAGACGAAAATGCTTAATTGCTCCCTAGTGTGCTAAGAATGTGTGAAATTGACCCTATAGAGACACGTGGAAGAAAAAGAGAAAGATTTGGTTGAGACACGAGACCTGACCTTTGATACACTACCACATTTTTCAAAAGGACAAAGGCATACACAAACTACATTGTGGTACAATGCTACTTTATGTTTAGGATAAAGGTCCAAAGCACGTAGGAAGTGCAAATTTTGGCTCATTCAAGGAGCATAGGTCGAGCGATATTAGGTCATGTAATAAAGTGTCTTGTTGCTACATTCTCTTCACTCAAGATGTGGAAAGACTGATGGTTGATCAATGAGTAAAACTAGAGTAAGATCTACTTGCGGAAGATTCTTCGACACTCAAGTTTGTAGAGAGATACAAAGAAGTAAAAGAGAGTATATGAGATTGAGTGAATTTTTTCTGTGAAAATGCATCATAGTTATTGACAGGGATGGATCCAAAATGTAGACGAAAAAGAGAGTGGGTTCTTTGAGGTAGGGTTGAGCAAAATAATCGTATATGACCAAATCCAAAGAAACCCAAAGTAAATTTGAGCATACGATGAGGTTATATTGGATAAACAAATAATGTTGGACAAATAAAATTGAATAAAATGGATAATTGTGGTCAAGTTCAGATAGTATAAATAGTATAAATTTGTAATCCAAAAAACTTGACCAAATTAATCCGCAACTCAAACAACCCAAATCTAACTAACTCGATTGATTAAATGGTTGAATATTGTACAGTATGTCCAATCGGTCAATCGGCCATTACTGACCCCCAGGGGATCATCGGTCTCACGGGTAAGCGAACAACCATGTAGCATCATTAAAGGACCATCGGTCAGACGGTCGAACATAAGGATTTAATTGTACCCATGCCCATCGGTTCATCGGTAGAACAACAGCGGTGGACCTTCTCGTCTCAAGGGTCCATCGGTCCATCGGTACAACAGCAACGATGGACCCTCTGACCTCTAGAGTCCATCGGTTCATCGGTAGAACAGTAGCGGTGGACCTTCTTCTCTCAAGGGTCCATCGGTCCATCGGTACAACAGCAAGGATGGACCCTCTGACCTCTAGAGTCCATCGGTTCACCGGTAAAACAACAACGACGGACCTCATAAAAACACAGGACGGTCGATCGGTAAAACACATTACTAGCTTGTCGAAAACA
>Ga0214543_1010638_pt1 | contig 13485 bp, 10 predicted proteins | sample CNSS2metaG_FD_160094 | JGI IMG/M metagenome (GOLD analysis project Ga0214543, IMG submission 160094) | Root nodule microbial communities from cowpea collected in UCLA plant growth center, Los Angeles, California, USA - CNSS2 | ecosystem: Host-associated > Plants > Roots > Nodule | place: USA...
GATTCAAAGGTTGATGGAGGAACTCGGGCACAAGAAACAAAAGATCGTTGTATATTGTGACAGTCAGAGTGCCTTGCACATTGCAAGGAATCCTGCCTTTCATTCCAGGACAAAACACATAGGTCTGTGTTATCATTTTGTTTGAGAAGTAGTAAAAGAGGGGAGTGTGGATATGCAAAAGATTCACACAAATGAAAACCTAGCTGATGTTATGACTAAGCCGGTTAGCATTGACAAGTTTACATGGATTCGATCCTACTATGGCCTATATGAAAATAAGCAACGTGATGGTGTGAAGATTTGATTAGTTTAATCAAAATCTTCAAGTGGGAGATTGTGAGAATAGAAGTCCCACATTGGTGGGAACTTAGTTTGGGATTTACTTTTTATGTTATAAAAGGGAGCCTAATGTTTCTTTAGGAATCATCCCAAAGTCTTTCTTTTCTTTCTATTTGCTTTAGTGAGTGAGAGAAAAACAAGAGAGAATATTTGTTTCTCCTTGAAGGTTCTCCTTATTAGTTTTTCCTATTTCCTAGAGAGAAGTCCTCATTTGTTTTCTCCTTGGAGATTGAGAGAGTGGTATGTAATTTGCTTTTCTTTGAATAAATTATATTCATTGACTATTGTCTGTGTGTTCGTTTATTTTAATCTTGTATTTTAGTTATGAGTACTTATGCTAGTACTCTGATACCCAACATCTACGATCCCTTTGATGCTAAATAGAATAAAAATCTTAAACTATGATAGTTACTTTTCAAAATAATATTATTAAATTTAAATATATAGTATATATAATAATTACTTTAATTAATACTATTGTAGAAGAATACTTTTATGTGTCTATTTATGCAAATACTACCCTAACAACATTAAATACTATTAAAACTTTTCCATTTTGCTCTTTTGTATATAAATACTACTGTCGATAGATTGTAGAGTAATTATTTTATTATCCAGAATCTTCATAGGTGGATTCGATCATATTTTGATGAATTATGTAATGAAGCACGTAATGTGAATAATAATGCAATAATAATGGCATTTTGTCAAAAGGAATATTTAATGGTGTGCTTCAGAGGTGATAACATATTGACTCACCCATGTGTGAATCTGAGAAGAAAATAGGATAAGATATATGATTTAAATAAATCAAGAAAAGGATGTATTTAATATTTCTTCATCTTCAACTAATTTACAGAAACTAGTTGAACTCCATAATATTTTTTTAAACGAATTTGTATAATTTATACTTTAAATATTCACCTCATGTGTTACATGTGCATATCTTAATTAGATAGGGTTTGACTGCTATTATATAATTCCCTCTACCAATTAAAAAAAAAAAAAATCAAACTGGGAGAGGGGCATAGAGAATGACTAATTCTTAAGAAGAGATTTCTTAATTTATTTAAATAAAATGGTTAAATAGCCTTTTCTTCTTTTTTTTATTAGGAACGATGTTTTTAATATTGCCCAATATTTTTAATTTAGTTGTATCTAATTTTAAAAAATGTGTCAGTTCTTCTTTATCAAATTTGTAGTAATGATATATGTAATACAAGTAATAAATGTAGCTAGTAATATTAGTTTGACTATTTTGTTTTTTAAATAACTAGATCAAAATATTTAAAATAATGAAAGGAAATTACAAAAATTATCATAAAATAGAAAAAATATTAAACTTAACAAACTTAACAAAATAGAAAAATTATTAAAGTGAAGTTTTTTATAATTAAAATTAACTTATTAATTAGTTAATTTCTAGAAATTTTATAATACATTTTTTTATATAAGTCAATTTTAATTTATAAATTAGTTAGTTTCATTTTTCTCTGACTTTTAATTTTTAAATAGCTTACAAAGAAGTTTACCCTTAATGAGCATAGATTACTCTTTTTTTTTTGTATATATAGTATTATAGTATATTGCATATTATAGATACTTTTTTATTGTTTTCATCTATCATTTAATGTAATAATACGCATTAATAAAAAAATTGATATTTTTCATTTTTGACAATAAAATATTTATAATTTCTGAATACATTCTCCGTATCTTTTGGTTCTTCTCAGATATTATTTTCGTCAATTAAAAATAAAAATTAATAGTACATAAAAATTTGATGAACATTAAATGCTTATAAGGTATGTTTTCCGTTAAAGTGAGATTGACATTCGAATATATTTTATTCTTTTAAATTCACTAAAAATTAAATTTACGTATTTTAAAAAGTAAAAAATTAAATTGATCTAAAATTTTAAAATAGATGAATTTTAAAATTTATTAAAAATTAAATAAAAAAATTAACTCTTATTAATTAAATCAAGTTCAAGGAATATTTATGACCAAGAAAACTCACTCACGAGTTGTTTGGTAGTAAATGGAAGTCAAATGTTTAGTTTGTCAAGACTCTGACAATAAAAATATATTTTTCATTTTTGGTTTAGTTTTTTAAAAATATTTTTTAAATAATTTTATTATGTTTTTGAAAGTTATTCTCACAAGAGGTTTATGAAATTCCTTTTGTAAAATCAAAAAACATTTAGAGAAAAAAAATACTTTCGTTAATTATTTAATATGATAACAAAGTAAAACAATTAGTAAAAAAGCACACAAAAAACAATGTATATATTTGGGACCTTTAATGTTTTTGTTCAAGTCTTATCTTTAGATATAAATTTAAAATATAACTTTTGTAGGATTTTTTTCATCAAAATATACTGTCATTGTTTAAAATTTTAAATAATAATCCGAATTATAAAAAAAAAACTATCTTAAAAATTAAAATTAAATAAAATGTTAATTAAAAGTTAGATTTTATGAACTCCATTCTTCAAAATAAGATAGAATATAAATCTATATAATTAATCTCACTATGAAAATAAAATGTAGCAAATGAAGCAAAGAGACCAAGCCTCTCATAAGTCGTGTGTGTATGTCCAGTTACATCATATGACTCAGCATTCCACATAATCATAGAACAAAAGAAAACGCAACACCTCATACTGTCATACGACAATCCGTTTGGTCGTTTCCTATTTATTCTTCCTTCACTTTGTTCTACCCTTCCCCTTTGTTAAACTCTGTCACCACCACCACAACAAGTAGGGAAAATTCAAGAAACTGCCAAATCAAAAGCCTTTTTTCTGCTCTTTCATCCTAAGCAATTGGATTCAGATTACTGTGGCCCTTCAAAACAGGAGACTCTTCATCATCCACACACACAGGGCCAAACAATACTGGGGCTGAAGGAAGTGAAGAGTTTTTGCTCTTTTCTCTGACCCTTTTGATTTTTAGTTTATCCTCTGCACAAGAAATTGGGAAGAAAGATGGAAATGATGGCATACCAGTTTTCTCGGTTACCATACCCAGATTCCCTCAATCTGCTAGAGGCTGATATACAACACGCAAATGCTTTGTTAGTTTCTTTTCTCTTCACCACTTCTCTATCTGCTCATTTTAACATCTTTAGTTCTTCTAATTATGTGTGGTTAAAATTTATTTTATGAAAACTGAAAAAAAAAGAAATTGGATTGTGTGTCAAGAACAAGTTTTGACTTGATTAAATGCTTTGCGATGCCACTTGAAATGGAGGGTCATAATCATTTGATAAGCATCTGTCTCTTACTGATTGGGATTGATCATCTTTAATTGTTATCTAGTGGATAATGAAGTGGGAAATATATGTGATTTTTCATTGAGTTTGTGTCTCAGACTGGTGTTTGGTGATTAATTTGATTGTGAAATTCCTTGTTTTGGACTATGAAATACTATTTGTTTGTGTATGGAAATGGGAGTGGTGTGTGTTTTCTTTCTTACTTTTGTGTTGTTTAGCCCTCTGAATTTCAATACTGGGTTGTGCTTTCTAGGGCTGCTGAAATAACCAGGACCAAGGGTGGCACTCTCCTCCAAATGAAATTGGCTTACAACCATTTGACTCCTATCTTTCTGTTGTTGCTACAATGGATAGATTTTTCTTGTACATGCTTACTACTCAGATATCTTGACCTCTTTCACATAGTTGTATACAAGGTAAGCACCTATTCTTGGAAGGTTAAACTATATATTCGCTTGGTTGCACAAATTTTGTTTGGTTTTGGTACAGCATTCTATTGTTTCTTTACAAATGACCCTTGTTTCTCATTTGTTATTGTTGTTGCTCTTCAATTATTTTTTTTTAACCAAAGGCACACGACGATGGTAGATCAAATATGACTTCTCATGGAAGGAAAGCAACCATCAGGGAGTTTTATGGTGCGTGAATCTTTGAATCTCGGAAAGCAACTTTTACTTGAGGTCTTTCGGTCTGAAAAAAATGCTCACTTTGATGGCTGGTTTTACTAAAAATTTCTTACTGTTTTCTGGTGTCAATAAATGAATCGTAGCTATTATTCTGCCATCTCTTCAAAGACTTCATGGTAGCATGGAGAAGTTAGACATTTGTAAGAAGGGACATTATAGCATAGAAAGCTCAAGCTATGGCAAGAAAGAGATTGAAGGAGATGCAAAATAAATCCATGTGGATTTGGAAAGAGAAGATGAATGTGGAATATGCTTAGAGCCTTGCACCAAAATGGTTTTACCTAATTGCTGTCATGCCATGTGTATCAAATGCTACCGCAAGTGGTATGTATTCACATGAATGTTCAAATTGGTTTATAAGTTATAATCAATTGTAACACTGTTATTGGTCTTTCCACCCTGTAGGAATAAATTGTCAGAGTCTTGCCCTTTTTGCCGTGGTAGCTTAAGGAGAGTTAATTCTGAGGATCTCTGGGTACTCACTTGTAATGAAGATGTTGTTGATGCTGAAACAGTTTCCAAGGAGGACTTGTTACGTTTCAACCTTTATATCAACAATCTACCTAAAGATCACCCGGATGCACTTTTCTTAATGTATTATGAGTATCTCATTTGATATATATATTTCAGTGTACATATAGGGAAATTCGGACTGCAATTGTGAATAGTCTGGTAAGAAATATTTTTCTGATCATGTAAGGCACAATATGTGAATTGTTGTCCAGAATGTAGAGTACTATTACAACCTACTTCGAACCAATCGTTTGAGTTCAAGTTACACTTTTTCTAAGAAGCTAATTAAAATGTACAGATCCATTAACTGAAGATTTCTGTTAAACTATTTCTGATGTAGTGATTCACTATCCTATTTAGTCTACATTTACGTTACTTAAGTTCAAAAAAATGATGTTGACTGGTGCAGGAGGTTATTAAGAATACAAGAATTAAGTTCCACATCATATAAAAATAAAATGGAATCCTTTCTGCTTATTTTGGAACCTATTCCACTTTCTATTATATCAACTTTAGATTTATATCTTCTAAAAACAACTCATACCATTCCAAAGTTCCAACTTCATGCATCAAAATATTAAAGTTTTTATATCAACTATATTATAATTTTTATTTATGTCAATTAATAATTATTTTTAATAATTTTATTCATCATAAAAAATATTATTATAACTTATCTAAATATCATTTTATATTATTTTTAACATCAAGGACAATTTGATAATCTTACTTTTCAATCTATTAAATTTTATTTTTAATTAATCCACTAGTCAAATTCCTTACAAACTTTACTCTCAAATCTACTCCACTATCACCTCCAAATCCCTTAAAAAAAAATAACACAAACTTAATCCTCAAATTCATTCACTCCCTCTCCTTCAAATAATTCCTTCCAAAAAAATATACCCTAAGGAAGAAGACTTGTAAATTCATTGTCGTAAGATTTTGGATTGGAATCGATGTTTAATCCTTTTGAATCTTCTTAGTCCACATACTTAGTGAATTAATAGAAAAGGATTTTGTTATTAATAGGTCAAATTGTGTATAAATTAGCTAGTTAGCGATAGTAAAATTATTTGTTAACGAGTATATTTGATTGGTAGACTAATAATATCTTATATATCTTGTTTTAATGAGTTGTTATTGTTGTGTTAGTTAATAATTGAGCATTAATTGTGGACCTAAAATAACATGCATCATTTGGTGTGCAAGTAACATTTCTTAAAATTATATTGGAAGATAAACAAATGTTGATGAATATCTATAATGGTTGAAGTAAGTGTAATTTATACTAGGTTATAATATACATTTGGTCCTATTTTTGTTCAATTGTGTCAATTAAATCTTAATTTTTTTTTTCAATTATATTCTAATTTTTGTCAATTATGTTCAATTTGGTCTTTTTTTGGCTAACGCCGTTTAATATAATTAACGGTTGTTAAAAACATATATGTCTAATTATCTTAACCACGAAGGGATTTGAATTGATTAATGAGCTTTTCTCTGTCAAAGGTGAATCTTGAAGAAGTCTTTAAGTTTTAAATCTCAATTAATCAATTTCGCAGTTCTAGGTTAATGGACTGTTTTAACTCAATCAAGAAAGATTGTGAGAGAAGAGAAAGAAGCAATACACAACAATTTATACTGGTTCGATTCAAGATGAATCTACATCCAGTCTTCTCCTAACTCACTTAGGAGGATTCCACTAACACAGATAGGATTCAAGAATTACAAGAACACCTATATAATTCTAGATCCTAAAAACCCAAGAACTTGATTTACCAATCAAGAACTCCCCTTAGGAGCAATGCATCCATGCAATTGCACCTAGATCTCCACTTCACATAGTGAAGCAACTATAATCAAAAATACAATAAACAGAATCAAGAAACGAATACACCTATGTTGTGCAGATTTGACAATATGCTCTTTGATTCAAGCAAGACCCATCATGGTAGAATCAATTAACAATCTTCTTGGATCTGCACTTGAATGATCTTCTAGAATGCTAAATATCTCTGTGTCTCTCAAAAGGTTGTCTCTCAAAAGGAAACTCAGTGATCTGTCAATTTTCTCCAGACTTAAAACAGATTTTAAAAACAGCTTTTATACAAAGTTCTCTTTTGTCATTAATGGATTAGCAATTTACCTAATCGATTATCATGAGTGTATTTTCACTGCCTTAGTGCAATACTCACAACTAATCCATTAGTTAAACAACTAGCCATTCATGTTTGCACAAGCAGGAGTGTAATGGTCCATTGCAGCACAATGCAGGCCTAATTCACAACCTGGTGCAGGCTTGATTTACATCTGATAAAGATAAACTATTAGCCTAATGCACAACCTAACTAGACCAAATCTATTATCTATTCTAATCCAGTAGACATCATCAAAACCATTCTTCATTTATAGGTGAAGTAACTCCCCCTACCAACAATCTCCCCCTTTTTGATGATGTCCAAAACTTGGACTATGATAGGCCTGCCTGCAACACATAAAGCAAACAACAGCAGCGCAAACAACAACAACAGCACATACCATATACCATTAACATTCTCCCCCTTTTTGGACATTAGCTAAAAGATGAGGGGGTGTGATCAAAGCAACAGATTCAGTAGGCAATACAAGACAGCAGAAAAAGTAATATAAACATTCAGTGTAGTGATGTAAGATATTCAAAAAGGGATAATGCAAACAAGGTGCAGTTAACAGCTGCGCATAATAAACAGGATAAACAGAGTATATAACACATTACAGGCCCAAACAAAACAATCCTAGGCTAAGAGAGTTATACTAGGATAACCAAAAAGGAACACACACACCTCAAGGACGACTAGTGATCCTAAGGCCAAGGGATACAACCTGAAGGTCTACAGGGTTGTTAAACAAAAAGCGGGTGTGTGTGGGGAGTAGGCTAAGCTATTCTTCGTCAGTGGCATCTTCAAACTGCTCACTCTCACTCCCTTCTACATTGTCAACAGCGGCTTCAGGATTGGGAGGGTCACGACCAGTGTTGAGTAGAGCCAGTTGTTCTTGGACAGATGTGAGTTGATGCTTAATGGAATCCAACTTGGACGTCCAGGTTTTATGAAGGTCAAGAAGTGTAGTGACCATACGCAACATTTCCTGCTCGTAGTGGGTTCTGGTTGCAGCAGAGGAGGGTTCAACAGTGTCCACAGGGTCATTATTAGGTTCATCTTTGAAGCACCAGGTGGTGCCTCGAAAAGACATTCCCATGTGGTGAAGGGCATTTGCACCAATCAGGCTTGTGTGATTCAGAGCGTAGGAAGCTTCACCAGAGAAATCCACCTTGTAGTGCTCAAGGACTTTGCACACAAGCATAGCGTAGGGCAGAGGGTAATTGGGGAGCTTGATAGCCTTTTGCATCGTGTCAGAGACGACTTCAGACCAATCGACGAGAATGTTGGATTTGAAAGCGTGGATGAGAAAAACATCCTCTGTTGTGAGTTGGGCATGATTGCCGTTGCGAGGAACCAAAATCCAAGCAGTGAGGAACGCGAGCACCCGTTCGTCTTTCTTCATCCCACGGGCGCGAAAGATGTTGTAATTGCGTTTGGCCATAGGATCCCGCAGACAGCCTTGGTAGATGTCTAGACGATTCGCCCCAGGAAACCCTCGATGTGTCGAAATGCTGGCTATGCAGAAACCAACAATGGAGGTCCAAATATTTGGGGTTAAGACAATGTTTACCCCTTTGACGCGCGAAGTGAGAAGATCCTCTTCACAAGTGAGATTTGCGTAGAAAACCCTAACCAGGTCTCGGTAGATGTCACCCGTGAGTTGGACGAACACCTCCAGATGTTGGAAGGAGAGAAGCTCAAGGAAGGCAAAACCATAAGTGCGGAAGAAAGGCAGTTCGACGTGCTTGTGGTTAATGATTTTGCGGTTGCGAAAAGAACTGTTGAAGTTTTCCTGGGCTTATGGATCACTGATCCATCCATCAATGTATGGATCTCTTCGTTTGATGGCCATTCACTTAATGCGCTTGCGAGAGGAGGAAGAAGATGCCATGACAGAGGATTTGTGGGTACAAGGTAACAAACAGAGCAGTGGTGGAAAGGGAAAAGGGAAAACCTAGGGTTTGAGAGATATTAGGGAGTACATTGGGGCTAGAGTTCAGGAATTAATAGTGCTATTAAGTGCAGAGATGTACTTACCTAATGGATTAACGAGAGCCTCTTTAAAAATTAAGGAACAACTAAGTGAGACAAGACTTAACACATATTGGACTCAAAATGCACGATAATGAATTATGGCCAAAGTTAGGCAAACAACTACGCAGATTGGACTAAAAAACACACTAGCAGATGCAGAAACCAAAATGAACCAGGTATGGAAAAAAATGTATGCTAATTATTTATGCAATATGCATGTAACTGGAAATGTAACATAACAGTGTATGTAGGAAGAGTGTGGCAGCCAAAACACATATAGTAGGACATAAAAACAAAACAAAAAACAAAGAAAGATAGAATGGCAGTTTACTAGATGTAGTTAATGAGAGCAAGTGATGTCCACAATGCCCAACTCATTTTTGAGAGTGTAAAACCTTTCCCTGGCCAGAGGTTTAGTGAAGATGTCTGCCAGTTGATGTTGTGTCAATGTACTCAACCTTGCACTCTCCCTTTGACACATGATCCATAATAAAATGGTGCCGGGTCTCAATGTTCTTGGTCTTAGAGTGCATAACTGGATTTTTAGTGAGATTTATTGCACTAGTGTTGTCACATTTTAGAGGAATGTGATCAAGATAGATGCCATAATCCTCAAGTTGATTTTTAATCCAGATAGATTGGGTGCAGCAGCTACCAGTAGCTATATATTCTGCTTCAGTAGTGGAAAGAGCAACACAGGCCTGCTTTTTGGAGTGCCATGAGATTAGAGAGCAACCTAAGAGGTGGTAGGTTCCACTGGTGCTCTTCCTGTCAGTCTTACATCCCCCAAATTCTGAATCACTATATCCTACCAGGGAGATAGTAGAGCCATGAGGATACCACAAGCCTAGGTTTCTAGTGCCTTTAAGGTATTTAAAGATGCGTTTAACAACAGTTAGGTGAGATTCTTTGGGGCAGGACTGAAATCTGGCGCATACACGCACTATGCATAATATCTGGACGGCTTGCAGTGAGATAGAGTAGTGATCCTATCATTCCACGATATTTAGTCTGATCCACTACAGGCCCTGTTTCGTCAGTGTCTAAATAGCAATTTGTAGCCATAGGAGTTGATGATTCCTTGCAAGTTTCCATGTGAAATTTTTTTAGTAGCTCAGTGCAGTACTTAGATTGATGGATGAAGAGTCCATGCTATCCTTGTTTAATTTGGAGCCCTAGAAAGAAGTGCAGCTCCCCCATCATGGACATTTCAAACTCATCTTGCATGTTTTTGGAGAATTCTTTGCATAGAAGAGTGTTAGTTGAGCCAAAAATGATGTCATCTACGTATATTTGAACAAATAGTAGATCATTTTTAGCTTTCTTAATGAAGAGTGTAGAGTCCACCTGCCCTCTTCGAAATCCACTTTGAATTAAGAATTCACTTAGTCTTTCATACCATGAGCGAGGTGCTTGCTTAAGTTCATAGAGTGCCTTTTTTAGCTTATACACATGATCTGGAAACTCATAGTTTGTGAATCCAGGGGGCTGTGCCACATAGACTTCTTCCTTGATAAAGCCATTCAGAAAGGCACTCTTCACATCCATTTGGAAGAGCTTGAATTGTAGTAAGGATGAAATGGCAAGGAGAATTCGGATAGCCTTAAGTCGTGCTACAGGAGCATAGGTCTCATCATAATCAATCCCTTCTTCTTGACAGTACCCTTTGGCTACCAATCTAGCTTTATTCTTAATAATCATACAAGAATCATCCAGCTTGTTGCGAAAGACCCACTTAGTGCCTATGATTTGCTAAGATTTAGTTCTTGGGACAAGATCCCATACATCATTTCTCTTGAATTGATCTAATTCGTCCTGCATTACTAGGAACCAATGTTCATCCTTGAGAGAATCACTCACTGACTTTGGCTCAAGTTGAGAAACAAAAGCTACATTTAGGCAAAACTGGCTTAGCTGCCTGCGGGTGGAGACACCTTTAGAGATATATGATATTGTCAAGGGACATATTTCTAGGCACTATCCAGTCAGCGGGCAGATCTGCTGCAGAGGACGAATTCTCAACTGTTCCAGATGATGAATCTGCTGCTGTTGCAGGCTCAGGTTGTGTCAAATCTGCACATGTGTCATTTAATTATGCATTATTTCTTGGACCAGAGGAATTAGCATGACTGTCAATAATCTCATCAAATGCAACATGAATGGATTCCTCTATAGTTAATGTTCGTTTGTTATAGACTCGATAGGCTTTACTAGTTGAGGAGTAACCTAAGAAGATGCCTTCATCAGCCTTAGGATCAAACTTGCCAAGATTGGATTTACCATTATTTAGTATGAAACACTTGCAACCAAAGGCTTTGAAGTAAGATACATTTGGTTTTCTACCTTTGAAGATTTCATATGGTGTAAGTTTCAAAACAGGTCTGATTAAGACCCTATTCAGCATGTGGCAAGCTGTACTTACAGCATCTGCCCAAAAGTATTTTGGTAAAGAGTTGTCATTGAGCATTGTTCTTGCAAACTCTTCCAAAGATTGATTTTCTCTCTACCACACCATTTTGTTGTGGCGTTCTAGGGGCTAAGAAATTATGTGAAATGCCATGATGTTCACAAAACTTTTCAAAAGATTCATTTTGAAACTCACCCCCATGATCACTTCGAATGGATTTGATTTTCAAATCTTTCTCATTTTCAACAATTTTGGCAAATTTCCTAAAAACTGAGAAGGTGTCACTCTTAGATGAGATAAAGAAGGTCAAAGTAAAGCGAGAATAGTCATCAACAAGTACAAGTGCATAATAATTTCCTCCTAAGCTTCTGGTCCTAGATGGCCCAAACAGGTCCATATGTATTAGTTCTAATAGATTAGAGGTGGAAATATGCTATTTTGACTTGAAAGATGTCTTTACTTGTTTACCTTTTTGGCATGCATCACACAACTTATCTGACTTAAATTTTATGCCAGGCAAACCAATGACTAAATGCTTTGACACAAGCTTATTTAGGTGACCCATATGTATGTGTGCAAGTCTTTTATGCCAGATCCAAGGTTCATCATTTTTAGCAAATAGCCAAGCAATTGAATCAAATGAAGTGTTTTCAAAGTCCACCATGTATATGTTCTGAATTCTTTTTCCAACAAACACCAGTTCATTTGTGGATGCATGACAGATTAAACAGTGATTGGCTTCAAAAGTTACTTTCAGATTCTTATCACACAGTTGGCTGATACTAAGTAAGTTATGCTTGAGTCCATCAACTAACAAGACATCCTCAATTTCCACAGTTTATGAGGATCTTACCTTACCAGAACCAAGAATTTTACCTTTGTTGTTGTCACCATACGTGACATGTCCACTTACTTTGTGTGAGATTTTGCTGAATTTCGTGCTATCACCTGTCATGTGTCTTGAACAGCCGTTGTCCAGATACCACATTGACTCCTTAGCTTCAGCATGTTCCTGCAAAATAGATTATTTTGATGAAGCAGGTACCCAGACAAACTTGGGTCCTCTTGTGTTAGACTGTGTTGCAGTGCTTTTGGGCACCCATTTGAATTTACCTTTAGGAATCCCACTGTTTCTAAAGTAACACGAATTAGAAAAATGGCCAGGTTCAGAACAATAGGTGCAGATAATGGAGGATGGTTTACTGATGTTGAGGAAATTTCTACTCGATAATCGATTAGGGTTGCCACTGTAACCAATTCCCTTTTTATTCAGCACACTCCTTTGAGATCCTAGAACAGCATCTAGGTTGGATCTTCCTAGGGTGAATTTTGATAGGGTTTTCATTAAGTACTCTATCTTTTCTAGCTGTCCTGGACAGTACTCACATTTGGACCTGGGATGCTTTTCAGATTTTTCTAATTTTTCCAAGCAAGTTATTAGATTCTCATTTTCCTCTTCTAACTATTTTATCCTACCCTCCAGCCATTTAATCTCTCCTTTTTGCTTGCTATTTGACTTTTGCAGTTTTGTAGCTTTCTTATGCAGTTCATTAAATGCATCAAACAGTTCATAGTAATTATTTTCCTCATGTTCAGATGTGAAACTACTCACCCTGCTTTTGGATGATTCTGCTTTAGCCATCAGACACAAATTATTTTCCTCTTCAGTGCTGTCATCAGATTCACTGGATGTGTGTAAGACCCGTAGAATTTAATTAATTAAATAAATAATTAATTAATAAATACGGGAGGGGTAATAATTATGACATTAAATTATGATTGGTATGACGTGGAAAAGTGCTAGCTCATATGGTTGAGAGCACTTTGATTGTGCGAGAGGACTTGGGTTCGAGTCCTATGTATGCTAACTTTTGATGTTATGGTTTTGTTATTTAAATTTATGAAAACATGTTCTTGTATATTATGATAATTGAATTGTGATTCCTAGCATGAAATATGGATTGGTTAAATGGTTTGATATTGATTGGGCAATTGCATGGTTATGGGTTCAAGTCTTGGAGAACTTACATTAAACTTTATATTTTTGGCATTTTTGGTTTTGACGTGAATATGGAAAGGTGGGGA
>Ga0214543_1010642_pt1 | contig 13484 bp, 10 predicted proteins | sample CNSS2metaG_FD_160094 | JGI IMG/M metagenome (GOLD analysis project Ga0214543, IMG submission 160094) | Root nodule microbial communities from cowpea collected in UCLA plant growth center, Los Angeles, California, USA - CNSS2 | ecosystem: Host-associated > Plants > Roots > Nodule | place: USA...
GTAGCTTGAGTTCGTGCATGGAGGTGGGTGGGTGGAGGTAGACGTTGTTGGCGAAGGGGCCGGGCTGTAGGGTAAGAGTCATACATTGGAGTATCATCTCCTGGTTGAGGTGTGGTGTACGAAGGGCGGCTTTGCTGAAGCGATCGATGAACGTTCTGAGTGGTTCATTGGGTTCCTGTCTGATACCCAGTAGGGATATGGTGGTGGTTTGATGTTGGCGGCTTCCAGCGAAATGGGTGGAAAATATGTGGGAAAGGATGTCGAAGCTATCAATTGAGTAGGGCGAGAGGGTGGTGAACCATTCTAGGGCAGGGCCTTTGAGGGTAGTGGGGAAAGCTTTGCAAAAGACTGCATCCTGGGATGTGTACAGGGCGACATGGGTGATGTAGACTTTCAAGTGTTCGTCAAGGTCGGTTTCGCCGGTATAGCGATCCAGGTTGAATGGTTCCCATTAGGCCGGGAGAGGGGTGTTGGCGATAAAATCCGTGAATGGGTGGCGGCGTCTGGGCTGGTGGGGGGGGCATGTGGGATGGGGGTGGGTGGTTGATCATAGCAGGAAAGGTGGAGGTGATGTTGTGAGGAGGAATGTGGGTTGTAGGAAGATATTGTGGGTTGTAGGGTGGGATATGTGTGGTTGGAGGGCGATGGGTATGTTGTAGGGGGCGTGGGTGGTGGGGATGGTGGGGGCGGGAGTTGGGGGTGCGGTGAGCCCTAGTTGACCGGATGGAAAGTGATGGGGATGTGTAGAGGTAACGGGTGTCTGTTGGGTGGTGGTGAAGGTGTGAGGGGTGGGATTGTATTCACTTTCTTCCTCTGTAGGCTGGAAGGTCGGAGACTTCACAACTTCAGAGGTTTCTTTGGTTTTTCCCTTCAGGTTGGCGTCTGCCTCGATCCTTCGCCTGAGGCGAGAGTTCTCTTGTCTCAGCGCTTCCATTTCTTCAACACTACGCTTCTTCAGGTCTGCGAGTTCTTGTTGCATCTTTGCCTGGCCGTCTAGGATGGCGGCCAAGTCAGGGGTGATGCTGGGAGGTCCAGAGGGGCCAGCGTCCGCTTGCTTGTTCGCTCTAGCTCTGCTGCGGGTAGAAACCATCTTCGGAGAAAAAACGGGTACTAAAGGTGTTCGTCTCGGCCCCACGGTGGGTGCCAATTGTTCCTGCAGAGAACAAATAAGATAGGTTAGGCACAAGCGTCACCTTACCACGTAGTCCGTTATCTCCTTGGTTGGCCTCTTCCCAATCAATACATGTCAGCTTGAACCTAGGGGGGTTACCTGCAGAAGAGTCTCCGAAGCTCAAGTAAGTCAAAGCTCTCAGAGAGTCAAATCAGTGATTAATGAATGCGTACCTTTAAATGATGGGGTCCACGTGTATTTATAGAGCATTAATGACGTTTGACCATTTCATAGGCTGGGCCTTGACTTGGGCTCTAGTTTGGGCCATGAGTGGGCCTGGGCCCTAACCCAGGCCCTTGAGACCTATTGAACGCGGGGGCTTCGATTTTCGCTAAGTTATTGGAGTAGTCGGCTTGGGCCCTAACCTTACCAGATATGCTCGAGTAGTCGGTCTAGACCGACTACTTGCCTAGATGGCTTTTGTTGGTGATATGAGGTGCAGGTTGTCCTCTTAGACATTTAGGTTAGGTTAAAACCGGTACAAGTTAGGCTAACTTGGCCTAGCCTGGGTACTTGGCGGTCTCGATATGCACATTGTTTACTTGGTCGAGTTTGGCTAGGTACGGTACACCAGTCCCCCAGCCTTGTCCGATATGGGTTGTCGGTCAAGGATGATATGTGTTGATAAGCTAGCGGAACCGGCTAGGTGTGATACAGATAGTTAATAAGGATTTCATAAATTGGTTTCCTCAAAGGGTATGTAGAATGTTTTTCTCTTTTCTTTTTTTTACAAATTCTAAATTAAAGTTTTCAAAATATATTGACATATAAAATAATTATTTTAGATTCATAACCCAGACATATCAAATTCAGTGTCAAATGATCTCAAGTATCTAGCTCAAGGTCCCACAACACATGCTAGAAGATTTACTGCCTTCAATGTGAATGGATACAAATTTAGAACTGAAAGTCGAGAACATGGGATGAAAAGTCAAAATAGTGGAGTTTTCTTAACTTCTTCAACATCGTGTGTTGCAAGTAGTGTAGACAATAACATTAGAGAAGCAAATTTGGCATACTATGGAAAATTAGAAGATATAATAGAGCTTAATTACTATGGTCATTTTAAAATTACATAAAGGGTTTAAGAAAGATCCATTGGGTTTTAATTGTATTAATTTTTCACGATTAATTTACACTGGAGATCGTGAGGAGCATGATCCATACATTGAGGCTTCACAAGCTGAAATGGTCTATTATGTCAACGATGAGGTCAATAAGGATTGGACAATTGCAGTCCATTTGAAACCAAGAGACTTTTATGATATGGGAGAAGAAGATATTGAGATTTGTGAAGTTCAATCATGTCCACAACAAGACTTGAATCAGTTTTTCAATGACTCTGAACAATTGCCATTGTTTAGGGACTATGAAGATGATGACTTATTAAATGAGGACAACCATAATGATGACCTTGATGACAATGATTCAATGTAACAATAGTAATAGTTGTTAGGTATGGCTCTATGCTATAGAACTTTTTCATACATGTTTACCTTATAATTAATTATTGATTTTTTTTATTGTAATAATTAATTATTTACATCTTGATTGTTTCATTTGTATATGCAGATATGCCTAGAGCTAAAAGAATTAGGAACTTGCTTAAGGCAGCCAAAGGAACCCTTGAAATTCAGCACATTTCACCTAGTTCAGAACATTCTATAGGAAATTATGTGGAGGTTACTTCAGCACAACCAACAACTGAGCTAGGACAACAAAGAATTGAATCTGAACAACCAAGAATTGAATCTAGATAGCCAAGAATTGAATCTGGACAACCAACAATTGAATCTGGACAGCCAAGAACTAAACATGGAGAGGCAAGTTATGAACCTTATTTGCCAACTTATGAACCTGCACAACCAACACCCCAATCTTCTGAATCTATTCCACCAACTTCTGAATCTATTTAGCCAACTCCTGAATCTGAACCTGAAAGAGTAGGTCCAAAAAAAGGAAGGCAATCAAGCCATTATTGGTCGGTGGAAGCTATAGGTAAATTTAATAATGTGTTTTTGTTTTCATTTATTAAGTGTCAATTAATGTATTTAATATTTATAGATGAGCATGGACTTAGACAAAATGTGAAGGTCAAGGTTAAGGATGCTCTTAATATGCCTAGTGGATTACGTGTGATCGTAAACTATGACGATAAATATCAACCGATTGGAGAAGCATCCGCTTTACTTGCAAGAGTGTGTGGATTGCTAGCAGCAAATCATATTATGTTCCCTATAAGTTTTGAAAGATGGTCAGCTATGCCAGATACTTATAAGGATAATATGCGAGAAAGTTCCTTAAAGGTAAAATAACCAGCCATTAAACATCTCTAGCATTATTTCTTTTATTCAATATAGATTTTGACTAACATTTGTATTATTTCAAGACAAATGAAGACTTAGCAAAAAGAGACGTTTTGTTTAAAATTGGAAAACTCTGGAGGGAGTATAGATGTAAGCTTTGGAATGAATTTTATGACCCACTTGTTAGCAGAAATGAACTCATCAAGAATGTTCCAGAAAGTCTTAATATGGAACAGTGGGCTGCTTTTGTTGATTATCATCTCAAGCCTTCCACAATGGTATAAACTCTTGAATTAATATATTTACAACCTCGTGAATTAGGATATTTACAATAAGCTTCTAATCAATTTTAAATTTGTAGGATTTGTGTAAGAAAAATAGAGATATCAGGAAAAGACAAAGTATTCCTTACACTGGTGGTGCTATGTCTTTGTCAAGAAGAAGGGATAATTTGGTACCTTTTATTGATATTTTGTTCTCAACTCTGAGTTATATATTCTGTTTTCTTTTTCTTATAATATTTTCTTTGAATATATAGAAAATTGAGACTGGTAGGAATGTTGGGCGAGCCGAACTGTAGAAGATAACTCATAAGAGAAAGAATGGCACCTATGTCAATGATGAGGCTATGGAGATTGGAGTAATTTCTTTGTTAATTTCTCTTTATGTTGTATATTAATTCTTAGATTGATCAGGTAGAAGTATAATGTAATCATCATATATTACTAGTGAGAGGTTCAAATTTTGATGGCTCAGTTTTTGGTAATGATAGAACTTGCTGCTAGTGAGGTAATATGTGGCGTATGAGTTAGAGCAAATTGTTAGGATAAAACTGTGGTAAGCTCACAAGTCACAATTAGAAGTATTATTTTTGTGAGGGACATTGATAGAAAAAAACATTAAGCTCATAAGTGTCACTCTGATCACTTTACGTAAATTATCTTGAAATGAAAAAAAAAATAGAATGAAAGGAATTATATTAAAGCTTAGAAATGGAACTGCACGTTTGATGTGTAGCCAAGTGCATCAAGGTGAGTAGCCATGGCTTTGTTCATTGCCTCTGGACAACAACTTAGTATTTGAAAAAATTTAACCATTTTTATTTCAAATATATGATCATCAATGAACTAGCTACATCTATTCTGAACAATGTAAGAGTGAACTATTTATCTTATGATAAAAGTATCGTTCAAAATTGGAAATAACCGCCGGAATTCACATACTTTTTTGTAGTGATGAAAGGTCTTAGTAATTTTGATGATAACAAACACCTTATAAAAATGAAGATAAATTTGGTTATTCATATAATATGTTTAGTCTTGCATATGAAAGCTCCATAGTTGTTAAATTGTAGAATACAATTATGCAAGGACTAAGAAAAACTAGATTAAGTAACCAGTAGACTAAATACCGATTATACGACACAATGACTAAGTGTTGTATGAATTGTGATTATATATTTGATTATCTAATGTTTGTTCATGAGTTTTAAGCAAGTCATGTCAAAAGCGTAGTTAATGCATATTAAATGAAATATAAAGATTGTATTAAACATGTCTAAAAGTGAAGAGTAGATGAGCTCAATAAAAGATGTTGACCAAAAGAGTTTTGAAATTAGATGAGTCAACATGGCATTAGACGAGTTAACATTTGTTAGATAACTCAAAGAAACACAATGAAGCATAAGATGACTACATGCATTAGACAAGTCTGAAAGAGCGACGCTATTTTAGCTAAGTCATTTCTTTCATTTAGTTATTTATTGCATATTTGAAGTAACAGATTTATTATATTATTTGGAATCAAAATTATTGAAAGAGTCACAATGTTTAAAATGATATCTTGACAATTAAATTTGAATTAAAGGATTTCATCAAAGAAATTATATTTTGAAATTAAAATAATTGTCAAATAGTCATGGAAACATTTTATAAATGACCAACATTATTTTGATTACATATTCTAAATATTTATTTGATTTGTATAATTTATGTATTAGATCATATCTTGATTACATATGACTATATTTGAAACTATTGCTAATGAGATATTACATAATCTATTTCCTAAGTTTCCTTTGGTAGATGATTTCTTAATGTTGGAGAGAAGATAATATCAATAATTTTTGCATCAAATGCTCTCTAATATCAATAAGGAAACAATGGATTAAAGCTTTAAACAATATATTTCATCATACAATAGCTTCAACAAAGGATATCTTACAAATGAAGGATTACAAAAGATTATTTAAAGAATTGAAATGAAGAAGATTTAAGTAGAGAAGCTACAACGAAAAAACAATCAAAATAAGGAATATGATATACAACATATTTATAAAGACGTAAATTCCCACTACAAAAATTTATGATAAATATGGCAGTTTTAATATGACGGTTCTAAAAAACTGCCATAATTTATTACATATTATGATATTTTTATAACTACCATATTTTACGTTCAAAATATGGCATTTGAAAGTGTCATTTAATAATTCTAATTTTTTTTCTCCCACAATGGTATTTTCCTACATCGTATCACTATTGAAACAAGAATTCCCTCGGAGTTTTCTGTCCTAAAAACAAAATAAACTTCCAAATTAACACTTCCCACACTTGTTCTCTCTTGTCCAAAACCCTAGATCTTCCTTGCCTAGAACCCTTTATCATTTTCAAAACACTAAACACGCTTCACTTTCGAGCCTTTTCAAATTGGCTCCTCACTATCGAGCCTTTTCAAAATGGCTTCTCACCTTCGAGCCTTACAAACACTAAATCGTGACCCAAACCTTTGTTGGAACTCTCATCGAGGCTCATCGGAAATGCACACCCTCGTCGAAAAGCATTATATTGAACCTTGACCACCATCCTTCATCTTTAACCCTCACCATAAACCCAAATAGTCCACTGTAAACCCTTAGTGCAAAACCCCATCTTGAACCCTCACTACATCTTTACCTTTTCTTTCGCTCGCAAATTGGGCATCTTGGCAAAGATTATGATTAGTGGGTTCACGACCCTATCGTAAGCAAGGAAGGCCCTTGCTTTAATTTCTAGAGGTACGCACTTTTCATATTCTTGCTATAATTCAAGATTTTTGTACTCTATGTTTTTTTGACCTAATTTTTTAGGGGATTTAATGATTTATGAGTGGGTTTGTTGATAATAGTTGGTCATTGATGGGTACCGATGGCATGGAAGATGTGACTATAGTGATAAACTCTTCTCCAAACTATTTTTTGGGGTCCAATTAAAATGTTTTGTGTTCCCAACATTTGGAGGTGGGGTTTTGTGTGCCAAGGCATCAACGCTCATGTAGGTACTTTAAAAGCATATAGTTATATGTGCAATTCCTCTTTCTTCTAATTTTCTAAGTATCTTCTAAATGTTGATTATAATATGCTCTTGAACAATGGTTCCTAGCAAATGTTCCACCTGCATTGTTCATTTTTTGGGAGAGCATCGATCATAAAGGGTTGATTACGGGTACAAACTTGAGCAAGTTAAGGCTTTGGAAAGGGCCTATGCTGAATTTCCCAAACCAAGTTCTTGGCAAAGGCTGCAACTAATCAGAGAGTGTCTCATCCCTTCTAATATTGAACTAAAACAAATCAAAGTTGGGTTTGAAAATAGAAGGTGAAATATTGTAATTTTGTTTTATAATAAAAGGTCTAAACATTGCTTAGTGATGTTTTAATATTGGACTACCCTTCATATGCCTTGTAGTTTAAAGATACTTGAGCAGATTTTATGCACCACGGAGGTAATTCTTTGTTTGAATATGTTTTTATTCTTAACAATATGAAGTCTATTTATGGTGGTATTTATTTATTAATAATAGTATATATATATGTTTGCTCACATGAATAAAATTTCAATAAGAAAAAAATTACAGTTTTAAGCATTGAAAAATGTTTAGATTTAAAAGGCTACGTTGCCAACTTGGATGGTGTTTGACTATATTGCCATTTTGCATTATCAATTTGAAAACGAGACATGGCAAGTTTGCTAAACTATAAATTTGGATATGCTTCTACTTTACGATTAACTATTATATTTGTAGCAAGATTTGTTTCTGCAGATATTTCCAACAAGGGAGAGGGCTGCACCGTGGAAGCCATATAAGGCATGGAAAAGAATATGCATGAACATTTTGAAAGGTCGATTATTAGGTGGAAATGAAAGCAAAGGTTTCATTAGCACATTCAAGAAATAATGGCACTATATGGAAGAGGGTCCTATATATTAGAGGTTAAGTAGTTTTGGCACCACTAATGTGGACTGGGTGGGGGCAATGCATTGTAATTTTGTTGGCTTTGATGGATTCCAGCCATTAGTGTCAATGGGTGCACTCTGTATTTGGCTTAACTATCACTCAAGTGTTAAATATAGCAATAAAATCATAATTTTAGTTTCTCCCTTCTGTTAAATTGAGATTTTATAAAAGTATATGTTTCACTATAACTTTGTATAACTTTTTACTATTTTTATTTTATTTTATGAAAAGTAGTTTTAATAAATTATGAGGTTATAAAATAATTGAAATAATTTTACATTCAAATTACAACAGTTCAAAACGTTGTATTACATTTTAGTATAGTGAAAATAATGACGTTTTTAGGTGTCGCTTTTTGCATTGGAATGCTTTTAAAAATAAACAAATTATGGCGATTTTAACTACCATTATTTGTATAGTGCATTAAATGGCGGGTGTTACAGCGATTTTCATTAGACTGCCATATTATACATTGTGGCGATAGGATTTATGGCGGTATGCGGACCCGCCATACGCACAACATATGACAGTCATAAGTATCATTTTTAACATGATTTTTTATAGTGTCCAAAGGGCAAGATATCAAGATCATATTATCTTGAAGATTATATCAATTGAGTGTCTCCATATTACAACAATAATACATGAGTTAAAGCATGAAGATCGAAGAAAATCCAAAGAAGGAAAGGAAGAATAATTCTAGATAAGGAAGACCATTAGATGAGTCAACTCAACAAATAATGCTTAATTTCAAACATTTCTACTAGACGAGTACTTCCATTAGACGACTTCAACAGAAGAATAACTAGAAAAGTAATGTAAAGACATCCATTAGATGAGCCAGGTTCAAATCAATAGATAGCACAAAAAGGTTAACAAATTACAATGTGATGCAGAGATCAAGTCTTACTTGATCAACGAAATATGGATGCTGAAATTGTTGATCAAATCAATTTTAGATTAAGAAGTCTCAACTTTATTTGAAAATATTTTGATTGAGATCTGATTGAATGAGATATAAAATGAAATCTTCTTTTATTGAAGATTGTGAATATTGTTATACAATTATCAACCAGTATCGAGAAAGAAAAACCCATGCATATCAAAGAATACAATAGAATCTCCAAAAAGTTGAAGCCACAACATTACAAAGTTTGAAATTCAATTTTTGAATGGCAGAAAAGGAAAAAATTGATGATTCACATGAAGTAACACACTCTGATTGTCATATCAAGTACATCGAAATAAATAAAGAAGAAGATATTGAAGATATGAAACATTGAATATGCAACAATGGTCAAATGGCACAAGATGATGATAAATATAAAGAACTAGATGAAGAAGATAAGAAGAATATGAGAGAACTGCCAAAGTGTTGAAACACTATCAAATATTCAAGAGAAGTTTAAAGTTAGAATACTTTGAGAGTATAGAGTCAAATTCATATTTTGTATAGAGTGATATTAGGTTGAGTAAAGAAAAGGAAAAAATTGATGATTCACATGAAGTAACACACTCTGATTGTCATATCAAGTACATCGAAATAAACAAAGAAGAAGATATTGAAGATATGAAACATTGAATATGCAACAATGGTGAAATGGCACAAGATGATGATAAATATAAATAACTAGATGAAGAAGATAAGAAGAATATGAGAGAACTGTCAAAGTGTTGAAACACTATCAAATATTCAAGAGAAGTTTAAAGTTAGAATACTTTGAGAGTATAGAGTCAAATTCATATTTTGTATAGAGTGATATTAGGTTGAGTAAAATCCATTATAATATCATTAACATTGTGAAATAAACCCTATGAACTTTGTTGTACTCTCTTGTATGAGAGATTGTTATTGTTATTGAAAGTTCTCGATCTTAAGGAGAGATTGAGAAGGACACCTAGAGAGGCTTATACTTGTAACTAAAGAAGGTGGTACTCATGATACCTGGAGAGGTTGATATTTGTTGTTCCTCAAGGAGGATTAAACTCGTTGTAACTTGGAGAGCTTGATATTCATGCTAGTCAAAGGTGTTGATTAGTGAAATATTTTAACCAAGTTGCTTAAGAGACTGACGCAGTCTCAAGGTGTGAGGTGAAATAGTTAAAATTTTGTGTGCCATCTTTTTCGTATACTCGTATTTTTATTAATGAGTTTATGAACAAAATGTATAATTATCTATGTGCTCTATTCATCCCCTCTCTTTTAAAGCCACCTTACACCAACAAGAAAGAGAAGAAAGTTGGATAAGAGTGTATGGCTTGACAATTTAATACACTATTGTCCCTTCAAAGAGAAAGAGAGCTTAAACAGTATTATGGTATAATTTTGTCTCGTGTTGGGATGTTGTGTAGAGCATGCTAGTGGCACTGTATTGTCCCTTTCGAAAAGAAAAACAGGGCCATATTAGGTCAAAGGACAAAATGTTAAGACTTGTATTTCCTTAAATTGTGTTACCTCATTTTACAATGTTCCGGTCCTTCTCTTTGAGTCTCTTCTTCATTGAAGCTCGTTGTGGTCGTAGAGTTACAACATTGGAAGCCTAGTCTTAAACTAACATTGTTTCTTTGGTGGTTCTGTTGTGATACTTGATGTATTATGATGTTGAGGTTGTGAACTATATGTTAGTTTGTTGTGTGTACAATGATTAATATTGTGTTGTTGATGTTTTATGATGATAAAGTTATGAAATTCATAATAGTATGTTATAAACGTAGTGGTGTCTTTATCTATTGCATGTGTGTGTGTGTGTGGATGGGTGTATGGGTGGGTGGGTGTGTGTGTGTGTGTGTGTGTGTTAGGGTGGTTAGGTGTATGGGTGTGGGTGTGGGTGGGTAGCGAGTTTGTTGTGTTTGTGTGTGTCTGTTTGTGTGGGTGGGTGGGTGTGTCTCTGTGTGTGGGTGAGTGGGTGTGTGTATGTGTGGGTTTGTATGTGTGGTTGTGTAAGTGTTAGGGGTGGTTGGGTTGGGTTTGTAGGTGTGTATGGGTTTGGATGTGTGAGTTCTTGGGTGTGTTGGTGGACTGTCGGTTTTTTGGTGTTTGTGGTTATGGGTGTGGGTGTGGGTGCGTGTGTGTGTGTGTGTGTGTTTGGATGTGTATTTGTATGTGGGTGTGGGTGTGTGGGTGGGTGTGTAAGTGTGTGGGTGTGTAGGTGTGGATGTGTGTGTGTGTGCACGCATGTGTATGTGTGTGTGTGTGTGTGTGTGTGTGTGTGTGTGTGTGTGGGGGTGTGTGGGTGTGTGCGGGTGTGGGTGTGTGTGTGTGTGTTTGTGTGTGTGTGTGTGTGTGGGTTGTTTATCCAAAATTTGCTTACCCTTCAACTTTTTGGTTTGTGTGGTTTTAACATGCTATAACCATATTGTTGCACGCAAGTAGATGATGTTTCCCAGTAGTAGCCACATAAATGAACCCTTGTATTTTAGGACAATTTTGTATACATATTTTATTCCTCAAGACAATAAAATGTATTCAATGTAAACTTGTATTTTGTAAAACTTTTTTTTTATGGAATGAGGAAGGCATAAGTTTATATGTATGCTAAATTTACTATGCTATGCGTAAAATATCACTTAGGAGACAATGCACCCATTTTTACTCCATTAGGCTCGTCTAATGGGTTAGCCTCTAGTAGATGACTCTACTATTCGTGCCTCGTTAGACGACCTTCTTGGTGTGGTGATAAGGGTTATGTCAAATTGATTTTGAGTTGTTACAATTGTTTGATAGTCTTGCGATCAATATTAAGTCAAAAGTTTATGGAAGCATTCTACTTTGTGTTTTGATAATTCTTGATATCTTAGATTGTAATTTTACAATTTTTAAATTGACAGTGATTTTCACTTTTGCTATTAGACACTTAATTTCTACAGATTAGATAATTAGATTTTGTATTCTTGAATTGATTGTCTTGTATGTTTCATTCTTTTTGTTGTTATTTTTGTTTTTGTTTTCAATTTTTATTTACATTTCTTGTGCTTAGTTCTTTTAGTTTTCAATTTTTTATTTATGCTTTGAGTTTGAATATAAATTTCCAATTTCTATGTCTGGGTTTTCGTTAGTTGTTTACGGTTAATTCGACTTTTAGTTCTTTATTTATGTTTCATTAGTTTAATGATTCATTTCATTACTCAATCTTGTCAATTTTCGAATTTAGTTTCCGTTTTCTTGTATTTCATTCAAATAGGTTAATCTCTTCGATCCTTTGTTAATTATACTATTCATTCTTTAAACCAAAATCCCCTGCCCAATCCTTATTTGTTTATAGAAGAAAATGATGCAATGGACATATCTTGAGAGTGTCCTTAGGATTCAACTCATATTACATTTCATGGAGAACTTAATTGTTTTTAAAGTTCATTGTAACTTAAGGTCTATCACACTCCATGCAACATTACTTGTTTTTTTTTTTTTATGCAACTTCTTCTATAGTTACTAATAATTATATTTCTGGTTACAAAACTCAATTTGACTTGTTTAATTTTGATTCGATGAATTAATCCTTAAGGATTAGTTCTTTATAGATGAAGAAAAAAAAATGAAGAGGAGAAGAGGAATGGTCTAAAAAGAAAATAAAAAGAAAAGAGAGAAAAGGAGATGAAGAGAATTTTTAAAACTAAAAGTTTAGTAAAATAATTTTTGTGTAGAGCACATGTAGTCTAATTAAATCCTTTGAAATATGATGCAAAATTAGACCTAAATGTAGACTCTAATTAAGTTCACAAGTCCAAATACAAATGTTTAAGCTAATACAAAGAAAATATGATCTACATGGACCACTATACAAAATTTCTACACATTTGTCTAAACTTTAGAAAAATCATAATAAATAGTATAGAACTTCAAATTCAACAAACCATATATTTATTTTCAAGTCTTTAAAATTTAAATCGAATACAACTATGAAGAAAGATTAGAAACATTAAAAATATAAAATTAAAAAAATATACACAATAAATCTAATTTATTATTATTAAAAGAACTTAAAATAAAAAATGAAAATAAAATATATAAAAAATACATTCAATGTAAAATAAAACTATAATGTCAATACAAAATATACATGTAATCACATGCCACTCAAATTTGATTGTTTGTTGAATTTCGTTAAAGTGGCTGAAGCATAATTAATCTAAGGAGACATTACAAGCGGCAGAGGTTTGGCAAACAATGCAGTTTGCGTTTTCGGCGCCTTCCGTAGTGAAGATGAGGCAGTGGGTTCACGTTGTTGGTTCTGTGGTGCTTTAAAGTTCTAACTTCATGGGTAATGTGATGTGTCAATTTCTAGTTTGTCCTTTGGCAACCATTTTCCCGATGCAATTGAAGCTCACCATGTGGTTGTGAACTTTGCCGAAAATGTGAATTGCATGCATTTTAATTGAATTAAAGCTGATCACGGAATTGGAAATATTAAATCAGTGTTCTAGTTCAATCAATTTAAGCGTGGCGAGTAGCATTAATTTGGTGTGCCTGCCCAACATATGTTTTTACTGGGATGTCAACGGGGCGGGTAGGGTACGGGGCTACATAAATATTTGTCTCATACCTGTATTCATATTCGTCGGGTATTCGTTATGCGGATATCCGTCTATTTTTTCATACTCGCGGATATCTACGGGTACCCACGGGTATTTACAAAATTATTTAAAAAATAAATATTTAATCATAAATTCAAATAAAATAAAATAAAATACATCACTGTCATAAATTTTAAATAAATTTTAAACTAACTCAAGTCCAA
>Ga0214543_1010643_pt1 | contig 13484 bp, 7 predicted proteins | sample CNSS2metaG_FD_160094 | JGI IMG/M metagenome (GOLD analysis project Ga0214543, IMG submission 160094) | Root nodule microbial communities from cowpea collected in UCLA plant growth center, Los Angeles, California, USA - CNSS2 | ecosystem: Host-associated > Plants > Roots > Nodule | place: USA...
ACACTACTAATTATAAATATAATTATATATATATATATATATATATATATATATATGAATAAAAGAGTATTCTAATTATTAACTTAAAATTATGTACAATTATTTGATCTCCCAATTTTTTGTTTAGTTCAATTTAGTCCCCTTATTATTAGTTGGTTCAATTTAGTATCTCAATTATTTAAAAGGGTTCAATTTGGTCATCTCTAGTAAGTTGGAGTTAAAACCGTGTCCGTACAGGACGTGTCAAGCAGTAAAATTTTTAATTTTTTAATTTTAAAAAAAAATCTAAAAAATTTATAAACTGTCACGTGTTAGATGATCGTAATGTCATGTGATAGTTTGTAGTCATGACATGTCAGTGATAATAGTTATTTTCAATCTAGTCCTCTATTTAAATTTTTGGTTCAATTTAGTATCTCAATTCTTTAAAATGATCCAATTTTATCTTTTTCAATTTGAGACTAAATTAGTAAATAAGTTTAATTATAATTTATATATACAAGTTAAAATAATTGTTTTAAATTTATACATCAAATCACTACACTCAAATATTCAAATTATTTTATTTTTTACAAGTTTAAAAAATTTCAAGTATAAGAAATTACAAAGGTAAAAATTTAAAAATTTAAAAAATAAAATAATTTGAGTATTTAGGTGAAGTGATTTGATGTATATATTAAAAAAATTTATTGTAACATGTATATATAAGTTGTAACTAAGTTTATTTATTCAGTGGCGGAGCATAATGGTAGCAGGGGAGGGCCATGGCCCCCCCAAAATTTTGAAATTTTTTTTATGATAGGTATTTTAATTTTTTTTATATAGATATTATGTATTTTGATTTTTTTTATTATAAATATTAAATTAAATATTCTTTTCTTTTATAAAAATAATAATTAATGGTAATAAATAATAAAATATAAAATCATGCATAGTAAAGAATAAAAAGATTTATCAAGATATTTTTATTATTTTTTTTATTATAGTTTGAGTTTTTCACAAATTGTTCTCATCTTTCATTCTTATGTGTTTTCGTTTTCTTTTGTATTTGAAAAGAAAAAAATTATTTTATTTTTGCTCTTATTTCTCCTTTGTTCTCTTCCATTCTCGAGGAAGAAATGAAGAATCGTCTCATTTGATGGTGAAATATTAGTTTAATAATTTATTTAATGAATCTCTTCTATATTAATTTTTTTATTTTTTACATAGAAGAAAAAGTATTGTACTGTGTGTTTTTTATAATCAAATTTTAATTGTGGTTCCATTATATGTCTATTTTCTTTTGTTTCTCAAGAGAAAAAGATCTATTATTTTTGCTCTCATATCTTAGTTGTTCTCTTCTATTCTCGAAGAAATAAAGAAGAAGATAATTATCTTTTGTCTCACTTGATAGTGAAATATTAGTTTAATAATTTATTTAATGAATCTATTGTATATTAATTTTTTTATTTTATGAATATAGAAGAAAATGGATTGTACTATGTGTTTTTTATAATTGGATTTTAAGTGTGGTTTTATTATCATCGATTTTTTTTTCAATTTTAAGTGTGGTTTGATTTTCCGCTAATGGCGTAGGTTATTGTTATACTAAGTTATGTATTCATTTTGACGGTATTAATGCTAGTCATTAAATGTAAAATTTTTGAATGTATTATTTTGGCTCCCCCAACAATGCTGGTCAAGATCCGCCACTGTATTTATTAATTTGGTCTTAAATTGGAGATGACAAAATTGAATCGTTATAAAAAATAGTGGTACTAAACTGAACAAAAAATTTAAATGAAAGACTAAATTGAAAACAATTATTATCACTGTCACATGTCATGACTGTAAACTGCCATGTGACACGACAGTAACCTGACACATGACAGATTATAAACTTTTAGAAAAAAAATTAAAAAATTAAAAAATTACAAAAAAATAAGTTAAAAAGTTAAAAATTTCATCGCTTGACACGTGTCTTGTACAGACACGATGTTAACTCTAACTTAACGGAGATAACCAAATTGAACCCTTTTAAATAATTTGAGTACTAAATTGAACCAACTAATAATAAGGAGATCAAATTAAACTAAACAAAAAAATTAAAAAACAGTAATTATACCTTAAAATTAAATAGTTGTTTTCTGAATGTAGCTTCTATGAAATTAAGAATTCATGTTTATTTCTATGGTAAACAAGTTCTTTTAATTTTTAATAAGAATTAAAGTACTCAACTCATTCCTTAATTGAAGGTTAAGTTCAGATTTAATTGGTCAAATAAATAAAAATAAATAAAGATGATTGGAAAAGGAAGTGATCACAAAAAAGATTTAATTTTTTTTTTCTTACGTTTTTGGGAAATAATTCTAACTTTCAAATGTTAAAGCAAATATGGAGTTGATGACGGAGAGAGGCAGCATTGGCCACATCAATATAATAAAATATTGTGTGTTTTAATATTTTAATTAAATTGATCGACACGTATGTATATTCTATTTTGCATCACAACTCATAAGACGTTGATTGCTTTGTACTACAAATGCTATTTTGACATTTACATGCCAGAGGAGATTTCGTTTTCGTGGATTCATTATAGAGATGAAATTAGATGAGTGGATTTGTAATCATGGTAATCGTTCGTTTTTAATGATGTGTGAGGAAGTGAGTATGAGAATTTACGAGATTTACATCTCACTGAAATGAAGAGATTTACTAGACTCAATATAACTTTTACTTTAATATTCCGGGTCCAAATTCACCTATCACATGACATCCTGATAAATTCACGTGCTAAACCAAATTCAGGAAAACCATTTATTCTCTATCTGTATATAATAATATTAATAAATAATAATGTTAAATAATATAATAAATAATAACGTCATTAAATATAACAATAAATGATAATTAATAATAATAATTTCAAATAATAGTAATTATTATAAAAATAATAATTTAATATAATTTATTTTTATTAAAATTTATTAAATATTAGTTTTTAAATTTAATATTTTTAACTAACCCAAAAATTATTTTATCGAGGGTATTTTATTAATCTTCAAACTTTATTTATTATAAATTTTTATTTTATTTATTACATCACTCAAATCACTCACTAACTCTCACAAAATTCATTTCAAAATCCATTCACTTTACCCTCTAAATCTACTCAAAAAAACACACATATTCATTCACTCAAATTCTCACAAATCCATCTTCACACTCTCCTCCAAATCCATCTTATCAAGTGAACACACCCTAAATGTGCGTAATCTTATTAATATTTTTTTATCAATAGTTACTTGTTTAGTTAAAAGTTAGCCAGAGAGTTGAACGAGTTGAACATGTAACTTCTTTCATTCTATATTCTAAATTCTAGTAATCCAATTTTATTTCTCCAAACTGTTAGCAGGAGGTATCGAACCCCAACCTTCCCATCCTTTCCTTTTCTTCTAGTACAATGTTATTATATTAAATAGATTTAGAGATGATTTTGATTTCAGTGAAAATTGTAATTAGTTTTTTTTTTTTGAAATTTTAGATCAATTTAGTCCTCAATTTATTGACATGTGTAGATATAATCCAAAAATAATAAGTTAAAATACTTCGTTGGTCCTCGTTTTGGTTCATATATCTTAAATTAGTCCTTGTATTTTTATTGATCTCAATTTCGTCCTATTTTTTGTAAATCTCTATTAAATAGACCCTTTCCGTTATCTGTTGGCAAACGATGTTTATATGTGATGATGTAGATGTAATGTGTATTACTATGTGTCATTCACTTGTGGAAATCACTGAAAACAGTCGTGGTTGGTTTCCCTTTTAAGAAGAGGTATGTGCCCCTAACATTTGAATGTAAGGGTTTGAAAGAAGTGGAAGTCATCTTCTCCGTTGTGATTTGTTGAGGTCTAGTAATGTCTCCTTCTCATTCTTGTTCGTCCTGCACTTGTAATGGTTGGAGGATGAAAAATCTTAGTGTTTCTTCTCATGGAGTGGGGTGAGGAGGTTAGGTGTAATACCCGTTTCCTATTGTGGTGAGAAAGCAATCACGAGAACTTTGAACTACTAAGAACATGGGGAGATAATTTTGGGGTTGCCCAAAGTTCAAGGTATGATGTATGGAACTGAATTTTGGTTTTCAAAAACCTAATTTTGTAATGGGTGGTATTGCTTTTTCGTTGGACAGGGTGAAAGTGTAGAACTGGTTGGCTGCAACTTTTTTAAATGGTGTAGTGAAAATGTAATTGAAGAAACACATGGTCCCACTATGAAGAATGATGATGAAAGTGATGATACTATGGTGAATATGGAAGAAAGGGATGTGGAAAGGAAAATACTAAATTTCGAGAAATCAGTTATAACTTTGGAAAAATGGGTGAAAATATTATTTGGAATGGTTTCTTTTTTGTGTGTACTAAAGATATTCCTATTCACAATGTTGCTAAAAAATCTATGATATGTTTTGAATAGGTTCTTTGAATGTACTTGATGTAATGTTTCCAAATGAATGAGAAAGTTTCAGCATTTCTTAATACCTTATCTTTGGAATGTATTAATTTGTGAGTGAAATACTACAAAGTGATTTATTAGGAGAGACAATACTATTTCAATTATTCAGTTGTGACAAACACTTTGATATTTGGAAAAAAAAATTGGCATGGATTTATTTCAATAAATTGTGTTGAATCATGACCTAAATTGTTCAACCAATTTCAAAAGTTCATCACAACATATATGATATTGAATAAGTGTATATGATATTAAGTGAACCTAATTGAAATGTTGATCACACCATATGTGATATTCAATCATTACACACAAAATTTTGTCAACCTAATTCAAAAGTTCCTCACACGATATATGATATTCAATGAGTGCACCCAATATGATATACACTGACTACACACAATATTTAGTCAAAGTAATTATAAACTTCATTACACCAAAATAAATGACCTATCAAACGGCCAAAGCACAAGTACTTAAAAATAAGAAACATTGTAGCAGATTCAAAATACTTGAAAGTGGACTACCTATCAAACGCCCAAATGTTTATATGCCTATGAGTCTTAAATTAAGAAAAGTTTGAAACAAGATCTACAAAGCATATTCAAAAATGTAGATCTAAAACTACTCAGGGCTTCCAAACATGTCCCCTTCTAGTTTGGAGTTTGTTCCTCATAGGTGGGACAAATTGGTTGCTTGATGGGTGTTGATGTGGACCCTCCGATTATTGGCACTGATTGACTGATGTTGAGGACTACGTGTGTTGTTACTTTTGGTGGGATGATTGATGGGTAAATTGTGTAGGTGGCATAGGTTGTGTATATGCTGATGGGGCTGATGTAGATTGTGTAGGTGCCCAAACTTGTGTATCTGTGGGTGGGGTTGATGCTGGTTGTTGAGATTGATCAGGTGATGATTGAGTTTGTGGTGGCACAAGTTTTTTCGGACAAACAGTTTTGTTGTGACCAATTTCCCTGCACACAACACATCTTTTGCGAATCCTTCCCTTTCGTAATGAAGTTTCATCCTTCTTCAACTCCCAAGGTTCTAATCTTTTCTTCTTCTTAGGTCTTCTAGGCATTATCATTTTTGTTAGGGGCAAGGGCAAGACATCAGGATAGGTTGTAACTTCCCACACATGCTGACCATTGATAGGGTAAAAATTGAGTTGTACGTTTCCTCGTAGGTTGACTTCCTAAACCAATGGGCGATAAAGTCTTCTCCATTTAGATTCAAAAATTTCATGGCACAGGTGTGGCAACAAGGAATTCCACTTATGCTCCATTTCTTGCATGTACACTCCATTTTTTCAATATTGACCACAAACTGTTCCAAAATCTGTGAAGCGTGCCTAACTTCAAACAATTTCTCTATTGACCACCTGTGATCAATAACAACAAAAATATATGACTACTACATAAATAAATTCAAGCTTGCCATGAAGAAAGGTAATTTACCTTGGTATCTAGTGTCTTATTAAGCCTGATTCCTGCTTAAGTCTGTCAACAATTTTAGGGCACACTAAGCCTTTAATAGATGTTACCTTTGATCTATTTTTGGCCATCTCCTCATGATGTAAACACGAATGTGTGGCTGTTGCAGCCTTCTACATGAGACGTTTAAGATTTTTTCTGCGAAATTGCTTTCTAAAATTTGCATACAAGTGCCTAACACAAAATCTCTGGTCAACTCTAGGGAGAAGTTCTTGCATAACTGGTAGAAGACCTTATGTTTAAATATGAAAAACAATATTGTCAAAATTTTTATACTGCATGATGTTAAAGTGGAAATTAATTGAATTTAAACAACAAAAGTTATAGGAATAACCTTTTGTTGGTCTGATATAAAAGTGCATGATGCAGAAACTGTATCCCCACCAAGATCATTAATCAAAAGCTTCGAGAACCATCTCCACAAGTCCTTATTCTCAAATTCTACAATAACATATGATAGAGGTAGAATATGCTCATTCCCTTCTCTTCCAACTGTTGTTAATAACTCACCACCATACTTGCATTTTAGAAAGCAGTCATCCAATCCAATGAAAGGTCTACAACATGTGAAACTATCTTTGCATGCCTTCAAACATGCATAAAATCTCTTAAATATGACTTCACCTTCAATGTTCTCAACATTTACCTTTACTATGGACCTTGGATTTTTTCTCAAAAGCTTGTGTGCATAATCATATATTCTCCTATACTGTTCTGAAAATGACCCATCCACGTGGTCTCTAGCTATAACTTTAGCTCAAAAAACCATATTTCTAGAGATACATACGTTCTATTTCCTACTAACTTTGTCACGAATGTCCATGACCTTCATATTAGGGTTTTCTCTGACTATCTTCTCCATCTTCTTACTTAACCACTTTGCATTCATTAATTTGACGTTAAAATCTCTAGAACAAGTATGATCATCTATTATTTTTCTTAGTTGCCATGACTTCACTACAACCATATAACCACAATAAATATACAATTTTGCATTTTCCATTTGCTCCCAAACATTCATTGAAACCCTCTTCTTATCATTTTTTGCAAATTTCAAAATTTTCCTATTTGCTAATGCATAGGTTCGAATTGCTTTCGCGAATTCATGTTTCTTTGTGAAATAAGTTCCTATCTATATTTCTCCATCTTTTTTGGCATTGAAAAGGTAGGAAATGTCCCATAACTCCCAATATCAACATTGACTTTATCAGTGTTTGAACCACTAACCAATTCATCTGAATGCCGCTCAAAATTTAACAATCCCAAATCATTCCTTACTTCATCAAAATCTAAACCACTTTACTTTTGTTTTGTGTACCAACCTTCTCCAGCTGATACACTTTCAACTTCACATTCCACATTACCATCCCATGAATCACTATGTACATCACAATTAATGTTTACATCAACTAGACTTTCCTCATTCAATACTTCACTGTCACCTTCATACCCTCCCTTTTGTCAGATCTTCACCTACACCGTCACCATGGTGATCACCCTGAATTTCACACTGACATTCGTCAACAACCCTCTCCCCTAACACTACTTTAGTTGCAACATCACTTTTACCTTGATCCCCTTCCTTTGCCAACACTTCACTTGCACCTTTACCATGATCATAACCATCATTTTCACATTCACCTTCATCAACATCCCCATTCCCTAAGACTACTTCAGTTGTGACATCACCCTTACCTTCATCCCCATCCTTTCCTACTACTTCACCTAGACCATCACCATGCTCATCACCCTCATTGACACAATGATCTACATCATTAACCTCAAAAGGACCAACCGCCCCTATACTAGCACCCTCAATCATGTTTAATATCTCAGGTATAGTCATTTCGTGTACCACGTACAAATGAACTACACCATTTAACCTTGTTAAGTTGACTATATGCATAGCCCTCTTATCATCACACAAAAGGTCCAACCTATCTTTTAAGACAGACCCACCTCCTAAACAGTACCACAACTCCTTCAGTGCTACATGTCCCAACTCTTTTAATCCAACAATAACCTCAAAATACCCCCACGTATCAGGGGAACAAAACCAAGTGATTGTTTCCCCATCATATTCCAATTTCTCATTACTAATAAAGTGACCCCTATAGTGAACCACCACTTCAAAATGGTCAACAAACATTCTATATCTACACTCGTATATATTGCCCCCAAAGTAAGTCATATATTACAATCTATACCAACATTGAACCATGCATTCAAATAGGGGACCACAACTTAAACAAATTTCAATGTCAAAAATGAGGGGACCAGCAACATTAAAAAACACAATAGAAAAGCAATAAAACCTCATACCCAAACAACAAAACATCATAATCCCAACAAAAAACCCAAAACCCAACAACGCCCACAACCCTATACCTAATCAACGAAAACAACCAATGATCACTCACGAAGTCAACTGACACTCAACTTCAGGGTTGGCGGCCTTCGCTCAACCACAACCATGATCAACGACAAAGACGCTCTGAAAGCCTCAATCTCACTTTCACCTTCACGGCCTTGGGTCATTGTGACGGGATTCTAAAATTCCTAAATTCCTAAATTACCCCACGCAAAGCATTATTCAATCCTCAAAATAATATATAAAGACACGCCAGACACTAAAAAACCAAGAATCGTTAATCATTTTAACATTGTTAACGATTAGGCCTACTTAATATAGATTTACAAAAAAAAGAACGAAATTGAGATCAATAAAAATACGAGGACCAATTTGAGATTTGTAAACCAAAACAAGGACCAACAGAGTATTTTAACAAAAGTAATATTAAGTGAAAATAGTTTTTTTTTTTTGAAAAATAGTTATAGTGAAAATGTAGAAGAAGAAAAATAGAAAACAAATTGAAAATAAAAAAACAGGCTTGGCCGGTGACGAAAGCGGTTACCAGCGAGTAGTGACGACAACGGTAGCTATTGGTGGTAGTAAGTTGCAGCTGAAAAAGACTAAAAGAAAAAGTGTTCTAAAGTTGTGTGTATTAGAGTAAGGTGAGTTTTAAAGTTTTGTTGGGCCAGGCCCAATTTTTAATTGTGTTTTAAACACAAAACAAATAATAAGGTTGATGCAATTAGGGTTTCTACGTCGCTCCTATCATTCCCTTCTCCCAATTTGCTTTTATTTTTCTCCATGTAGTTGTCATCTTTCCTCTCCACCCAGTTTCTTCCACCATTGTCGTTCCGGTACCACCACCGCCAACCGCTATGCAAAAGATGAATGCCATGGACCGCCATGAGAAATCTGTTTCGCCATTGCCTTGTTATGGTAGCAGGTCAAAAAACCGCCACATGTTTCCACCATGGCCAAAATTGTATAACACTACTTGTCATACATAGATGTTTTTTCTTCTTTATGCATTAAATCAAACAAAATAATCAAGATATTTTTAGTAATTGACTAGTTCTTTTGGCATTAAACTAATTATTTAACAAATGATTACCTAGGAGCATGAAGACTTAAGTCAAGTTCACCCATTTGATATGTGCAAAGATATTTAAGGAATCGACAAAATCATCTTCTTTCAAAATTATCAGCAAATAAAAAATGGAAGGAATATGACATCAAGGAATTAGGCCATCAAATAATTGAAAAGCAAAATTCATAGGGAATTTCGTCTATTTTCATACCATTTGTAAAAAGTCCTTTATGAACACTTGTAGAAAGAAAATTGAAAACAAATTTCTACATAAGCTAAAGTTCAGTTATGAATAAGTTAATTGGTAAAAAAGTTATTTTTCGCTACCTCTTCATCATTTTCTTCATGGTTGCTACTTCCTCATCTATGGCTATCTCCAAAGTCATCATTTTTTCATACCTTCCTCTAATTTGTGGTTTGCTATTTGCCAAAGTTTTGCAACAAGCATACATAATTTTTGAAAAGAAACTACACCATTAGTTGAATTCTGAAGTGTATGACTTGATGTAATAATTTGAATTCATGTGACACAATATAAGATTTCAAATTTGTTTGTTAGTGTTGTTATTCAAATACAATACCTTTATTTTCTTGCTAGAGTTTCTTTCATTTCTCTTCTTCATGTATCTATGAATCTTTTCCTTCCTTTGTTCAACGGAAAGTTTTCCAACATTCACGGTAGAGTCCTCCAAGTGTGAAATTTCTTGTGCCAAAGTGTCAAAGCCCCCAGCAAATACCAGCTTCTGACTCTAAGTGCTTAAGAGGAATTGTAATCAAAGATCTTTTTCTTGTTTTGTTCAACACAAAAAAAGATGTTAGCCCACTCACTATGGAAAGTTGCACATTAACTTTAAAGAAACTATAGAAAGAGATGTAACACAACGCCCTTGAAGTGTGTCTTTCTATCCAATGATGATGATACTTATTATCCTTTTTCTCAAGTCAAGTCAAGAGGGGTTGCCTCATTTGACATCTCATCTATGTTTGGTAATTAGAAGTGACTATGAACCATACCTTAGCTTTATTTGAGGTTCCACAGTCACAAAATAACAATCCAATTTCTGAAACTAAATGATCAACTAGATTGTATCTAGAAACTTCTCCTTTTCGAGACCCTTCCTCTTTGTCACTAAGACATGCCTCCTCCACAGTCCGCTTCAAGTCTCTAATATAAAATATACCTCCTCCTTCTTATGATGCAATGGAATTCACCTCCCTTTTTAGTTCCAAGAGTTTCATTTGAACTTCATCTTTCTTCATGCAACTCAAAGAAATAGGTGTGTAATTTTCAAAGTTTTCGAAAACTTGTAGAAAAAGTCCATCGTTGTTAGAATTAACTGAAAAATTAATTCTATTATGTGACTCATTTGAAATATTATGATGGACCCAATTGTGATTTAATAAAATTTAAAGACCTATTGGTTATTATTATGGGAAGTGATAATAAAATAAAATAAAGATAAAATAAAAACCGACTTGATGAACGTTGGTTTATAAAAGGGATTGGGGTTCTATCTCTGGCCATAAGGTTCTTTTCATAGTAACCCATTAAGAATGTGTGAGAAGAGAAAAGAAAGGCAAAAAGATAAATGAGAAACGGTGATTGGATAGTACACAAAAATTACAATATAAATTGAAGAACATATATTCGCAGGATCTATTATGGATCAATGTTAGTGCTCTATTATGGATCAATATTAGTGTCAATTCCAAGGAATTGAATTCATGGTTATTTTCACTAATACATAAGGTTTCAAATAAACAAAAAGCACTTATGTATGTTTATAATTTGGTGCATTAACAAAGTGTATTTAATTAAATGGATGCATAAGTTTGTTGATTTATTTTAATTGACCGAATCAATGGACGAGTTTTATGAAATTATGTAATGTCCCATTTAATTATTAATCAGAATTAAAAGAAACGTCACACACGGATAAATCAATAGCGCAGTCCTGGGGTCTCATACACAGCCCCTACAAGTTCTAGGCACACCACGATGCCAAGGGAACAAGATAAAAGTCTAATAGGAGAATAGAATAGTAAAGCATAAGGCAATACATGGGCCATTGCCCTAAATAACCATGACGGGAAAAAATTAAACTTCAGCCCAGATGGCTAAGCAGCGGAATCGCCATTTCCTTGTGGACCACGAGAACCTCGCCCATTTGCTCCCATCAATCACATTGATGATCATCGTGAGAAAGAGTAGCCACATACAATACAACCATACAACAAAACAGGTAAGCTAGAGCCGACAACATATTCATCATACAGTCAAATATATTTTCACCATCCCATACTCATACAACATCCAAGCATGTTATGACTCTTCATTCAATACACTACGATTCGACTCAACTCATCCGGATACGTATATAACCTGGTCGGATTCAGCGGATGCTTACACCTGTGGTGGATACCTCTGCTCACCCCCGAGCTGCTTACCCCCGAGCTATGTGTTACAAGTGTTACAATGAATCAATTTTCCCTCACCACAAGGTTAACCCTTAATGAATTTCAGGCCTCCTGCTACTCTTACCACAGGAGTCAGTCCACTCTAGGTGAGACTAACTGACTCTTTAGAGGGTCAGAATGCAACCTTACCTTGAATCCTTACCTAGTCATACAGATGGGGCACCACCATGGACACCCACTAACAGGGGCCATGGAATTACGTCCCGACTACTGAAGCGCAACCCTGAAAGTCTCACCTAGAGACCCCAAGGAATTATGCATTGACACAGACCAGCATACATAAACAACCAAGAATTTATACATAAGTTGCACATAAGATTTCAAACCAAAACCCATAACAAATCTCCATTTCTCATATGTTGAATCATTACCAACTCCTTATTCCCGATCATGAGTAAAGTGTTTCTCCTCATACCAACCATACCAAAGGTTTACCAACCACCAAGATTCATTATTGCTCATGCCAAGTTTGTGACCACACGCACATACATATGTAACCAACTTATCATATACAATTCATGTAGAGATCATGCCAAATTCATAATCCCCCCCACATATAATCTCCTCCCAACATGCATACTCAGTTCCCCCCTATACCATCACATAATAGTACAATAGAACACAGTTCAACCACCAAAAGACATGAAAACCTCAAACCGTCGCTCAGGCTGAGGAGCCTCGCCCAGGTGAGAGTCTCTCGCTCAGGCGAGTCCTCTCCGCCTAAGCGAGAGTTCGCGAATCTGGAACAGGGGCCTCCGCACGTTCTCGCTTAGGCGAGACTTGCCTCGCCTAGGCGAGACGCTCGCTTGCTCGAAATTGAGCGAGTCGCCTAGGCGACCATTTGCGCGAGAAGGTCTGGGCGAACCTCTGCTCACCTCGCCTGGGCGAGACGTGCTCGCCTGGGCGAGTTTAACAGTCACCGCCACTGCCATGCCTGTAACAGTCGTATTTTGCACATACCAACAACAACACCAACCACCGCAAGCAATCTCAACAGCATACAAGTTCAAGAATCATAAAAATGTACCGCAAAACAGTTTACAAACACATTAACAGTGAGGTTCTAGCTTTCCGTACCTAGACAAGCTAGCTGAAAACCTCGACACCCAAACTGTGGAGGACAAACAACTTCTAGGAACAGACTCGAAGTTGGAAAACAGTGTGAGAATGGGTCATTTCGGAACCCTAACAACAACTTACGAAAAACAGGCCAAGGAAGGAAACTACGAGTCTGAGAGCACTTACGTGAGCTAAGAACGACCAAACGGGAGGCAGACTGTCAACACAACAGAACCTAAACGGAGAGAGTGCGACTGCGACTCTAAGCACCAAGGTAGAAGAAATCTGAAAAGTGTGGAATTAGGTCAGACTCAGGTGGCTTTATCTTTTGGGCCAGCCCTAAGGCCCAATAGCTGAAGGACAACCCTTAAAGCTTTAGGGCAGGAAATCTGGGCCTTACAAATTACATTTTTAAGGCATCCATTTTATATGAATTAAAATTATGAAAATGCTATGTATGGTTAATAGCAATTAAATATATATATATATATATATATATATATATATATATATATATATATATATA
>Ga0214543_1010645_pt1 | contig 13481 bp, 12 predicted proteins | sample CNSS2metaG_FD_160094 | JGI IMG/M metagenome (GOLD analysis project Ga0214543, IMG submission 160094) | Root nodule microbial communities from cowpea collected in UCLA plant growth center, Los Angeles, California, USA - CNSS2 | ecosystem: Host-associated > Plants > Roots > Nodule | place: USA...
CCACCACGTCAAGCCCGGCATCACCGGCTGGGCCCAGGTTAATGGTTATCGCGGAGAAACCCGCACGCTCGACCTGATGCAGAAGCGCGTGGAGTATGATCTGTGGTACATCAATAATTGGAGCTTGGGGTTGGACTTGCAGATCCTAGCGCGAACGCTAATTGTCGCTTTTGGTCGTCCAAGTAGCACTGCTTACTGATGTAAATTTCATCGAGTGGCAGGCTCGACAACATCAGGTTCCGGCGTGAAAATCTTATGGATTACAAAGACCAACCCTTTCCGCGGGAAAGGAGGGGAGTACCTGTACAGTGCAGGAATGATCACCGCTTTGTCGGAAAACTCAGAAGTAAAACTTGTCTGCTTCGCGGATCATAATTCTACGAAGATCGAGCAGAATGCTCATTCGAGTAATACGATCGAAATCACAGCTGATCTTAGATCAGACTTCTCCAGCCTTTTCTCGATCTTTCCAAACAATTCAAATCGATACTGGCGGCCGAAGTTTAGAGACGTGGTGATAGATCTCATTGGAGAATACCAGCCGCACGCCGTCGTAATCGATTCCTTAGCTATGGCATGGCTTATCTCGTACGTTGAGAAGTTTCGGCATCGCGCATCAATCATCTACTTTTCTCACAATTATGAAACTGGACTGAGAAAGTCGATCGCAGCTGACCGCGACGCCACGTGGATCGCCCGCGCAATTAGGATACTGGACAGCGCTAAGACTTCTCGGCTTGAGCGTAAGATCTGCCGCGAAGCCGATTTGATCACCGCCATCACGAGGACCGACTTGCGCAACTATGAAGAACAGTTCCCTCAAGCCAACTGCCTACTTCTTCTGCCTGGATATACGACCATTCCGGCTAATCTTCGTGCTTTCCCAAAAGGACGGACAGTCTGCATAATCGGTTCATTTCTTTGGAGCACCAAACGCTCAAATTTGCTGAACTTTCTGGAACAGTCGTTCGACATCCTACACCAGAACAACATCACCTTGAAAATCATTGGAAACATCCAGGATGAATTCAAACAGCAGCTACTTCAACAGTACCCGCAGCTGGTTGTGACGGGACAGGTCGCAAGCATAGACGATGCCTCAGCCGAGTGCAGAGCAGGACTTCTAATCGACACCATAGGGGGAGGCTTCAAGCTAAAAGCTCTAGACTATATTTTCCTTGGACTACCTATTTTTGCGCTCCCCGGCTGTATGCATGGCCTAGACCTAGAGTCTGAAACTGATTTCATTGAACGACGCGATGCCAGAAGCTTAGTGCAGGCTCTGGCAGATCTCATTTCCAGCGAGAACATGAGCCAGATGAGAATTGCAGCTTTCGAAAAATCAAAGGCCAAGTACTCTTGGCAGACTTCATCCAATGCACTCTACAACTTCCTTCAAACAAAACAGCAAATTGAATAAGCAGCCACGAGGCGGCAAAGGGATACGCCGCGCCAATTCATCATCGCGCCACAAAATCGCAAACGGCATAACAGCCAGGAACAAAACCGACCATGCCCGCAGATGCGAAAAATTCGAATGATTCTAACAAATTGCTCGGGCTAGAATTGATCCGTTTTTTTTCGGCGTTCTCGGTTCTAATTTATCACTACAAGCACTTCCTCTACCTAGCTGACCGCCCCGTCGCTTTCACCCGCGAACAGTTGCCGTTCTATAGTGCGCTCCGTTTGCTATATGAACATGGTCACTACGGGGTACAGGTTTTCTGGTGCATAAGCGGCTTCATATTCTTTTGGAAGTACAAGGATTTGATTTCCGAGCGACTGTTGGGGCCCGGCAAGTTCTTCATCCTGCGGTTCTCCCGCCTCTACCCCTTGCACATCGTCACGTTGGTACTCGTGCTTGGCTTGCAGACAATGTACTTCTCCGACCACGGATTCTACTTTGTGTACCAGGAAAACGACTTTCGGCATTTCCTATTACAGATCTTTCTCGCAAGCAATTGGGGCTTCGAGCGAGGTGATAGTTTCAATGGTCCCATTTGGTCCGTGTCGGTTGAGGTATTGGTGTATCTCCTTTTTTTCCTTGCGCTGCGTCACCTTAGTCGATCGGCTCTGATTAATTTGGCCGTTCTGGCTGCTTTCTTCGGGGCAAAGCTAATTGGCTTCACCTCTGTAATCTTCGATTGCTGTGCATTCTTTTACATTGGGGGGTTATCTGCGTGGGCGACACAGACAAGAGTCCTCGCCTCGTATCGTCGACCCCTAAGGGTGTGCGCTTTCTTTATTCTTATCGTTGTTCCACTTACGTGCATTGCAATTGGAATCCATCATACCAAACATTTTGCGTTCTTGTTCTTGCTTTTCTACACGCCGCTTCTTCTCTACGTAGCCTCGAGCGATTTTCCAACTACGATCAAGGCTCAGACGATCATAACGTCTGCTGGGAACATGACCTATTCGAGCTACCTCCTGCACTTTCCGATTCAACTCATGATCGCGCTGGTGTTTAGTCGCTTGGCAACGCCGATCCCGACCTACAGTAACGCACTCTTTGTGACCTTCATTTGCGGCACATTCTTCGTTTCTTATTTTGTCTATCAGTACTTCGAAATGCCCGCTCAAGGCCAAATAAGAGCGTTCGCCGAGGGCGAAAAAAAGCGTGCTCTCAAGCTAAACTCATGAGGCTCACTTCAATTTTCATAGTTCCGGCGTCTTACCACGGCAACGCTGCTCACGTCGCAAGCGCCTCGCGTAATGAATCACGGAAGCACACAACAGGAAAAGGAGGCAGGATTGAAGCAGAAGCGACCACGTAGGAAAGAACCATTGCGCGCACACGAGGCAAGCTACGCCTGCCACACACGCGATGGTATTCGCCCGAACTTGCTTTGCGTGCCCAAGCCCCATTAATACGCTCTGCAAATTGGACCGCACCACGAACAACAGAAATCCAGGCGCCAATGATAGAGCCGCGAATGTAAGGCCATGATACGAGCCATTCGCAACGAATCTCTCGAACAACGCGGCGCCGGCAACCAACACAAGTTCGCCGGCGAGAAAAGCACCAGCAACTAACGAGACGAACACAAGGACAGCCTTGCGGGAAGCTGTACCGGCAGCGACTTTAGCGCTCAAAATGGCGTTTGCCCCCGCAGAAAGACCTAGCAGTCGCTCAAGCCAGCTCCAGCCGGTAGCTAACACAGCGCCATTCGTACTCAAGTATGGGACATAGAATGAAAGGCGAAAGAACAAGATGTAAGCGACAGAGGCGACACTAGAATCCCGAAAGTACGACCAATCAGGAGTGAATAGGTCTCCCTTCGCGCGAAACTCGGGAATCCGCATCAAGAAGAAGAAATACAGGATGGCCCGCAGGCTCGAACTCAAAGCGAAAATCCACAGTAAGGCGTTTGGACTGGCTGGCTCGAGCAAGAGGACTAAAAGCAAGTAAGTCACCTGCCAAGAAAGTTCAGAGACGTTGTATGCGGCTACTCTGTGAAGAGCGATAAATATTGCCGGGAGTGCACTCGAGAACACTAAGGAAGCAGTTAGAACGCACGAGGCGAGTTCAAGCCGCAGACCTAAGTACGCTTGCCACGCCATTAACAAGCCAACTGTGCAGCTCGCCGCGATGGTCGCCATTCTCAACAAGAAGAAACTGCAGGGTCGAGTGATCGCTTTGTTCTGGGAGAGCTGATAAAGTACAGTAGGATAGAGGCCTAACGTGCTGACGCCAGCCAGCCCAAATGCAACGTTTGATACCGATATATAGCTAGCAAATGAGCTGGAACTCATGTGAGTGCTAGCGAGAACGTTCGCAAAGAATACCGAGAGAAAGCCGACTAGTTGCCTCACAAGCGTAAAACCGGCAAAACTCGTCAGTGACTTTAGGTCGGACCACTGCCCTTCCCTGCGGCGCTTATTCATTATGCAAGCGTCCCATTAGCTTGCGAAGCCTGCACTCGTTCCAAGTATGATGCGACGATCGGCAATGACACCAATGCACCCTGAAACGCCGTGTATTGAAGTCCCAATCCCCCGAGAATTACCAAGCAAAGCATAAGATCGAACACTGAAGGCTTGTAGTAGCGAACCTGAGCGAATCCGACTAAGAAGTAAAAAAACAACCCCACCATTCCGAGCTCAATAAGAACGTTGAATGGCAGCACTGCAGCGCCCGTCCGTCCAATTAGAAAGTCCGGAATGTAGTGCATGCCCATACCGAAAAGCGGGCTTTCGCTAAGCGTCTCACCTAGGAAATATACTGGAGCCATGTAGCGGCTTACCCCTGATGCGTTTCCGAGGGGATCACTAATTTTCTCAAGAATCGCGAGCGACATATCGCTGCCGGCATAGTACAGAACAGCCATGAGCAACACGCTTGACGCCACCACGGCCAAGATTGGCCCGACAAACTCGGAATGATTTCTCGTACCGCCCGATCGAATTTCAGAATCGCGGACCGCCGACACCGCCTTGAAGGCCGGCCCTAAGGTGCACGCCCAAGCAATCAAGCCTAGGGAGCTTCCTGAAAGAAAGATCACAGCGCCTACAATCAAAGCCGACGGCACCACGAACTGACGTTTTACAATGCTCAATCGAAAAAGGACCGCCAAGCTCAATCCTAACCATGACGGCTCTCCAAACAGGCCGGAGGGTCGATTGTCAAAGAACAACTTGGTCGACATCTGTTGTTCGGCAGATAATCTCCAACTAACCACCCCAAGCTCTTTGAGTGAAAGAATCTGAGAAAACTCCAGAATAAAAAACAGGACGACCAAGACCTGGGGTAGCCAAAAATGCAAACTGGTGTGAGGCGTCATCCGTCGCAACAGAACGGGGAAATAGATTAGAGACACAAAGAACGCCACAAAACCTACACCTGACTTGAGTGCAGCACCGAATTGGACGTCCACAAGCAAAGCATAAAGAACAAATGCTATTCCGGCCGCCGCAGACCAAAACATCAATCTGTGCTCTCTAGCACCGCCCGAAATTGCTCCAATAGCAAAGACCATAGGAGTTGCAGTGAAGGAGAAGGGCACTCCGGCGACAAGGGTGCTCTGCATCAGCACCAAAATAATCGAGAGCTGCGCAACGTAAACCTCAAACCGCGACGGTTTTGAACTTGGAATTGTCGTCAGGCTCTTACTTGCATGCATCACGGTCGAAGAACGAATGTCCATTCCAAAGGTGCCTGCCGATTGTCGTGCGCCCTGCATGATTATAACCGTGGCCCAGCTTGCCAAGTCCCCGGGGAGCCGCCCGTTAAACAGATCCACCACACAGGTTCACCGATTTGAGGCTTAGCATTGTAGACACGATCTCCAACATTGAACCGCCCAGCAGAAGGCGGCGCAGACGAGCCAAAGTACTCACGATAGCCGTTTAGCTGTCGAAAATAGACGTCTCGGCCCCACTGACGCAGAATCGCACTCTCTTCGCCAAGCTGATTAACCTCGACCGGAGGCGAGAGTCGCTCACTTGCACCTCGTGCAAGATAGACTGATGTGACTTCCAACTCGCCGACTGGACCGTGGTGCAGCGCCGAGCGTCTGTAGGTGTAGGGCGACAAAGTCGATGGACCTCGCAGATCACGTAAGGTCAGCGATTGGACAGAGAGCTTGGGTTGCCCATACAAGAAAAAGATGGAAGATTTTACCGAGATGTCAGCAAACTGCACGGAGAGCACGTCCATCGAAACAAGGATACTGCCGGCGGCAGCGACAAATCCCTTTCCTGGCGAGAGCAAATGGCAGTCCTCTATGTGCACGCTCGAAACACTAACGTGGTCACTTGAAACAAAACAGAGAGCGTGGTCTCGCACCTTAGTGTGCTCGATATTTATCTGACCGACGAAGCCCTCCACGATCGCTGAAAATTGGACTACGGGACCGAGACACTCCTGCATCCTATTCTGCGTATATAGATTCAGGATGGCGCTACCAGTGCCCGAAGCCCCCTCAGCCATATAGAAGGCTGACTTTGCATACCCATCCACTTCAACGTTATCCACTGTAACCGAAAAGAATACCGACCCATTCGGAACTAGAATCCCAATGTAAGAATTCCTGATTGAGACATTCCTGATTGATGACTTCTGAAGAAAGCGAGTATTCTTGGGACCAGTGTTGTCCACGGTAATACCAGCCGATTCGGTGTCTTCGATTTGTTGGGGGATTGCATATTCGAGCAGCAGATTCTCTAGCGCTGTGCGCGCTCCCCACCAACGGATGATGGGCCTATTCCGGCCCATCATAACTATCTTCGTTGCGCCTTGACCTGCTCCTGTAATCCGCCTTCCAGCTTTGACGATCGCCAAAGTGTCGGTTATCCGGAAATTTCCGGCTGGAATGTAGACGTCCTCATTACGGGCGAGCACCGCCTTCAGAGCTAAGGTACTATCGTCCCTTCCTGAAGGATCTGCTCCAAACCAAATGGGACTCAAGGGTGAGTTTACCTCGCGTCGCCAACGCCCGACCGAGATAACATCTGATGCAATCGTGCACCCTCCATCGTCGCTGTCGGTTGATTCTGGATCCCAGAAAAACCTTCCGCCTCCGCCATCTCCTGGCTTCTCTCGCCATAAGCAATTCACCACGGAATCGAAATGAGGTGGTCTCTTACGCAGCGCCAACAAGGATTGAACTGTTACTTCTGATTGTAGATCGTTGGCCGCCGCAACCGACGGGGCCGCCGGGCTTAAGAACAAAGCAGCGCCAGCCACTTGACGTCTCGTCGGGAGATCACCCATTGACCCGATGCCCCGCTCGCAAGCTTTCGTAGAACTCGACAAGTTCGGTTCGCCGCCTACTCCATGAGAACATTTTAGAACCCTTTCGCGGGCTTCCCTTTGCAGCGGCGGCCTCACGAATTGCGCTAGTAAGAGCTTCAGTCAAATCTATGCCTGCCTTGTACTGCTCATCCTCCACTGAGAACATGTCAGCAGATCCAAACCCGACGAAGTTATCTTCCCCGGCCAAGACAGCGTCAAAGAAGCGGCTTTTCGGGACGACCACCTTCGCTCCTGTTAAAGCAGCCTCCCAATAAGAGAGCGAGAAGGTGGTAAAAACAACGACATCCGACGCCGAGTACAGACCCGCCAGTTGATCAGGGGGCAGCCATTCCATACGTCTGATTTTTTCAGATAGTCCCTGAGAAACGATCTGATTCCATATGCGACTATCTAGCCGTCCAGCCAACACCAATACTGTTTCAGCCGCTATGGCGGCCTTAACAACATCAACTATCCTCTTATCTTCGGTGAGCTTCCCCGTGAATGCGACCAAGACTTCGCTCGGTCCGACATTCAATTCCGTTCTGAGCGTTCGACGTCGATCGGCGTCGAAAGAAAATCTTGCCTCGTCCGCGCCAAGCGGCCGCATAAACATTGGCGGACGTCTAGGCGTCGATGTCTTAAAATGTTGTCCATTGGCGATAACCGTGTGACGAACGCAATCAACAAAAAAAGAGCCTATGAAAATCAAAGCCCGCCGGACAACACTGTCGATGGTATGAAAGATGGTGTAGTGTCGGTCTCCTCGTTGCTCGTGATCGTACACTACGGGCTTCCCGAACAACTTCGCAATAATCGCAACAAGTACCGTAAAGCCCTGGCGAAATTCGATTACATGAACAATATCCGATGACCATATCAGCCTAATCGGGGGCCAAATTACAAAAAGGTCCGACACTCTAAGGATGGGACGCCTGCGCACGACCGTGAAGCCAAACTCGCTTGAGAGTTGTTCGTCCCTCTTCGCGGGATCTGTCGGCTTCAAGCCTGCTCGATTGTATTTCCAAACGTTCGACCCCGTTGAAACGAATAGCGTAACGTTTGCGCCGCCTTCAGCCAAAGCTCGAGCGTATTGAGCCTCACGGAGCGACGGCATCTCGCTTTCAAAGAAGGCGCTAACCAGCAGTAGATTAAGACCTGAAAGCGGCTTTTGGTCATTCATCAACGAACTCCTGGGGCGAACGCCCTTTGGAAAAACTTTGTATGATTGAGAATATGCTTCTCTTCAGTGAACTGTTCAGCTACGCTCGAAGCTCCAGCCAACAATCTTTCATATGCTTGACCGTCTAAACGATCTATCATTCGTGCTAGGTGCGACGGATCATCTAGGCCGAACAGACAGTCGCTCGGTACGAATTCCCGATGAGCAGGAATATCTGACGCAAGAACAGGCAAACCAGCGCTCATCGCTTCTGCGCAGGGAAGGCCGAATCCTTCATATCGTGCCGGACTAATTAAGAGATGCGCTCGATCCGCTACCTCAGCCAGTTGACTAGTTTCAAGATATCCATGCACCGATATTCTAGAATCATCTTGCCACGTCGCTAGCTCTTGGGCTCCCCACCAAACATTTCCTACGATGTCCAAGTGCCAGGATCGCTGAACGCGACTTAAAGCACGAAGTAGAAAGCCCAAATTCTTTCGCGGAACAATGCTGCCCAAAAAAAGAATATTCAAAGAACCTTGCGCTTGATACTCGCGTCTCTTCCCGGCCTCGTAAAGCGGATCGATGCACGGATAAATGCATTCAACCATCGAGGCAGGCACGTTTTGGCAGTGAAGAGCTACGTCGTTGAGAGTCGTTCGAGAAACTGTTTTGATCCTTCGGGCACTTCTCAGCGATCCGACAAAATAGTTTCGCCAATATCGCTCCATTGCCAAGCCGCCAAGCCCGCTACGGCGCACATGATCCTTTTCTAAAAAATGCAGATCGTGCACGGTTAACGAAAATGGAACGCGTCCCGTGACTCCAGGTCCGCTAATTTCGTGATGAATCGCATCAGCTCCAACTCGGCGGGCAATTTTCTCGACTATAAGGGGAGCAAGATACCATTTAAGTCGCGAAGGAAAGGCGACACAGTATGTTTCAGCTCCCAGCGCACGAAAGAAATCCCTGTTCGACCGATGGCACGCTACGACAAACTCGAAATCGGAAATCTTACAGGCCGTCTTGACCAGACCAATTAGAGCTGTTGCAAAGCCGCCGTCTCTGGTTTCAAAGCTTAATGCGTCGATCAGGATTCGCATTGGTCTACCAAGATATCGTTAGCTTGAGCAATTCCGATGATCATCTTTGCAGTATCGTGTATCTAAAGAAGCTAACGCCGGCCATCGTGCCCAAGATTGTATCAACCCTCTTGTACGGCTGCAGATCAAGCTCTCGGCAGCGATCGGACTTGAGGTAGCAAACCTTGACCTTTATCAATCGCGGGCACTTATTGTTTATGCTCACAACGTGATCCAGCATCTGCGGGTTAACCACTTGGCGGCGCGCTGCGGCTTCAACATCGAGGCACGGACGACCAAGCGCATCTCGAATGACGGATGCACTCGAGGCCTCGGCTGGTCCCATCATCGTGATGCTTGGCTGGGTCGAAGATGTCGTACTTGCTTGCCCATATGCAGACGTACCGAAGAGCGCAACGAACAACCACGCCAGCGGAATAGCGCCGCCCGCCCCTTTCATTAGTGCTTTAAAAATCATGGCCGAGACCTGTCATGTGGGGGCACGCCTGGGACGTCAACTTTCATTCCATTACGCCACAGTTGCTTCGCGAGCGCTTGACGACTTGCGATATCTACGTTGGTGAGGCTTGCCATCAAGCGATCTCGTTGAACCGAAGTAGCTCCCTCGATAGTTGCTATCGACGCCTCAATGTAAGAAGCATCTACCATCGCAGCGAACTCGGCGATTACTGCCCTCTGCACCTTTTCGTCCAGCGTGGATAACGTTGCAAGCGCAACTCGATTGCGTCGGAGAGCGATCCAACCTTCAAACGGCCCGGTCGCATAAGACTGTTCAAGCGAGCGCATGTATAGTGAATCGAAGCCATTCCGCGCCGTCTTCACTGAATACAGCATCCACCAAAGAAAAGATGCGCTTGGCGTTGTTGCTAGTGCAGTCCTCAATTTGCTCTCGGCGGCTTCGATTTCAGAGTCAGCATTGTCTGCACTCTTCCGTTGCGCTGCCTGCTCAGCGACGCGCAGGCTGATCAACGCCTCTGCTTGCGAAAATTCTGGTTGGAGGATCGTTGCCTGGGAAACAGATCTCATGCGGGCTAGCATATCGTCGAGAGCCCCTGGCCTGAAGCGTTCATCGGCCACAATTCGATCTCCGATACTCCGAGCCGGTGTCGTCAGCCAGAATGATGGCAAAGCAAGTGAGGCCCAGATCACGCTGCCGAGCCCGAGGAGCACAAAAAGTCCAAGCGCGATACGTCTCAACTAACTACTATTCCACATACCCGTAGCGGGCATAGTATTTCTGATAATAGTAGCGGCCGTGGTAAGACTCGTAGCGAGCGAGCGCCTTGGTGTCGGCCTTATTCAGGACCACGCCAAGCAGCTTGTCCTGAATCTCCGGCGAGCTGCGCAGATTGTGCCTGATCACATCGATCTTGGTCTTGCCCCACTCGACGACGAAGATATAAGAATCGACGAAGGCGGAGGTCACGCGCACGTCCACCACCGGTGCCATCGGCGGCATATCCAGCACCACGTAATCATATTTCAAGCGCAGCTGGGCGACCAGCGCGTGCATCGCCTTCGAGGCCAGGATTTCGTTGGTGTGCAGCAGCTTCGATGTGGCGCCGGCGGGCAGGATTGAAAGCTTGGTCTCGGGATCGACGATCACCGCCTCCTCGAGCTGGACCTTCTGCGCGACGACATCGACTAAGCCAATCCGGGCATCAGGCACCAGCGCGCGAGAGAGCGAGGGGTTGCGCAGATCGGCATCGACCAGGATCACTCGGGCGCCGCCGTGCGCCATCAGCTGCGCCAGATTGGTCGAGAGCGTGCTTTTGCCCTCATTCGGCAGAGTCGAGGTGGTCGCCAGCACGCGGTTTTCGCGGATGATCGCATTGAGATCGACCGCTACCTTCACCGAGCGGACAGCCTCGGAAAAACGAGACAACGGATGGTCAACGACGTAACGTAATAAATCGGGCTGCGGGTTGCCGTTCCTAGCGAGCTTGCTGCGCAGCATATTCTCGCCGAGTCCCGGCCCGGAGGCCGCCGCTCCGAGCGCCGGCAGGATCGCAATGCAGTTCGCGCCCAGGACATCCTCGATTTGACCGGTGGTACGGAACACCCTGTCGCTCAGCTCGCGCGCGATCGCTACGCCAAAGCTAAGTAAGATCCCGCCGAACAATGCCGCGGCCAGAACAATCAGCGTCTTGGGATACGTCTTCTTCAGGGGCGTGGTCGCCGCGCTAATCACCCGCGCCTCTGTGATCGGAAACGACTGCTGCTGCACGCTTTCCATATAGCGCTGCAGGAAGTTGTCGTACATCGCCTGGTAGCTCTGCGCGTTGCTCTCGAGCTCGCGCAGCTGCACTTGCGCCTGGTTTGTAAGCTGCGATTCCGAGACGACGTTGGCAAGGCTCGACTTGATCGCCTCTTCGCGAGTCATGGCGATGTCGTAGTCGCTCTTGTAGGATTCCCGGATCCGCTTCAGCTCGTCGACGATGTTCTTCTTGATCTCGGCCATCTGCCGGCGGAGGTTGACCGCGGCGAGGTGATCCGAGCCATATTTCATGGCCCAGATCGATTCCTTGGAGGCCATGTCGACATACTGGCCGCGCAGCTTGACGATAGTGTCGTTCTTCAGCGCGTCGGCGACGCTGGCGTCCGGTATCTCCTGCTTGAGGATATCGTTGATGCGATCCATTCGCGCCTTGGCTTCGGCGGTCGCGGCATGCGCCATTACCAGCTGGCTGTTCACCTCTGCGAGCTGCTGCTCGTTCATGAGGCGGCCGCCGCTGTCGACGATATTGTTGGCGGTCTTGAAATCCACCACCGCCCTCTGCGCAGCGGAGGCCTGGGTGCGCAGTTCCTTGATGCGGTCCTGGAGCCAAACGCTAGCGCGGCGGGTGGCTTGGTATTTCGCTTCGAGCGAGTCGACAATATAGGAATCGGCAATTGCGTTGGCGATCTTCGCGGCCTTTGCCGGATCCTTCGAGCTGAACCCGATCTCCATCACATAGGTAAGGCCAAGCCGCTTAACGGTACGGTTCTTCTCGAAGCGCTCCAGCGCCTTCCGAGTCTGCTCGAATTCGGACAGCGCCCCGCCATCGGAAAACAGGCTGGCGACGGCTCCAATCACAGTGCCGAGCAAGCCTCCACCCGCCCCAGTAAACTCAGGATCATCGATCAGACGCAGGTCGCGAATAACCGCAAGGCTGATGTTCTCCGACTTCAGGATCTCAACCTGCGTCTCCACCGTCGCGGAATCGACCGCGATGTCGCCGAGCACCGATTGCTGCTGGAACAGCTGCACCTTACGGGTGTCGATCACCATCGACGCAGTAGAGGTGAACAGCGGCGCGGCGGTGAAGAGATAGAGCAGCGCCAGGATCACGCAGGCCGAGACGATCGCGACAATGGTCGGGAACTGGCGGCGGATGATGTCGAGGTAGGAGGTCAGCGTCTGCGACGGAGAGCCGTCGGCCTCGGCGAAATCACGGTTGATCTCCGAGGTCGGCTTGTTCACCTGCAACATTTATCGATTCCTGAAATCAATCCGCGATCTGCTTTTTAGGGATGAAGGTTTGTGTGGAGGCTTGGCAATTGCCTCCCGCGTTCGGAAGCAAGCCCCTCTGCTCCGTCGCTATATATTAAGGTAGCACAAGGTCATCTGAAGTTGAACGCTGTTGATGCAGGGCAGCGCGACTTTGACACTACAATTCGCGTGAGCGTTAACGCCGCCAACGCAAAAGCGGCGCTCGATGGCGCCGCTCTGCTGGACCTTCGCAACAATGTCTGCCGCGCACGGGTTTAGCGCGGGCTCACCTGATTGGGGGTGGTACCGCCGACGCCGCCGCCGGCGGTAGCGGGCGGATTGTTGGCGTTGTTGTTGTTGCCGAACCTGACAGCGCCGCCGCCATTGCCGCCGTTCGGGAAGTTGTTGCCGGTCGGGCCGCCTGAGCCGCTGCCACCACCACCGCCGCCGCCGGTCGCGGCGATCGCGACGTCGCCGGTCGCGGCCTGGTAGGCGGCGATCACGTCGGCGTTGCCGGTATTGGCGATCGCGGCCTGGATCTCATTGGCATAGGCCTGATCGGACTGTGCCGCCATGCGGGCGACCTGGGCGAGGCCGGCGACGATCGCGCGCATCTGGTCCGGGGTGGTCGCGCGATCCTTCAGGAGCGCGATCAGACCCGTCAGCGTGGTGGGATCGGAGGCGCCGAGATCGCGCACGCGCGAGATCAGCTGCGGGCCGCCGGTCGGATATTGCTGCAAGAGGCTGTTGGGCGCGGCCTTGAAATCGGAAATGACGGTGGCCGGCAGCTGGCGCTGCGGCGGGTAAACGGCGGCGCTGGCGGCCGTGGTGATCGTCGCGGCGAAGGCCGCGGCGGCAGCCATGCGAAGCGCGTTTCGGATAACGCTCATAAATCAACCTCCAAAAAATCAGCTGCCCCGATTCCTCGGCCCGGGCAAATGGCTGTGCAGTGCGGAACCTAGCGGAAGAGAAAACAGCTGTCCACTTATTCTAAAGACTTCGTAA
>Ga0214543_1010648_pt1 | contig 13478 bp, 4 predicted proteins | sample CNSS2metaG_FD_160094 | JGI IMG/M metagenome (GOLD analysis project Ga0214543, IMG submission 160094) | Root nodule microbial communities from cowpea collected in UCLA plant growth center, Los Angeles, California, USA - CNSS2 | ecosystem: Host-associated > Plants > Roots > Nodule | place: USA...
AATCACATGCCAAGTTCATACCAAACCCATCATCCACAATCCATGAATCACATCACTCATGCATAATCATTTATCACATGTTTTTAATATAACAATTAGATTCAAGCCAGTAATAACCATTCAAGATCAGAGAAACAACCAAACTACAATGATCTTGCGATAAAAACTGCTCTCACTACAGAGCTCTGATTCAAGATCGAACCAGTCAAAGTCAAAATCTATGTGTTAAGGATCAATTGTTAAAATATCAGCTCGATCCAATGGTTAACGAAGTAGTAAATTTCATTTTACGAAAAGTGTGCAGTGTAGAAAAAGAGTAGCGTCACACCAATCAAACATATTTTCACACCATACATTTTTATTCGACCAACAACCTCATTCAAGCATCACAACCATACAACAGACCAAAAATCGGCAAAATAAATTTAAAAACATAAACCCTAGCTTCCCTTACCTAGAAAGGGGTTAGCAGAGGACTTCGACACCCGAACTGTGACGAACAGTAGCTCAAGCAATAGCTTCGAGGGCTGGAAAACAGTGGAACGAGCTTAAAACGAGTTCATTAAGACAACCCTAGTTGGAACTACGAAGAATGAATAGAATGGAGCAAGAGCATGAGGTTGAAGTTGACTTACAAAGAGTAGAGAACTAGTATGAGTTCACTTGATGAGAAATAATGACTGAACCCTAGCAGAGCTTCACAGCTGCTCAAAGGGGAAGTAAGGGAGAACTATTTTTCTGAAATGATACGAATGAGTGGGTTAGGGCAGGTCTTGGGTCATTTAGCTCCCTATAGGCCAACCCTTAGGCCCATTAGACCTTGGGGCAGCCCTTAAAGATTGAGGCTGAAATAAGAGGGTTTTACAAACTCGAAGTCTCTTAGTTAGAGTATTCGAACTTAATCCCTTTGGTGCATTCATGGTCAAGAATTAATTTATTCTATAGATTCTTGATATATGTTAATTTGGTCTACCAAATTCATAAATACTCTATTTCTTATCAGACAATTATAATAATCAATGTTTAGATATCTTATACTTTCCTGATTCGTATCTTAAACTTTAATTAATTTATTTTAATTGTTAATCATCTAACTTTTTAATCCACTTAATTATGTCCTGACATCTGCATAAATTCGAAAGCTAAGTGAGTGGATTCATACATATAAATGTGTTACATATTTGACTAATTTTGATACAGTGAAGGAAACAGATGCAACAAATCTTATAAAAATGGGTGTGTTAGTTTAAATATTTTCTTCCAACTTACATGTGAGTTTGATGTTAATATTTTGTCTCTTGGAACGGATTGAATAGTTTATAAATTTAATTAAAATAGGACAAATCTTCCCTTAATTACAAATCAAATCACTTTCTCATATTTTTTTAGACATAGTAAGAAATTTGATAAAAGTCACACCAACAATATAATACTTGAATATTTGATCATTATATTTGAAATTATTCTTATTAGACGAATATACTTTGCGAGGACTCTATAAACACAGTTGAACTTCAACTTCTAATACTCGCCTTTCTCTTCTAAGATACTTGTCTTTCTAACATTGGGTAGGATTGTGCCTGCAAAAGACACTCCAACACTCAAGTTAGTTAAGTGCGTCAACAAACAATTAATGCAGTGATTAATGAAAAACGTAATTATTGTCCTCATCTCACGTGTTATTTATATTATTATATTTTGTAGATTTTTACATGAGTGGCTTGGAGCCAGAAGCCCAATTACCTAAGAGATTCACTTTACTCGTGGGATCCAATTACTTGTAGGCCTAATGACTTGGTAGGCCTAATTACATGTGGGTCATATTACTTGGTATATGGTTACCTTAGTCGAATAAGAGAGAATTAAATATGTGTCGGCCCAGTGGGCTGACATGTACTCGTTTAAAGGGGATTATTGTCCAGTCCAAGGATAATGTGGCAATATAAAGTATAAGAACGATTACTTTATGTATAAAATGAAAATGTTTTAAAAAGTAGTTAAAGCATAAAATTGATATTATCGAACAAATTTTAACTATAGATAATGTCTTGAATTCGTCAATAAATCAAAAATTTTGTTGGACAAAATTTGTTGGTAAAATACTTGTCGATAAACTGACACAAATAAGAGTATTCGAATGTCCAACTTTTGGAATGTTGACCATAACAAGATGTTTGCCGAGCTACCTTGGTTAATGAGTAACTTTCTCACTCTCCAATTGGCAATGGTGATCGCTATCATGATTGAATCATCTTGTGCTAGATCACTTGTACAAAAGTCTTCGTATGTGAACGTAATGGGTGGTAGATAGCGCTACCTCCTCAAGTGAATTCGTTCAATATGGTGTTTATCACTCCTTGGATTTCTCTGAGGTCTTATCGAGGTGTTCTTTGTTTCGGGGTAGGTTTCGAAGTGGCCTGCTCTTGTTGAGGCTCATTGCCTCATCCTCGGTATCCTCTCTAAAAGCCATCCTGAGGTCTTCTTCTGCCTCCCCGATAATCTTCTTTACCTCAGCCTTGACTCTCTTGGCCTGACACATCCTATACAAAGCAGCTTAGGCCCCTAACTTTGATAAGCTCCTCAATGAAGTCCTTTACTTTGGAGCACTCTTTTGTAGTATGAACCAAGTGTTAGCACAAATGACTTTGATGCATAGAGATTTGATGGAGATGTGAATTATTGATGAAGATTTGATGAAGATATGAATAATTGATGAAGGTTGATTGATTTGATCAAGTTTGAAGTGGACATTCAACTGGATTACATGCAAAGTTCTTAAGTTGGAGTCTTGTGTCTGGTTCCAATTTGTCAATTTGTTAAAATTGTTTTTAATAAGTTAAATGACGTGCGGTTATAGTTTTACAAGTAACATATTTGATCGTCTAAAATATTATTCAACAAGTTGATTTCACTTAAGATAAGTGAACTCAACATATTGAACATAAATTTCAACCTTTTAATATGTCAGGTTGCAGACCATAAAGCCTAAATTTTTAGAGAGAATGAAGGTATATTCATTTTTAGTGCGAAATCAGTTTGATATTTTTGGAAAATCTCATTCTCTTTGAACTTCTCGGTGCTGGATTTGTGTTTAATAATCTTTGAAGGTTTGGAGTTGTGATTGCTCTTGGTTTGAGCTTGGAAGAGAGATTCTTGGTTGGCTTGTTAGAGCCATCATTGAGGTTTGATCTCCCTTAAGCTTTTGTGGTATTTTTGTGTTGTGTGAGGTTCTTGTAGGATTCATGAGCCATAGTGTGTTGTTTTATATTTTTAAAAGTATAATCTTGTGAGGATTTTGTAAAAAAATTAAAAAATTTGAATATAATTTTTTTAAAAGGGCCAGTTCAACCCCCTTTCTTAGCTAAACACTTCATTTACTTCTTACACCAAGTGTTTGTGGTAGTGGAACCTCTTGTTTGGATCAACAAACTAGGGAGAGCAGTAAGTCTTCAAATGTCGCATTATTTCCAAGTTAAAGACCTCATGCATTATTTTTTCCTTACTAATGTAAAGAGGAGTGTAATTGTCGTATCTTACTTCTCGTAATTTCTTATTGAGTGCTCTATTGTTGCCTCCAGTCGTGGTGGGTGGCTTCATTATTCTTCTTCTGGCCCCTCCATTCTCCTTTATGGTTATATACCTCAACGCCCTTTGTTTGAGCTCATCCATGTTTTCTGGTGGGTCGATGTGTATTGTGTCTAGGAATTTCCTTGGCTTTAGGCCACCAGGACATAGTGCATGGCTATTGCGGGATGGAGGTTGAGAATGTTCGGATATGCTTATACAAAGCTGGCCATGTATTGCCTTAGTGACTCATTATCTCCTTCTAAAACATTGTGTAATGAAGTCGAGCTTGCAACCATTGGTTTGCACTCCGTGAACCTAGTCGAGAACCTCATGCAAAAAGTGTCAAAAGAATCAATGGAGTTTCTTGATAAAGAATAATGGCACTCTAGGGTAGGACCCACGAAGGTCATTGGGAAAGCAATCAAATTAGTGAAAAATATATGAACCATATGTGGCGAACTCCAATGTCGTTAGTGAAAAAATCAAATTGGATATTTTTAAAAAACTAAATACTAGATTGGAAAGACCAATAACTAGTTTTTTTATTTTTGAAAATTTAAAAAAATTTGAAAACCAAATTTGAAATTAAACATTTATTTTAATATAATGTCAATAATATATATATATATATATATATATATATATATATATATATATATATAACAAATAACAAATAATATTTACTAGTTTATTTACTTTGTTTGAACCTTTGTTTTTATTTTTATGGGTTAACTCATTCAATTTGTTAGTTTTGATGTGCTAAATTGGGCTAGTTTGTTTAGGGTTGACAAAAATACTTGTAATCGCAACAAATTGAAATTCGCAGTGGATAGTTGGTACTAACAAATATTTATTATCCACGAGTAGAGGATATTTTAATATCGTTTATAAACGAGTCGAATGTGAGTATCATACTATCCGTACCCGTGGATATCTATTACCTGTAAAAAAATTAAAATTAAAATTTAATTCATGTTATATTTTATATTTTTTATACTTTTATTTAGATATTATTTAAAAAATTTATAAAATATTTTTTCTTTATAAAACAAGTATCTGATAAGTAATGGAATGGGTAACATGTTGATTTTTTTTCTTTTAATCAATAATGAATAGACACTATCCATGTTCAACCTTACCCGTTATCATCCCTACATCAATGCATCCACAATGTTGAGAAATTTCAATGAACAAAGTTAGATTTGTTTCAATAGCCTTATTATTAATACAAAGTGTCTAAGGGAATCTAATCCATTGAATGACTTTTAAGTCGATGGCTTTTTTTTATTTATTTATAGTTCATCATTTTAGTAGGTTGAGGTTGGCTTACCCTTAAGTTAAAATAACTTGTGTTACATAAATTTTACTCATAAATTAATTAAAGTGTTATACAATAAAGACAAATGAGTAGATAAACAATAGTTGCTAGAGGTTTTTGACATGTAAATATAAAATGACAAGATATTTTATCATCTTCTAATGCCAAATACTATTTTAACTTTGATATGGAATGAAAAAAAAAAAAAAACTTCTATGAAAAAATCCAAATAAAGTTGGGTGGTGGTGTAAAAGGAGAAAAAGTTGAGACTATTTGTCCTTTCACTAAAATTGAACAGAAGCAAACGCAGCACAGCAATAGGATGAGAGAAAAAGATACGCCTTACTATTGTCTGGACAGGAAAAATAACCCTAAATTCCTCTGAACTATGATAATGACTTCATCCTTTTTAAAACTTAAATTTCATAATAGGCAAGTTGGAACAAATCACACCAAAGCAAATATAATTTAAATGGCTTGGTTCTTCAAATCGTTTTATATTCCATTAAAGAAAAGCATGCATTTCAATATAAAATTAAGGTTGGATCTTGTGTTTTGTTCTCATTATCTATTGACTTTGTTAAGTAAATTGGAGAATTTAGTGGATATTTAGAGGGACCTTCCTTTTTTAACATGTAGATTTTTCTTTTTTCATAAAACTAACATCTGGAACTTTCATCTTCATATTCGAATTTACTTTAATGTTTATATAGAATTGAAATGAGACAATTTTTTAGTATAAGACCGTGCTATTCTTTATCGACTTTTGTTTAAACCGACTAAGATCATTATCAATAATACAACTTTCTCTTAAAATATTTATGTTTAATAGTCTGTTTTCTTTATTATACATTTTTTTTTAAATTTCATCTCACTATTTTGAATATATTTTTTTTTATTTTTTTCTCAAAAATTGAGTCAATACAAGTTTTTCATTAAAATTTATCATAACACGTGATATTCGTTCCTCTTCCCATATATAGTTGTCAGAGTCAAATTTAGGCGAAAATACGCATTTTTTCACTTATATACTGTATTATTATTATAATAACATCATTATTATTATTTTTAACTTAATAGAAGAAACTTGTACATATTTCTGAAATAGAAACATATATAACTAAATTATAAATATAGAAAATGGTAAGATGAAATTGAAAATTATAATGATTTGTAAAAGAAAATATATAGTTCCAACTTTCAAGTTCAAATAATATTTTTAATTATTACGAAAAATGTGTATTTAAATTATGTTTAATCTCAATTTTTATAAAATTATTTTGTTTGAATAAGTTTTCAATTAATAAATAAAATTTATTGAGATAATATCGTTAAAATTAGTCATCGTAAAACTATTATGTTTTTGATCAAATTCTAAATTAAAAACTAAAGTTTATTGAGATCATAATTTTATTCTTAAAAAAAAAAATTAAATAATTGAAGAAAAACTCATCTGATTCGACTTCTAAGTATTGAAACAAGTATTAAACTAAATATTTACGAAGATTATACAGGATAAAATTGAATTTGATACTTTTAGTTAATGAATTATGAGAAAAAGAAAATAAATGGAAAATCTAAAATTTTAATGATAAAGATGACGTGGCATTACACGAGCCTTGAAAATTCTGCTTGTTCTTTTTATGCAAAGGTTATTTCTTGCCTCACACATTTGGCAGGCTAAGCAAAGTCTGTACCAAATGGATGAGAGCCCTTCCTTTTTGTGAAAAGCAAAACTCTCACAAACAAGAAAAGAGAAAGAAGAGAAAAAGAATGCTATTTTGTTTTGGCATCTGCATTATTGCCCTCTCCCACTGACAACTTTTGTTCAATGATAAATGCGTGCTTCGGATTTTTAATATTCTCGATGGTCCAATCCAACCTCAAAACTTGTCGTGACTCCCCCACTTGTACCTAAAACTTCAGAGAAAAACAAAAGCAATAATATATTATATATTTATGTATATACTAGCTGTATTGCATTACGAGCGGTTTCACACACGTCACAATTACTTTCACCTTGTTTTGGGGAGAAACAAACGGATCAATAAATAAACATTAATTTAATAAAATATCTTATTAGGGTTTGGGTGTAGCAGAAAGGAAGATATAAAATTGTTTAAATGCATGTCAAGTTTATTAAATTAATAGTGAATTCACCATTTTCATTTATTTTTATTTTATTGTTGAATAGGCATATAGGACTATTCTTTTTAAGAATAGTGATGATAATGAGTTGGAATGGGTAAGAATAGTTATTTATTTAATATTCAATTAAAACATATTTCTAAATTATTTTATGGTTATATATAATATTACTACAAATAAATTTAAATGAGTTGTATTAAAAATTTAACTTGAATAAAACTAGTTTCTTTCAAAATAACTTCTTTTAACTTTTTAAGTCTAAAACCATCTTTAAAATCAAATTTTAAATATGTTTTTATCGTTAATATTTTTGGTATTACTAATTTTATTTTGATTATTTGATTTTAAAATGTTCAAATAAAAAGTTATTAATAATAACACAATCAGTAAATATGTGCGGATGTCATAATATTTGTATCAAAATAGAAAAGTAATTATTTATTTCAAATATAAAAAAAAATTGGATGAATATCATATTCCATCGTTAACATATTACGTAATAGAACTCATCACTTAACAAATGTCTAATTATACCAAAAGATAAAGAAATCTGTTACTATTTTATTTTATAGTTGTGTGAACGAATGAATTATATATTAATGGTTTGGATGGAGTGAGAGGGAAGATAAATTGTTTAAATTTGTATGAGAGTGAGGTATTTTCTGTGTTTAGATGTAAAATGGAGAAGATTACTTGTTTTAAGGAAATTGATACCTAAACACAAAAATCCATATAAGCTTCCTAATTAGCATTGCAGCTGTCTTATTATTGGAAATCACGATTTTATGGTTTTCTTTACTAAAAATTGGATAACTTAGTCAATTTTAATTAACAATATTAAAAATTTTAAAAATTAGATAAAATTATTTCTTTGGTCCCTATTTTCGTAGCAAAATATCAATTTGGTCCCTTTATTTTTGTTTACCTCAATTTGATCTTTATTTTAGAAAATTTGATACAATAAAGTCCTTTCCGTTAGTGGTCCAGTAACAACGTTAAATGGGATGTCACGTATCAGTTCTTGGATTTTTTGAATTTTTTTTTGAATTTCTTAAATTTTTAAAAAATAAAAAAATTTGCCACGTGTCAAGCTGACATCGTGCAACGTGACAATAATAGTGTGATGTGGTAGTGACAGTGTCACATGTCACTATTATGCCATGTGTCATTTCCTTATTATCAATTTTGTCCCTATATTTTAACTTTTGTCTCAATTTAGTCCAAATTTTTGTAAAAATTAATCAATTTTTACCCTCTTCAGATTGAAACCTAATTTAATTTTTATATAAATGTCCACAAATATTTCTATCAAAATTGATATTTCAGGTAAATATTTTTAACAAGATCAAGTTTATCTAAATTTATATTTTACATGGAACTTTATTTAAAATTATTTTGAAGTTGTTAATAGAAAATAATGCTAATAACAAAAAAAAATTCATAAATTATATTGATATTTTATTACATCATACTTTAATATTGGTTTTTTATTTGAATTTATATTTCAAATAATTGTATATTTTTAAAATGTGTAAAGTTCAATAATTTATATACAAATATTTGAGTTGGTATAAAAATAACAATTATATAATTATTTTAAAATAACTAGTTTATGTAACAATAAACAACAAATAAATTTAAAATTTAAAAACAATTTTAAGTAAAGTTGAATGTGAAACACAAATATAAATAAACTTAGTTTTGTTAAAAATATATATTAAAAATATCAATTTGAATAAAAATATCAAATTTAATAAAAATATTTGTATAACATTTATATAAAAATTAATTTTTATTTCAATTTGGAGAGGAACGAAATTGCACAATTTTTACAAAAATTGGAACTAAATTGAGACAAAAATTAAAATACAAGGACCAAATTGAGAATGAGGAAATGGCACTTGGTATAATAGTGACACATGGCATTGTCACTGCCGCATCACACTATCATTGCCACGTGGCACGATGTCAGCTTGACACGTGGCAAATTTTTATTTTTTATTTATTTTTTAAATAAATAAATAATTTCAAAAAAATTTCAAAGAATAAATACAAATTTTCAAAAAATCTAGGAACTGACACGTGGTACCCCATTTAATGCTGTTAGTGTACTACTAACGGAAAGGACTTGATTGCATCAAATTTTCCAAACCAGGGACCAAATCGAGATAAAAGAAATAAAGGGACCAAATTAATATTTTGCTACGAAAATAGATATCAAAGACATAATTTAACCTAAAAATTATATTAAATATCGTTATAAGAGATGAAAAAATGCAAGATTAAATAAGACTTAACTAAATATAGTTTTGTTGAAAAAAAAAATTCACGACTTTAATAATATATTTCATGTTTGTTCATGAACATGATCTAGTATTTTTAAGGTTGTTTGTATGTTAATCCAATTAAAGACTAATATCATATTTTTAAGAACTATATTGTATTTTTAAGAAATAAAATTTAAATTTAATTTTACTGTAAATTTGTCTTATTTCTAGTTGGTGTGAGATCTCCAACACATATTAAAGGATTGGGACAATGTTTACTAAATACATGAAACAAAGATGAAAATAGGTAGATAGGGTTTTATAAGAGAAAAGCGTAAATTGTTTATAACTTTATATCTTATAAGCATATTATCATAGTCTAACCTTACTACCACAACTACTTATTAATTACATTTTACACATATTTAATATTTTTAATTTAGTAAATATATAATATTAAGTAATAATTGATATTATAAGAAATTAGTTAAGGATTTATTAGAAAAATATTTTAGCAAATAAAGTTTATCCTTTTGAGAGAACCCATGCACTATAGATAATCTATGTTGTTGGCAAATAGATAATAAATTATGTTTAATTGTGAATTACACACTTAAGTGAATAAGTAAACAATCAACAATACATATTTCTTGTACGAGACTATTGACTTGATGAATTAGTTATATGTAATCTCTTTCAAAAATTATTTATGAATTATGTGAATAAACTTTTATGATTGTTTATGAACAAATTTGTTAGTCCTCATGAATGACATTTTTGTTTATTCACATAGTCATAGTCACAAGTAACACTATATAACACTTTTGAGAATCCAAAAATAGAAACAACTTCATGCCAAGTTATCTAAGTGACAATTTTGGATGACTAATGTAATTGTTTTTTGGATATATGATATCATATGAAGGGATTGTAGTAGATCCTTCTAAGATGGAGTCGATACTAAGTGAGAGCATCACCAAGAAATATATAAGATTAGGAACTTTATGAGTTTAATTGCCTATTATCGAAGGTTCATTAAGGATTTTCCATGATAGTGACAACTTTGATGCAACTAATTTGCAAGAATCAATATTTTGTTTGAACGAACAAATGTGAAAAGAGTGGCTTATTCTTTAAGGCATTTGAAGATTCATGAGAAAAATTATTCAACTCAAAACCTAGAGTTAGATGTTGAGATATGCCTTTAAGAATTTGGAGGCACAATCTATATGTTTGATATATTCAACAATCATAAATATTAGAAAATAATGTGTCACTACAAAAAATTTTAATTTTAGCGAGAGTTATTTAACGGAGGTTGTAATATCCTTTACAAAAAAAACATGGGTACTAGAGGATTTTTAAACCCTTGCTAAGTACCCAGAGTTCTTTGTTGAACACTGGTTAAAATAGGTAGTATTTTTTATTTCCCGCTTATTTTTCCATCTTTCCTTTTTCATCTTTTGTGTCATTTTTACCTTTATTCATATTTATTTTGTCATCTCTTCTTCTCTTTGAATAGGTGAGACCGGGAAAAACATTTTCAGAAATAGTGCATCTTGCTTTCGATAATGCACCTTCCTCTTTTGGTTCGCCTTCCTCCTTTTAGTGTGTTGTGCATTTTCCAAAACTAGGGTTGCATTTTTTATAGTGCTTTTTACTTTCGAGAGTGTGTCTTCCTCTTTTCGGTGTGTGGTGCGTCTTCCCAAACTACGGTTGCATTTTTGTTTTAGTGTTTTGGTGTTTATAGTCTTTGTTCAAGGATCCAACAGTGTTACGTGTTGACAAGTGTACCAAATCATACAAGTAATACAGTGGACAAGTCTAGATATCGTCTCCTATAGGGACTAATATGATTTAAATTTAATGGATTTTTTTACTAATAAAGGTACAAAGCACAAAACATTTGTTAATTTAATTAAAAATAAATTCAAAATGAAAAAGTAAAGAATAAATAGAGATTAGCACAATGGAAATAAATAGTTCAATTGAGAAAAATATAAGATAAAAGCTTCATTGGGTTTGGGTTTCATGCATGAAATCAATATGAAAACACTAACAATATATTTCTAATTCCTGACTCTAGCATTCACACCATTATGTAACAAGCTTTAATGTCTAAGCGACAAGTCTAAACTTTAATAAGAATCCTAATGTCTTAGACATTTCCTTATTAAGTTCGCATTAAGCCTTAAGTTTGGATGTTAAGAATGACCAATGATGTCCTCTATGTCTAGATGCAAAATCAATCATTTGTCTATTCTAGTCTAGGTTCTAATATCGTGTCCAATGATTAGATACCCACAAATATGCAATCAATAATTATCATATAGTTAAGATAAATGACATAGATAAATTAAAACCATAACAATAATCCAAAAAATAAGGAAATTATTTTAATTTAACCTCATAATCTATAATGAAATTACAGTGGGCCAACCTTAAAAGATTAACCCTCCATGGATTGGATGGAATACATGACGAATGATGAATGAGAGAAAAATTAAAATAAAAAATAAAAAGGGTGGACAAAAAAATGAGAGATGTTGTGGATGGTAACTTCCAAAACCGGAGAGTTGCAAATTGTCCATATGCTTCTCTTAAGTCACTTTATATAAGCATTGATTGAACTTGAACTTTATCTTTTCTATTGTTAAAATCTTTTATTTGTTGATATAATATCTTTCAAATAATTAACAGATTTTATCAGTTTTAAAAAAATCTAGAAGATATTCTTAGTTGATATTATCTAATTAATTATCTAAAAATATCTAAATAATTATCAACAACTAAATCTTACCCAAAACTACAATTAAGCCATTGCAATCTTGCTATCCAAATTTACATAGAAATCCAAAAGGTTGAATAATTGCATTTCAACTTTCTTTTTTGCCAAAGTTTGAGAGTTTGACTTGTTGACTACATAAAGAGAGGCTGCCACGTGGCACTCCTTCTCTCTCCCAAATTAGGGTTTCTTCCTCCACCATGTTTGTTGAACCTCTAGGTGCTGGTGTTCGTGAAACGCGTGGTGGCATTGTGGTGTTGTGATGGTGGTGCGATGTTGATTTCGTGTGAAGGAGGTTGCAATGTTATTCTGCTCGCGTTCTCGACGGGTTTGCTTGCTGGTTCGTTGATAATGCAAGTGGTAGAACCGTGGTGATTGAATAAACTACTGCAGGTAGGTTGTCCGATCTTCATCTTCGTTTGGTGAAGGACTCGAAGGTGCTACTATGGATCGCGATTTTCATGGTGAGGTGCAAGTATAGTGCGTTAGTGGTCCAATGTTATCTTAGATATAATGGTCCACACATTGCTTGACTATTTTAACTAGATCTATGTATTTTTGTTTTAAACTGTTAGTCGTTATCTTTTTCTTCTTTTCACTTTCTCTCTTTGTATAAAAGGAGGACACTCCTTTCTGTTTGAATAATAAGAAAATACTTCTGATATCAATCGCAGTTGTTCTCTTTTCGTGTCCGTACTGCTTCCCTTCATCATTCTCGCATAGCTCCTGCTTCCTTCATCTTTTACGTGGAAAAGTTAACAATGATGGCTCATGATCTCTAATATGGTATCATAGAAAAGCTCTATTGCGCCTGGTTTACTCTGATACTTTCTTACCCCTTCTTGCTTTTTCTTTACATTTACGATTCTTTCTTCTATTTCTTCTTTACAATTCTTTCGTTTACATCTTTTTCCATCATGGTTAAGGAAGAAAAATCAGAAAAGATTCCAGTTTCAAATGATAGTTATATTTACTTACACTCTGGAGAGAATCCAACCATTGCTCTTGTGAGACTGGTATGTTAAATTCTTCCCCTGTTAGCACTCCCATGAACTTTTCTACTAAGTTACACGCAGATGGTGAACCCTTGGCTAACCCAAATGCATATCAAAGGCTCATTGGCAAACTCATCTACTTGACGTACACGAGGCCAAATATCAGTTATGTCGTGAACCACCTTAGCCAATATGTATCTGCTCCTATAGAGGATCATCATTAAGTTGCTTACAAGGTTCTTCGTTACCTAAAAGGTATTGTTGGGCAAGGAATGATGAAGGATTATCTTGTTCCTTTTTAAGATTATTGAATATGGTGTGAGTTGATTAAGAAAGCTAAGCGAAATCCCCACTGGACATTAAGATAGCAAGCTATCTAGATGTGAAGGTTCCTTTCA
>Ga0214543_1010650_pt1 | contig 13474 bp, 5 predicted proteins | sample CNSS2metaG_FD_160094 | JGI IMG/M metagenome (GOLD analysis project Ga0214543, IMG submission 160094) | Root nodule microbial communities from cowpea collected in UCLA plant growth center, Los Angeles, California, USA - CNSS2 | ecosystem: Host-associated > Plants > Roots > Nodule | place: USA...
GAAATTGATTAATTGAGCTTTAAAACCTAAAGATTTATTCAAGATTCATCTTAAACCATATAAAAGCTTGTTAATCAATTCAGATCCCTTTGTGGTTAAGATAATTAGACAGATCTGTTTTTAACAAAAAATAACAACATAAGATCTATACAAAAAATAATTTTTTTAGAAAATACTTATTTACAAAAGAATTACCTGTCAATTAAAATTCTTACAAAAAATAGCAAAACAAAAACTTTTTCTTGCAATTTCTTTTAACAAATTTGCAAGAAAAATCTCATGTAATATAAAAAATTTTAGTTGTGTAAATTTGATCTCAAATTGAGGAGGGATAACTAGGGGTGAAAAAATGGGTTGGACACAATGGGCCAGTTTGTCCGTTCATGTTAAAAGAAACGAATTAGGTTGAAGATTTCAACTCGTCAATCCGTGTTGACCTGTCCCGGTCTGTTGACTCGTTTTTAAAAAGTAAAATAAAATAAAAATAATTAAAAAGATTAATTTTTATATTATATTTTTTAAATTAAATGTATGACAATATTGTAATTTAAATCATTAACACCTTCAAACTAAGTCTCAATTATTTGTTATAATTGAGTAATTTAATATGTAAATATAATCATTATTTTAATTTATCTAATTAAAAATATTAACTAATCAATTTAAAGTTTAAAAACATTCTTTGATTAAATATGCTTTTAATATTAATTTATATGTATATATAAACAAATTTTAAATATAAAAATTTTTGAAAACAAATTAAAAAATTAAAAAAATTAAAAAAGAAAATAAAAACTAACGGGTTAGACTGTCTGACCTGTTAGTCCGTCTTGTATGGGGAGAGTTATGATTATTGACCCGTTTTTGTTTAACAGGCCAACCCGATCCGGACCGTTTTTTACGGGCCACATACGACCTAGGTGAAAAGGGTCAACCACATCACTCTATAGTACCACGTGACACAACTATGAAGTAACATGTGAAAAAAAAAATTGAAAAAGGAATTCAATTGTTTTTAAAAAAATCACAAATTTACATTTGACATTGTTTTTAACACAATTTGTACGTATTAATAAAAATGAGCTAATAACATCAATTTTTCATAAATCAATATCAAATTAAGATTAAAAAAATTGTAAGACTAACTTAACATTTTTTGAACGTAAAAAAAAAAAACCTAAATATATTATGTTTTATTTAGTTTTAATATGAATATATTTCTTACTTTTGATATTCATTCATATATGTCAATTGTTAAGTCATGTCATACTTAAAAAAAAAACCCGACAAATTAAGTAAAGGAAAAATAATAAATTTATATATCTAAACATTAATTTTTTTTATTCTCTTTTCATAAATTTAAAGATATAACGTTAATGAAAATTTTCCGTTTTTATAAGATAATGTTATAATTTGTTTGGAAAAAATGAAAAAAAGTAGATGTCATCTTCTCTCTTTATATCTTTTTTCATTTTTGATGAGATCACAAAGTTAATATATCTGAGCTATTTTTTTTTCTTCCTACTTATGCCAGATACATAAATATTATCATTTTCTTTCTTTCTTTTCCAGTTCCACCTTTTTTTTTCTCATTCTTTCCTTGGAAAAAGTGAGATATTTTAAACATTTGACGAGGAAATAAAAAATTAATTAAATACTTTAATTATATTTTGTAATTACCTTTTCAGTATTATTCCAAATTGTGTCATGTTAAAATATGTTAACCTCAAAACCGGTTATGTTATATATATAAATTCTCTTTTCAACATTTATGTTACTCGAATCGAATCACAACTTATAAATTTTATAGTTTGAGCATATTTGACATATATAAAATTTAAGATTATGTTAAATTCTAAATTATGGAATTTTTTTTATTAATAATTAATTTTAAGGATAAAAAATAATTAATCATTATAGTGATTAATTTATATACTAATTTATAAACTAAAAATTATTAGTAAATAAAATAATTTTTAAATTGATTATTATAGGATATTAATTTTTAGATTGGTCACTAACATTATCAATTAAAGTTTTAGCTACAAAAAAATTAATCTTTAAAATATTAACTACTAAAGTTTTAGAAACAAAATTAGAAATCATTGATAACTAAAATATTAGTAGTTAATGTAAGTAATCAATTTAAAGACTTATTTACCATAAAGACTAATTTAAAGACCAACTAAAAAATTATTTTAGTTATTTATAATTTTTAGTGTATGAATTAATATTTAAATTAATCACTATAATAATTAATTATTTTTTATTATTAAAATTAATGATTAATAAAATATATTTTTAGTGTAACAATTACTTTCATTTTAAAAGTAAATCTTTTTCCATCAAATTTAGAAAAATATTATGAAAATAAATTCTCAAAAAAATTTACATGGAAAAAAAATTACAATAAAGTCTTAAGTCATAATGGAACTCTCAAAAACTAAACTAAGAACTATTAAATGCATTAGTGATGAAAACCTGGTTCAGCCGTGCATAATTCATAATTGCATGGCACGAGTTGGTGTCAAATCATAAAAAGCAAGTTAGAGAGTACGAGCCTACGTGTTGCTGTACAAACGCTAATTTAGTAATTTATTTATAATTCACAAACACCAAATTTAATTACTCAGATGGTACCCACTTTGGTACAACTGTGTTAATATGATATCCGTTTTTAAAAAAGGTATCAATTGCATCCCAACTTTTAAAAAGTGCTGATCCATTTCAGACGGAGTTAACTAACGTTGTTAGTCAACGTGCCACGCGTCAGTCTGCAGTTTTTTTAATTTTTTTTAATTTTTTTTTAAATTTTTTGAAAAAAATAAAAATGCCAAGTGTCAGGTCTATGTGTGTGACACATGGCATTGTTAGTGCCACATGGCATTGCAATGCCACGTGACAGTGTCATTATCAGATGTCATTGTGTTGATTTCGATTTAGTCCCCATATATGTCTTTATTTTTTCAATTTGGTACCCACTTATGTATATCTGATTCAATCTTGACCTAATTTTTTTTAATAATTAAAATCCATTTTTTATAAAATTAAAAGTAATTAAGTATAAAAATTTTACAAAAATTAAGTATTTGATATTTATATTAAAATTTAGTAGTAAAAGTCATTTTTAATAAAAAAAAAATTAGTATAACATTCAGTCAAATAGAAATTTTGGTTTAAAATTAGTAAGAGACAATATTATTCTATTTTGGGTTAAAAAAATAATAATTAAAAAAACATGAGTCCTTAATAAAATTATAATTAAAAAAAATGAGTACTTAAAAAAATATTAGTAAAACATTTTATACAAATAATATTTATACTTAATTAGTTTTAATCTTAGAAAACTGAATTACAAAAATATTTTACTTATTAAAAAAATTAGAACAAAATTGAATCAGATATACATAAGTGGGTATCAAATTGAAACAAATATATATATATATATATATATATATATATATATATATATATATATATATATATATATACATATATATATATATATATACATATATATATATATATATACATACATATATATATATATAGGGACTAAATCGAAATCAACACAATGGCATCTGATAGTGACACTGACACGTGGCATTGCAATGCCACATGGCACTGACAACACCACGTGTCACACGCAGGGACTTGACACGTGGCCTTTTTAGTTTTTTTTTTCAAAAAATTCAAAAAAAAATTCAAAAAATTTTAAAAATTTTAAGAATTTTAAAAAAAATTAAAAAAATCAAAAAAAATTCAAAAAATCACATATTGACACGTGGCACGTTGACTAACAACGCTAGTCAACTCCGTTTGAAAGGGATCTAATTGAACAATTTTTCAAAAGTTGGGATGCAATTGACATTTTTTTAAAAGCGGGTACCAGATTGAAACACCTATACCAAAGTGGGTATCATCCGAGTAATTAAATCTTATTAATATAATTAAAGTACTTTATCTTTTTACTTCTTTTTTCCTTCTTTTTTACTCTTCTGCAATAATGCTTCATTTCTTTTAGGGTTTCTTTATGCTTAAGGGTGTGTTCCTTTGAGAGGATGGATATGAGGGAGAGTGTGAAGATAAATTTGTGTAGATTTGGGTGGATAAATTTTTGTGTTTTTTGAGTGGATTTAGAGGGTAAAGTGAGTAGATTTGGAGATAAGTTTTATGAAAGTTAGTGAAAGATTTGATTGATGTGATAAATAAAATAAATTGTAAAAATAGATAGAATTAGAAAGTTACCAAAATACCATTGACGAAAAAACAGAATGATTTTGTAATTTGATGTTATAAAAATAATTATAATTAATTAATATGAATTAAAAAAAATATTAAAATTATATAAAGTTTTAAAATAAAAAAAATTAATTTTTATGAATGTAAAAAAAATTATACAATTAAATTTTAAAAAAATTATATAATTAAATTTTAAACTAAAGTTAAATAAAGTTAAAAAAATAAAAAAAAAGTCAAAAACAAAACCAACGACACCGGTGTCGTAACCGATGTCGCTCCTTTGAAAACAAGGCATCGGTTACGTAACCGGTGCCATCCCTCTCTCTCAAAATCACAACACTGGTGTCATCCATCTACACCGGTGCCATCCCAGTCCCTTATCACAACCCCTGCAACACCTCCAACACCACTCACGGCACCACCGCAACTCCTCTCACGACCACCACCACACCCCAAACAACCTCATCTTCTTCTCCCTCCGCACTCAACAATCACACACCATAACTCACCATAACTCAACACCACTCACGAAGTACTGCTTGGGAACAAACAAATGAGGGTAATATAGTAAACTGGTTACTAATACTCGCTAATCTCTGCTTTCATTGTGGATGAAATAATTTTTGAATCCCTCAATCAGCCCTCGCTTATCACTTCTAATCAGTGCAATCGAACACGTTTTAAAAATAAATCCGCACTCCCAAATTCGGTTCAACAGTGTTATTCACTCAAGAGAACAGGCTGTAAAAGTGTGTTCCTTCGAAGGTATGAATTTAGGGGAGAGAGTAAAGATGAATTTGTATGAATTTGAGTAAATGAATTTGTGTGTTTTTTTTAGTGGATTTAGAGGGTAAAGTGAGAGGATTTGGAGATAAGTTTTATGAAAGTTAGTGAAAGATTTGATTGATGTGATAAATAAAATAAATTGTAAAAATAGATAGAATTAGAAAGTTACCAAAATACCATTGATGAAAAAACAAAATGATTTTGTAATTTGATGTTATAAAAATAATTATAATTAGTTAATACGAATTAAAAAAAATATTAAAATTATATAAAGTTTTAAGATAAAAAAAAATTAATTTTTATGAATGTAAAAAAAGTTATACAATTAAATTTTAAAAAAATTATATAATTAAATTTTAAACTAAAGTTAAATAAAGTTAAAAAAAAGTTAAAAAAAAAAAAAAAAAAAGTGAAAAAAAAGGTCAAAAAAAAAAACCAACGACACCGGTGTCGTAACCGATGTCGCTCCTTTGAAAACAAGGCATCGGTTACGTAACCAGTGCCATCCCTCTCTCTCAATCACATCATTGGTGTCATCCATCTACACCGGTGCCATCCCAGTCCCCTATCACAACCCCTGCAACACCTCCAACACCACTCACGGCACCACCACAACTCCTCTCACGACCACCACCACACCCCAAACAACCTCATCTTCTTCCCCTCCGCACTCAACAATCACACACCATAACTCACCATAACTCAACACCACTCACGAAGTACTGCTTGGAAACAAACAAACGAGGGTAATATAGCAAACTGGTTACTAATACTCGCTAATCTCTGCTTTCATCGTGGATGAAATAATTTTTGAATCCCTCAAATCAGCCCTCGCTTATCACTTCTAATCAGTGCAATCGAACACGTTTTAAAAATAAATTCGCGCTCCCAAATTCGGTTCAACAGTGTTATTCACTCAAGAGAACAGGCTGTAAAAGTGTGTTCCTTCGAAGGTATGAATTTAGGGGAGAGTGTAAAGATGAATTTGTATGAATTTGAGTAAATGAATTTGTGTGTTTTTTTTAGTGGATTTAGAGGGTAAAGTGAGAGGATTTGGAGATAAGTTTTATGAAAGTTAGTGAAATATTTGATTGATGTGATAGATAAAATAAATTGTAAAAATAGATAGAATTAGAAAGTTACCAAAATATCCTTGATGAAAAAAAAAGAATAATTTTGTAATTTGATCTTATAAAAATAATTATAAATAATTAATACGAATTATAAAAATATTGAAATTATATGAAATTTTAAAATAAAAAAAATTTAAACTTTTATGAATGTAAGAAAAATTATACAATTAAATTTAAAAAAAAAAGTTATACAATTAAATTTTAAACAAAAGTTATACAAAAAAAGTTAAAAAAAAAACAACACACACACAACACCGATTACGTAGCCGGTGTCACTCTCCTCTTTGCAAATGCACTGGTTACGTAACCGGTGTCATACACACACACACACAATGCACCGCACTAGTTATGTAACCGGTGTGCATACCTTATGCACCACCATTCCTCCGCGAGCTTCATCCCCACCACACCCACCACCACTTTCATCTTCGTCCGCCACCACAGTCCACCCCCTCCTTGATCTTCCTCCCCTACCACACCCCAACACCTCCTTCATCTTCGTCCCCGACGACCCATCGCTGCACTCACGACTCACCAATGTATTCAATTCACACACACCCACTACTATTTTCCAAAAGGAGGGGAAATTTAGTAATCTTAAACGAAATATACGCGAATCACCTCACTTTTGGGTGGATGGATTAAACCATCTATCCTCCAAATATGCGCTCTTATTTCTCTGCAAATCGTACCAATGGAACATGCTCTTTGCATGGCATTCGCGCTCGCAAATTTGCTTAAACAGAACAAACCATTCAAACGAACATTGCGTTAAAGTTTCTTTTATATTTCGAGAATAATCTTTGAATATTTGATCCATTTGACCAACTACAATAATTACTTTTGAAAATTGAACCACTTGGTCCCCCGCCCTCTCTCTCTCTCTCTCTCCATTTAATGCAAACTAACCTCATCCCCCATATCTGAAAGTCACGAATCTCGAAAGGAGAAAAGGTTGTGCATCTGAAGTAATATCGAATGGACTTCCATAAGAGCAACTAGGAAACACTACCGAAAGTCAACTTCTGGAATTTTCCAATTCCATGAATCAAGCCACCAGATGTCGACTATCGGTGAATTAAACCCCCCAGGTCTCAAGTTCCGTTGAATGAACCCCCCAAATCTCAACATTCGGCGATTGGATCCCCACATCTCCACTTCTAGTGAATGAAGAGGTTGTTAAAGCAACATAAAACTTCAACCTCTTCATGACAACTCAAAACTCAAAAATGAAATCTAGGTTCTGTCTTCTCTACTTGAAAACCCTCATGTGGTTAATCTTTTGGGAACCATGAGTGGTGAAGGTGATGATCACAAACACAAACTCATTGTGATGGAGTTCATGCCCAATGCCTCTCTCCATGACTTGCTTCATGCCAATGAAAACCCACCTACGTGGCCATTGATGCCTGCAAAATACTGGCTTCAGTTGTGGAATGGGCAATTCAGTTAATGGATGAACAAGTTTTGAAAGAGATATGTGAGGCAAGAGTGGCACTGCCAGGTTACATGGTTGGAACAATCACTTGCCTGTTACACTATGTTTCATGTTGCGTGTCAAAAAATGGAGATGAACATCCTTCACCTAATGAAGTTGTTATTGGAATGGAAAGTTGGTTGATGAAATGAGCAAGGTTCCCCATTTGGAGGCGTATTTTGAAGGGGTTGGTTTGGTTGAAAAAATCCTCTTCCGGATCTCGACTTCCGAAAGTCACTAAAAAAATTATTTTTTCGAAACTCGACTTCTAGAAGTGTATAGCCCGATCTCAAACATTCAAAATACTCTTCCGGATCTCGACTTTCGAAAGCCAATGGAAAAATTCATCTCCGAATCTCGACTTTCAGAAGTCAATGGAAAAAGGTTCTCTTTCGAAAGTCAATTGAAAAGCATTCTATACTAGATCTCAACTTCCATAAGTCAATCAAAATTCCTCTTCCAGAACTCAACTTTCGAAAGTGTATAGCCCGGATCTCAAATATTCAAAATCAACTTTCGAAAGTATATAACCCGGATCTCAAATATTCAAAATACTCTTTTGGATCTCGACTTCAAGAAATCAATAGAAAATTTCCTCTTCCGGATCTCGACTTCCGAAAGTCATTGAAAAAATTCTTCTTCCAGAATTTGACTTTTAAAAGTGTATAGTTTGATCTCAAGCATTCAAAATCCTCTTCCGAAAATAAATGATGGAAAAATTCCTCTTCAGGATCTCGACTTTTGAAAGGCAATTGAAATCAATAAAAAAAAAGTCCTCTTTTGAATCTCGACTTTCAAAAATCAATTGAAAGTTTCCTCTTTCAGATCTCGACTTCTGAAGGTCAATAAAAACATTTATCTTCCAAATCTAGACTTTTAGAAATCATTTAGGGGTGAAGTGGAGTCCAAAGCACATTAAATAAGTTTGTTGACTCACCAAAATCTCATAATTACATCATTATTGCTATTACCAAATACAATTTTTAATTTACATTTATTTTTCTGAAAGGGCACTAATGGAATAGTGGAAAACTTTGGAAGTGCAGAAAAAAATCTTGGGGGTGCAGGAAGAAAGCCCCTTTCTTTTTCTCTTTCCAAAGTCGCAGCTTTGTGCATCCATTGCTTCCGAAATATGGGTCTAGAGAAGTGGTTAAGTCTTTTCCCGCGTCCATAATTAGGGTGTTTGACCCAAAGAAGAGTGTTCGGCAATACATTGTGTATGCTTCTGATGAGTGCCCACGTCTGCAACGCAAAGGAAGCGGGAAGCGCAACAACCTCCGAGTCATCTCGGAGCTTTCTAGACAAAGAGTAATAAAATTGTTCTGATTATTAATATTATAGTTATAAAATTAAATATAAATAATTCAATAATTTTATTGTAAATATATTTTATTTATTTTGTAGGTAATTTTTAATTAAAAATGATTAACTTTAAAAAATGGTTAAATCGAAAACAAAACACTTAAAATTTGAACAAATAGTAACTTAAATAGAAAAATATTTAAAATAATTATTTTAATTTTAATTTTTTTTATTTTAATGATAAAATTAGAAAATAAATGTGGACACCCAAAAAGTATCATTCCCTTCGTATATAGGTATAAATTATAAATATATTTTTTAAATATTATTATAAAAGGAAGAAAGTTTAAGTTTAATTTAATTTTGTGAGTTTGTATCACTACCAGAGTCTTCGATTATGGCTATTTTGGATGTTCGGCTAGTTTCAAAAATCATATTTTATCATACCATAGTAAAAAACAATTTTTTAGGCTACAATTTCTCGTTTATCAATTCCAATGGGCTACGTTCCTGAAGCAACAATAACCTGTTCTAAATATGGAATTCAAAAATAAGAGTAAGCTACGGTTTTCTTTTTGTAACTGTTGTCCATTACCATTAAAAACAACTACAATGATAATAAATTACGATTCTTGTATAAACCGTAGCCAATTATCATTACAAAAAAATAGTTTTTATTCTAGGAAAATATGCTACAATTTTGCACTTAATCGTAACCTATATGATATTTTTCTTAAAAATATTTTTTCTCTTTTAGTTTCTCAACACACCATAAAGAAAGTGGACATTGGTGAATATTAAAATTATAAGTTGTAATGGTTAAATATAGTAACAAATGAGACGGTTAAAAAAACTATTGGAATTACATATATCAAAAACAGTTTGTGACAACAACAATTTAACCGTTGGTATATTGTCAGAAAATAAAAAAAAAATTACTAGCATCTAAAAACCACAACAAAAGTTACTTTTATTTTATGATATTTTATCATATTTTAATGGTTAAAAATCATCACAAAAACATATTGTATTTTGACGATTAAAAACTATCATAAAATATATTATCTTTTGACAGTTAAAAATTATCACAAATTCATGTTTTAAATTTTAAAAATCACAAAAAAAATGTTTAAAATAATTTTTTAAATGTTTTAAAACTCTAAAGATATTTATTAATTATTTTTCATTCATATGATAACCAATATTCTAAAAGGTATGCAACCTCTTGTTGTAAATAACCGACAAATCACGAACAAAAGGTACTTCCTGAGGCGTGTAAATACACTGCCCTTAAGGACTTATCCGCGGTGTGTTACGCAAGCTTCCCAGGATACAACAGGAACTTCTCGGATCTTCTGAGGATCTCAGAACTAGCAAGAAAGTATTCTTGAAAGAGTAAATAATTAGACCTAGAGAATAAGGAGGGAAAAGAAGAACTAGAAAATATAGTAGAAGATATAGAAGAGAAGAAAGAAAGCCAAGTGGTGTGTTTTTTGGAGGAGGCAAATGACATCTATTTATAGATGGGGAGGAGCATGCAAGCCCATGGCCAGCTGAGAAAGCAACGGTACTATTTTAAAACCACAATCAAAACGGTTCTAAACATTATGGTCAAATCCAAACTAAAAATTTGCAAAGTTTATGAGTGTAACGTAACATTAAAATTGCCGTTTCACATCTTTTGAAATGGAATAATGACGTTTGTTTACAAAAATCCCCCACACATTGCAAAAGATAAGAAAGAAGAAAAATTTTGGGTCTCATAAGATGTAATGCATCGGAGCTGGTATAGCAAGCTATATGAACCAGTCCTAGACAAATAAACTTAACACACAGTGTAGGTGGTATAGCAAGCTATATGAACCAAATACACTTGATGTGTGTTAGTGGTTTATCGATCACAATACACCCCCACAATCCTTGTTGTTAACGTTGTGTTGCGCTTACTAGGCCATGCGCGTGCCCGATATTCATGAGTGCTCTAGAGATCATGCCAAGATCTCATACAAGCGGCCCCACTTGACACTCATATAGGTGATTTCATCAAGTGTATGCTGCAAATCATACACTACCCATAAGGGATATGAAAATCATTAAAACTTTGTTTAAACTAAAATTCTTACACTACATAGAATTTGAATTTACAAAGTTTAACCTCTCAAAAATGCAGCCTTTAGCACTTTCACGCACACCATAGGAATGGACATAATTGATTTAAAAAATCAATTTAGTGCTATCAGAACTAACAAGTGACTTGTTTTTACCCATATGAACCTTATTCATGGGATCTCCAATCACAAAGGTTGGGTTACCATCACTTGTTTGTTTGCAAGTGGCTTAAGTCCCATTCCCCTCGATGTTTCCAAAATCATATTTCTTCACAGGGGTTTTGTTAGGGGATCTGCTAGATTCCGTTCTGACTTCACATAATCAATGGAAATAGTTCCACTCTTTAGCAGTTGCTTAACCAGATTATGTCTCAATTGTATATGTCTATTCTTTCCATTATAGTTTTTGTTTTTAGCTATAGCTATTGCCGATTGGCAATCACAATGTATAGATACAGATGGGGTTGATTTCATTCCTAAAGGAATGTTTGCTAAGAAGTTTTTCAACCACTCAGCCTCACTACCAGCCATTTCGAGAGCAACAAACTCAGATTCCATTGTTGATCTTGCAATAATTGTTTGCTTGGTTGATCTCCATGTAATCGCACCACCCCCAAGTGTGAATACATAACCACTAGTGGATTTTGTCTCATCTGAATCAGAGATCCAATTAGCATCACTGTACCATTCTAGTACAGCGGGAAATCCACTATATTCAATGGCATAATCCATTGAACCTCTTAAGTATCTCATAAGCCTTCCAAGTGCACCCCAATGCTCTTGATTAGGACATTGAGTGTATCTACTCAATCTACCTACTGCATAAGCAATATCAGGTCTTGAAAAGCTCATTAAATGCAGTAAGCTCCCAATTATCTGGGCATACTGAGGTTGAGAAATAGATTCTCCTCTATTTTTCATTAATTTAGAGTTAGCATCATAAGGGGTACTCACAGGTTTAAAGTCATAACATCCAAACTTCCTAAGAAGTTTCTCAATGTATTGTTCCTGGGATAGTAATATATTATCTCCCTTCCTTATGATTCTAACACCTAAAATCACATTAGCTTCACCCATGTCTTTCATTTCAAACTTAGATCCTAGAAACAATTTAGTTCTAGAGACTATATCAATGCATGTACCAAAAATTAACATGTCATCCACATACAAACATATAATGACATATTCACCATTTTCAGATTTAGAGTACACACATTTATCAGCATCATTAGGTGAAAAACCATCACAAAGTAACACATTATCTAGTTTTTCATGCCACTATTTTGGTGCTTGTTTTAACCCATACAAAGATTTTAAAAGTTTTCACACCTTATTTTCTTGACCAGGGACAACACACCCTTTAGATTGAGTCATATAAATTTCCTCCTCTAATTCACCATTCAAAAAAGCAATCTTAACATCCATCTGATGTATCACTAGCTTATGGGTAGCCGCTAGAGCTAACAAAACTCGAATAGAGGAAATCCTAGTCACAGGGACAAAGGTATCAAAGTAATCTATGTTGGGTTTCTGAGTAAAACCTTTCGCTACTAATCTTGCCTTATATTTATCTATGGATCCATCAGGGTGATACTTTTCCTTAAAGATCCACTTACAACCAATGGGTTTTGCTCCTTTAGGCAAATCTACTAAGGTCCAAGTATTATTTTTCTCAATTGATTCAATTTCAGTCTTAATAGCCTTATTCCATTGTTTTGCATCAAGAGCACTAGTAGCCTCTAAAAAACTTGTTGGATCATTTTCAACTAGATAAGTATAAAAGTCATCTCCAAAAGAAGTTTCTTTCCTTTGCCTTTTACTTCTTCTTAAACCCTCACTCATGGCATCACTATAAGTATCTATAGGTTGTTCAGATGTATCACTAACCTTTAATGGAAATATATGTTCAAAAAACTCAACATTTTTTGTCTCCACAATAGTATTATGTTCAATCACATCACTTTTAAGAACAAGAAACCTATAGGCAGCACTATGTTCAGCATAACCCAAGAACATACAATCAGAGGTTTTAGAGCCTATTTTCCTTTTCTTGGGATCAGGTAACATTACTTTAGCTAGGCACCCCCACACTCTCAGATATTTAAGATTAGGTTGATACCCTCTCCATAACTCATAGGGAGTTTTACCTGTTTTCTTATGGGGTATCCTATTTTGTAAAAAACATGCAGTAAGAAGGGCTTCTCCCCAAAGGTTATCTGGTGCTTTAGAACTAATAAGCATGGCATTCATCATTTCCTTAAGAGTTCTATTTTTCCTCTCAGCTACTCCATTAGACTCAGGTGAATATGGTGGGGTTACTTCATGGATAATACCTTCTTTCACACAAAAGTCATTAAATAAAACATATTCACCACCTCTATCTGATCTAATCCTCTTAATTTTCTTATTCAATTGATTTTCTACTT
>Ga0214543_1010652_pt1 | contig 13470 bp, 7 predicted proteins | sample CNSS2metaG_FD_160094 | JGI IMG/M metagenome (GOLD analysis project Ga0214543, IMG submission 160094) | Root nodule microbial communities from cowpea collected in UCLA plant growth center, Los Angeles, California, USA - CNSS2 | ecosystem: Host-associated > Plants > Roots > Nodule | place: USA...
ATGCTTCACATGGATCTATTTGGTCCATCTCGAACCATGAGCCTTGGTGGCAATCTTTATGCATTAGTCATTGTTGATGATTTCTCTAGGTACACATGAACTTTGTTCTTAGCTGCCAAAAATGACATTTTTCATGCCTTTAAAAGATTTGCCAAGATGCTTGAAAATGAAAAGAGTTCCAAGATAGTGTTTATTCGAAGTGACCATGGTGGGAAATTCCAAAATGAAAAGTTTGAACACTTTTGTGAAAAGCATGGCATTAATCATAATTTTTCTGCACCAAGAACCCCACAACAAAATGGTGTTGTTGAAAGGAAAAATAGGTCACTTGAGGAACTAGCTAGAACTATGTTGAATGAAAATCACTACCTAAGTATTTTTGGACTGATGTAGTCAACACTGCTTCCTGTGTTTTAAATAGAGTGTTAATTAGGCCAATTTTGAAGAAAACCCCCTATGAGTTCTTCAAAGGTAGGAGGCATGTTTTAAGTCACCTAAAAGTATTTGGATGTAAGTGTTTCATCTTAAATAATGGCAAAGAAAGTCTTGGCAAATTTGATGCAAAAGCGAATGAAGGTATTTTTCTAGGCTATGCTACACAAAGTCATGCATATAGAGTCTATAATAAGAGATTGATGACTGTTGAAGAGTCCATGCATGTTGTATTTGATGAAACTAACCCAAAATTGCAAGATCAAGTGTCAAAGAATGCAGATGAGGAAGATCTACTACAAGAGTAGATTTTTGCTGCAGAAAAGCCCTCTACTACAGGAAATCAATCGGCTGAAAAGGAAAAATAGTCGATTGAAAAAGCTGCAGACAACAACGCGGGAAAAATTAAGTTTAGAAATCCAACTCGCTATTACAAATAATAAAAAGACGAGTCGCATCATCCATATTATCAACAAAAGTGTCTAAAAATTATTACAATTAAATCCATAGCGCAACATAATAACTAGTAATAAAATCCCAGAGGTATCCTCACTCCGTCTCTAAGCATCTGTCGGCTCACCTACATCAACATCTGCTCCCATGTAACAAGTTACATGATCATCGCGACACACACACAGATAGGGTGAGCTCATTTAAATAAAAACAACAATATAATATTAAATACCATTTTAACAAATATAAACCCGGGTTAGTACACTTTCCCCCTTTTCCTTTCACAACTTCACTTTCAACACTTGCCTTTAGACGTCTATCAATTCTATACCCTTTAAGTGAGAACGATGATCGATCTTCGCTACACGAGTGTCCACTCGCCCCTACGACTACAGGTCACCACCTGATAGTCCACACGTGGGAATAACATTGCCACAACATCTCACCCTGACACCAAGTGGAGCTCCCCGAAACAAACGTAAAGTTTGTAGCTATTCCAGACTACCAAAACTCTATCAGAATCACTCTGAAGAGGGCAATCACCCGAACCTCGTCGTACGAGCCACAAGTCGCACACTCTACTAGACTTCCTAAACCACCAGGCTACAGCCTAGAGTGGTCACGTGTTACCCCAATACAAGATACACTAGTCACTAGGCCCAAGCCGAAGCATCGCATCATGAACATCCCTTAAAGTAGTGTAGAAAATTTTCCTCGCACTCCATCACTGGACCAAAACCGCCTGGCGCGCATCACATGCCGCTAGGCGGAACTTAGCTCCAGACCGCCTGGCGAGCATCACACACCGCCAGGCGCCACGCGCCCACAGTACCGCCACCGCCTAGCGGACACCACCACACCGCTAGGCGCCCTGTGTCGTCGTCACCGCCTGGTGCGTCCATCGTCTGTCGCCAGGCGCCCTACTTCCGCTGTGACCACTGTCAGTAGTTTTTGACACTACCGTCTGGCAGCATGTCCCGTACCGCCAGGCGCCATACCAGTAGCGCACTGCTACTGGTTTTTGGCACTTTTCTCAGGTCTTAAAAGACCCCCAAACATACCATACATTATTCAAGCAAAAACATTAATAATTCAGGACTATCATCATACATAAAACACAACATATACACACCTGAATCACACCAAAAACAGGGATCATAATGTCTATCCCATTCTCGTTTACTTATACATTGAGTCATAAGCTATCACCCAAAAATAACATGTACTAATGACTGATACCCAAATCCCATATACCCAATTAAAATTTTACCACTTCATTTATCATCTTGCACATTTTCCTTCATTAGTCCCTACTCTAAACCTGCCATGTACCATCAACCTAGTATCATGCTCTTTACGTATATAAAACTCATGCTACTATAATTGTCTCCATGCATGCCATTATTTTGTAACCACCCATTTTCGCATAACGATCATTTAGCAACCAGACACAAAACAAACCCAACTTGCCTTCAACCTATTCCATACGACACCCATCATATCAAATTATGATTGGGTCAAATAACACACAACCGTGTCCATCAACACTGCCCTTTATGCTCACACAAAAAACATACATATACTTTGCATAAAATAACACCTATTTTATCATACAGTGCGCTTACATCATGTATAGTGGTTTCCAGCCCCCAACATAAACCCTAATACCCAATCTCATAGCAACATCATATCCTCCAACATCCCATAATATACATCATATATCATAATCATCCAAATTCACAATCAAACATAAAACGAACCACGACCGCATCACAAATACCCCAAAATTGTTCAAAACAGCCAAGGACAGGATAACTGCGTTCGTGCCACCTGGCGGTTCATCCTCTGCCGCCAGGCGATTCATGGAGGAAACTCAGAACCTAGTGAAAATACATGTGCCGCCTGGCGACAATTCATGCGCCGCCAGGCAGTTTCTGGAAAAATCCAGAAAATGCGAACAAAACAAGGATTTGCAAATTTTTACAGTTCAAGCATGAATCAAAACTTATCTTTACACGATAATAGAATTAAAACACACAGTCGAAACTCCCCTAACTTGGGTTTTCCTTAGCTTTGCCTTGGCTCTCACAAGTTTTCCCTTGGCCTCCAATGTCTTCCTTCTCCTTTCTCTCAAAACAGCCCTCAGTTTCAATCAAAACTCACCCAAAACCCACCAATTCGTGCTCTCTACTGTACCTACACTGATAATCTCACCAAACCCTCTCTCCTTCTCCAAATTAGCTTTTTATTGGGTTCTTAAAATGGTTAATTTGCTTTAAAACGAATTTTGCCATAAATCTCTCATTAATCCCCGTTAATGGCCTATTACCTTCTGTTTTCCCAGCCACTCTTGCTGCCCTACACTCTAGGGTTTACATGCTAGAGTAAGTTTTAGCAAAAAGAAAATACTTTGTTCAAACCAAGGTTTGAACCCATCACCACACAATTCGACTTCAAATGTACAACCAAATCAACCAAGTCATATTACATGATAATATTCACACATCAAACATTATATCCTTACCTATCACACCCAAGCATCTAAAAAAAATTACTAAAAATTAAATAACACACAATTGACATACTTAGGACTCGAACCCAAGTCCTCTCACACAAACGAAGTACTCTCAACCACTTGAGCTAATACTTTTTCACGTCATGAAGGTTAGTATTTAATGCCATAAAGGCTTCTCCTACCCGCATTTATTAAATAATTATTTATTTAATTATTTAAATTTCTTGGGTCTTACATATACGACTACACCGAAAGTGTTGAGGGATGATCGGCTGAGAAGGACATTGTATGATGTAGGCACGTCTACGATAAGGAAACGGATAGAGTTGGTTTTAGTGCCATCGCAAAAGACGGTATGAAGGTTGATGTCGCCGCGGGTGGAGACCTTCTACCCTAAGAAGTCATATATGGGTTCATCATAGGGAACCATGGCAAGGGTGAGGAGCTAGAGTTTCTGGTATGTCGCCCAATAGAGGATGTCGACTGAACTACCTTGGTCGATGAGAACTTTCTTAACGACATAGTTTTCCAATTCAACCGTGATGACCATGGGGTCATCCTGTTGGTGATCAACGCCATGGAAGTCATCGTCTGTGAAGCTGATGGGAGGCATGCGGCGTCTGTTTAAGAGGGGTGGCCGCGGAGGGTGTGTAGTCGTTGCAAAATTTTGTGTGAAGAGTTTGCATCTCTTCCATGCATGGAGGCAGGTGGGTGTAGGTAGACGTTGTTGGCGAAGGGGCCAGGTTTGAGAGTGAGTGCCACACACTGAAGTATCATCTCCTAGTTAAGGTGTGGTGTGCGGAGGGCAGCCTTACTGAAGCGGTCGATGAAAGCCCATAGTGTCTCGTCTTATTCTTGTCTAACGTCAAGAAGAGAGATGATTGTGGTTTGATGTGGGCGGCTGCCGGCGAAGTGAGTAGTAAACATGTGGGAGAGGGTGTCGAAGTAGTTGATGGAGTATGGAGGTAGGGTGGTAAACCATTCGAGGGCAGGGCCTTTGAGGATGGTTGGAAAGGCCTTGCAGAAAATGACATCGTGAGAAGTGTAGTCATGGGTGATATATACTTTGAGGTGGTCGTTTGGATCGGTCTCGCCTGTATAATGGTCTAGTGTGAAAGGCTCCCACTGGGCAGGGAGAAGGGTGTTGGCGATGAAATCAGTAAAAGGGTGGCGGCGCCTGGGTTGTGGGGATGGTAGCGAGTGAAAAGGGATGGGATGGTGGATGAGGGTATGAAAAGTTTATTTGAAGTTTTGAGGGTGGAAGGGAAGTTGTAAGATGGGATGTCGGTGGTGGGGAGGGTGGCGGCGGGGGTTGGTGTCGTAGTGTGTCCGAGGAGGGTGGGATGGAAGTGTGTATGATTGGTTGAGATGATAGGAGTCTGTTGAGTGGTGGTAAAGGTGTGCGGGGTAGGATTGTACTCGCTTTCTTCTTTACTAGGCTGGAAAGCTAGGGACTTTGCGGCTTCGGATGTTTCCTTGGCCTTTCCCTTTTGGGTGGGATCGACCTCAATCTTTCTCCTTAGACATAAGTTTTCCTGTCTGAGTGCCTCGATTTCATCAGCACTGCGCTTTTTCAAATCAGCTAACTCTTGTTGCATTTTGGGTTGGCCTTCCAAGATATCGGCCAAGTGCGCGGTGGTACTAGAAGGTGCTACATGACCTGCTTCAGTTTGCTTGTTAACTCTTGCTCTGATGCAGGTAGAGACCATCTTTGAGAGAATGCGGGTTGATCCATAAAGTATAGCTTCGTGCCCTACGGTGGCCGCCAATTGTTCCTGCGGAGAACAAATAAGAGATGTCAGACACGAGTATCACCTTACCTCAATCTGCAATCTCCCTAGCAAGCTTTCTTCCGGTATGTATGCGTTATCTGCTGGTGTCTCGGTTTGGATCGATTTGGACCCGGGAGGGGTTACCTGCGGAAGAGACTTCGATGCTCAAGTCAGCTAAGAATTCTCAGAAAGTCAAATCTCGTGATTAGGGAATTAATGAATGCGTACCTTTAATTTGTGGGGTCCATGTGTATTTATAGATTATTAATTATGTCTAGCCACGCATTGGGCTGGGATTTTGACTTGGCCATGGCTAGGCCTAGGCCAAGTCCAGGTCCCATAGTTTGGTTATTGAGGGTTCTACGATCCTGGTTGGTAATGTGTTAGGTTTATCAAGTTCTCGCTCAATTTGCTCAAGTTGGCGGCTTAAGCCACTTACTATTGATTGTTCGCCACACATGATCATAGTTTGCGTCCTTAAGGGGCTGTGTAGGCGGATCTCATGGTTGTAGCCAAGTTAGGCCGCCTAGGTGTAGTACACCAGTCCCTCAGCCTGTGCCGGTGCATCTATAGCGGCATAGGATGATAAGTGGTGGCATGTTTTGTTGGGCCGACTATGTGTAATATATATATATATATATATATATATATATATATATATATATATATACACACACACACACACACACAACATATATAACACAAGCACATAAAAGGAATTTCGTCCTTGGATTCCATACCACATGGCCACCACCATGTTAACTATGTTCTACGTCTTCTGATGAGTATCTCAAGATGTCTTGCTGCCACACATACCAGCCTAAAACGAATAACATTTGTAACGTCCCAAGACTACAAACTTGTCATATTAATACTGAACTCGAGCTAACTGGACCCATCCGTACACGTCACAACATGCACACTTACACCGGTAACACTCGCCAACCCGAGCTACAACTCAAGAGTTCCTCGTGTTCATCCGCCATCCCGAGCCACAACTCAAGAGATGTCATTCCGAGCCACAACTTAAGGAATGCCACGTGCTTAACCCCTATCCGAAGCCATAACTCAAGGGATACGTTTTGAGCCACAACTCAAGGAACATCAGCAAATCGACCTTCGAGATATCATAGAAGCCTTGTAGACCACACACATCAATGAAAGGAAAAAACAATTATGCTGCAGCAAGAACACGTGCCGCCAGGCGCCAAACGCCATTGCACACCCTGCCTCTACAGGTATCGCCTAGCAGGACTACCTCTACCGCCAAGCGCCACATGTTCTTATTACCCTTTATATTCACAGGTCTATATGTCAGATCTTGGTGAAAAATTTGGCGCCCGCCGTGGGGCCAATAATGGAACCATCAGTCCCTTAAGCCCTCAATTGGCGATGATCCATTCATTCCCCTTAAATATCTTTTCTCCTTCACCCATTGAGGTGCTTTTTCTGGAAAAAATCTTGATGGAGCCCACACTCCAAAGCAAACAACGATTCCATCACCGAACTTGGGATCAGAACATTTCCACTATAGACAGAGTTGTTCCATCACTGCTCCTAGAATTTCCAATAGGTGTTACGGGCCACAAGGAGTTTTGAAGGATGACCTGATGGATCTCAAACAAAATATGTAAGAAGCCATCCCTATACATGTATTGTAAGTTTTGAAGGGATGTTTGACCGGGTGGAATTCAAACAATATTTTCTTGAAAGCAAATTTGATTTCCTCCTTACTCATAATTTGATTCAACAATGGTCCATTTTGCTTGGACATAGTGTGATGCAACATATGTGGTGTTATTAATGTTTGTGACCCTTCCATTGTTTGGAAATGATACAAGTTGGGATCCTTCTTCGGGGCCAAATCCAACAACAAAAAACCCAATAAAATAGTACTTGTGCTTTTACGTATCAAAAATCAATCTATTTGAAAAGGTAACTAGTTTAACCTTAAAATTTTATCATATTAATGATGACATATAAAAGCGAAATAATAAAATGTGTAATGTGTTGCATTGCATGTTCCATTGTGATGTGTGTTGTATAAAATTCTATCACATTGCATTCTTATCTACTCTTTTTTTAGAATAAGGTGTTTCTTGCACTCAATAACCTTTGAAGACTTCTAAAAGATATTAATAAAATAAGTGCCTTTTCTATGTATATAAATGGATATAATTGTGGCATCGTGAGATAAAAACGCAACAAAAATAGCATTTGATTTGCATACAATATTTTCTTGGATATTCTAATGTTTGTTGATGCACCTAAAGATATGTTAATCTCATACAAGGTGTGAAAATAAAGAAATTACAAAATACCTTCAGAATAAGGTCAAATTTCAATGGTTGCCTCATGAGATAAAAACAATCAAAAATAACATTTGAGTTGCATAACCACTAGAAAAAAAAATGTTAAATACGACGGTTATTTGGAGTATAAAATGGCAGTTATGACTGCCATATTTTGCGCGTATGGCATGTACAAGTATCGCCATATATCCTACCGCCACAGTGAATAATATGGTGGTCTTGGGCGAAACGCCGCAACACCCGCCATTAAATGCACTGTGCAAATAATAGTAGTTTTGACCGTCGTATTTTGTGTGCAAATAATGGTAGTCAAAACCGTCGTAATTTGTTTATTTTAAAGGAATTCTAATGCGAATTACGACAACTAGAAATGCCATTATTATCACTATATTGACACGTTATACGACGTTTCAACTACCATAATTTGAATTTAAATTTTTTTAAATCATTTTTTATTCAACTTGATTTCCATTATTGTTTGACCTGCTTTTTATTATTATTTAACCTGATTTCCATTAAATTAAAAAAAGTAAAAAATCACATAGACAACATTTTAATCATTAATATTTTCATTCATAATTCATATTAAAAAAAGTTGATATTATGGAACAGCATCCAAAAGTTTGCATATTGAAAAAAAAACCAAAAAAAAAATCCTACACATTATTATCATACATTTTGCTAAATTTCTATAGTTATGTTCCTATAGCTATGTTCTTAACTAGTCGTTTCTACCCCACTTGATGTTCTTATTCCAATAGTGATGGATAGAGTACCACTTCCAACATAGGGTACCTAGAATAGAAAAAAAAAACTTATAAGCTATTCAAATTCACATGTGTATTATAATAAACTTATATAATTTCTTGTTGAAAAAATATGTTTCTCTTTACAACAAAACATAAGACCAACATGGACTCATCCATTTTAGCTAAACCCGAGACATGAAAATGTAAATCTTGTTCTTATCATTCTAATAAACATCTACAATATATATCCTATGAGAGTTTTCCATTACAACCTAATTTAGTCTAAATACCCTAAATTAAATTTAAATATTAGTCAAGTATAGAGTTATAATAAGTGTGATATTGAAATCTAATTTAAGAACGCACATATAATTCTTAGTAGCCAACCATGTACCTAATATGGTTTGTTTATGTAAATAAGTGTGCCGAATAATATGATTAAGCATATACTAGGTTACACATATTCTGATTATGATTCATGTCTATCATATACCAAATGTACTAAAATAAGCACAATTAGAAGTATGCTTTACTTATCTAGTATGTGCATGGCTCTGAAAAGTGTTAAGATGTTACAAAATATGATACTAAATAAGCCTAATTTGGATATATAGATATATGATGTAAGACCCGATAAATTTAAAGAAATAAATAAATAATTATTTAATAATTTAATGTAAATTGTTATGATGTGGAAAAGTACTAGCTTAAATGGTTGAGAGTACTTTATTATGTGTAAGGACTTGGGTTCAAGTCCTATGTATGCCAATTGTATGATATTTTATTATGTGCATTATTTTAAGGTTATACTTGGATGTGAGTAGTGATAATGTAATCCTAAAATTATAAGAATTAACACGAAACATGAATTGGTTGTGCATTGACTTTGTAATTGAAGGGTTGTGTGTTCAAACCTTACTAAGAACAAAATTATCTTTCTTTTTGCTAAAAATTCTTTTAGCATGGAAAGAAGAGGCAGAGAAACCCTAGCTGCCAAGAGAGGCAGCCTAGTGGGCTGGAGACAAACAAATAATGGTCCTTTATTAACCATTAACATGAAAAATAAAGAGTATTTTCGGTTTTAGAGTTAATTGCATTTAATTTGGGTAGTAACTTAAAGAGAGAAGAGAATTGGAGGAGAAAAGAGAGCTGCATTTTTGTAGGGGCAGTGGACAGAAGTTTTCTAAAGGTGTAGAGTCATTTTTGCAAAGAGAGTTGAAAGCTATTGGTGGGAGGTCAACGAAGACCACTAGATATCAATCAAGAAGGGAGAATTCTCATTGGAGCAAGGATTTCTAGGTAAGGGGACCTGTTTACGTTGGTTTTATTTGGATATGATATATTGTGCCATGTATAAATGAAACTGCATGAGTTCCCCTTCCATTTACGTTGTTTTTCGCAAGTTTCTGGATTTTCCCTAGAAACCGCTTGGTGGCTCATCCCCTGCCGCCAGGCGACACATCATTTTTGCACAGTTTCTAGGTTCTGTCTTAAACTGCCTGACGGTGAAACAGAACTACCAGGTGATGCATGATGGTGATCACTGTTTTATTGCGTTTTTATACAATTTGTGATGTGCTGATCCTCCAACATACTCCAATGTATGTGTGATTGCGCAATGCTATAATTTTGCTAGTGTTGGGATGTCTGTGATTTATAATTTGTGAATGTAAACAAGCTGAATTATATTTCGAATTAAGGAATTCTATGAATTTCTTGTTTTGGGGGTATGGAGATGTGAGTGAAAATTTTATGGTGCATAAAGTATAATATGATTGGGGTTTGAGTTAATAAATGGTGTGGGGGTTGTTGTGTTCTTGTGAAATGGAAACTTGGATCGAATTCTGGGAAATTTGAGTTGTTCGTAAGTGCAGAAACATGAATTTTGTGGCCAGGTACTGATACACTGCCCGGCGGTGCCTCGTTGGCCACTAGGCGATGAAGGCGGACATACATAGTTGGGTGTAGTTATGTGATTGGCTACGGGAGGGAAAGTGTAAGACCCAATATTTTCTGCCCTAAATTAAAAGGGCTACCCCATATGGGTTGGGCCTAAGGGTTGGCCCAAAGGGCAACAAACCCTAAGTTTGCCCTAAACCTCATTCCTTTCACTTTGTTGAAACAGATTTCCTAACCCCCTTTGATTAGCTGTCACCCTTTCCGATAGGGTTCAGCCTTGGAGCTCCGTCGCACTTGTTCGAGCTAGTTTTGTTCCACGTAAGTTGCATCCCATCCCATACCTCTCTTGTTTAGCACAATTGCTTCGAGTTCCAACTAGGGTCGTACTAAGTGGCTTCATGTCTTTCTGTTCTTTTGCTTCCAGCTCGCTAAATCGCTCTAGGAGCTGCTGCCTTTCTCTGTTTACACCCAAGAACCCAACTATTGGCCCTTTTCTATGTAAGGGAAGCTAGAACCCTCTGGTTGTGTGATGCATTTTCTGTGGTTGTGTGTTTGTATCGTGATTGGTTGAGATTGCATGTTATTGTGAACGTATGAGATGGCTGGAAATATTATTGGGTGCGAATGTATAGCTGATGCAGGTTGAACAGTGGCGTAGTCTGTTGATCTCGCCCAAGTGACTTGGTTTCACCTAGGCGAGACTTGCAGAGAACCAACCTCAGCTTGCACTCGAGCTCTCACTCAGGCGGAGGGTCTTAGTTTTGAGCGAGGTGTTATCTCGCTCAGGCGAAAGACGCTCACCTAAGCGAGCTTGCATGGAAGTGCGAGGATGGGTCGCTGCAGTTGCAGCCCAGGCGAGGGGCCTCACTTTTGGGCGAGGAGCGAGCTCGCTCAAGCGAGGGAGGACTCGTCTAAGCGAGTACACGAGAAACACCTGTTCGCCTCTGTCGCGATCTCACTTAAGCAAGGGCCTGTCGCTTAAGCGAGAGGACCCCTCTCACCTGAGCGAGGGCCTCTAGCCGAAGCGAGGGTTGGGCGAGAGAATGTGTGGGTACTGTTTGGAATCCGTATTTGAGGTATTAAATACATGTTTGGTTGTATTGCTATGTTAAAATATGAAATGAATGAGTATACATGAAATGGGAGGGCGTATGAGTTGTGATTTATGATTATACATGATATATGTATGAGATGATTCATGGAATTGAAATTATGAGTTTGGTATGTGTTCGACATGAGACATGAAAGGGTTGGTATCAATGTGGCATGATAAGGATATGAGACGGAGTTCCATATTCATGGTTCAAGAATAATGAGTTGGTATGGTTTGGCTGGGAATACGAAAGAGGTGAATTATGAGGAACTGTATGTGATGTATATGTATATATGTGTGTATGTATGCTAAATCTGTTTGATTGATTAAGAATGTTGGTCCGTGTCAGTGCGTAATTCCTTGGGATCTCTAGGTGAGATTATCAGAGTCGTGCTTCAGTGGTCGGGACGTAATCCCATGGCCCCTGTTAGTGGGTGTCCATGGCCATGGTGGTGCCCCATCTGTATAACTAGGTAAGGATTCAAGGTAAGGTTGCATCCTGACACTCTAAGGAGTCAGTTAGTCTCACCTAGAGCGGACTGACTCCTGTGGTGAGAGTAGTAGGAGGCCTGAAATTCATTAAAGGTTAACCTTGTGGTGAAGGAAAATTGATTCATTGTAACACTTGTAACACATAGCTCGGGGGTGAGCAGCTCGGGGGTGAGCAGAGGTATCCACCACAAGTGCAAGCATCCGCTGAATCCGACCAGGTTATACATATCCGGATGAGTCGAGTCGAGTCGTAGTGTATTGATTTGGAATGCCATAACATGTTTGGGTGATGTATGTATGTGGGACTGGGATCGTATATATGATTGCTTGATAAAATCTTTATGGCTCTAGCTTACCCTGTTTGCTTGTTTGATTGTCTTGTATGTTGGTTTTCTACTTTTGCGATGATCATCAACTTGTTGATGTGAGCAGATGCGAGAAGCACTCGAGGTCAACCAGGAAGAGATGATTCCGTTGTATAGTCCGTTTGGGCTGGACATCGCATTTTGTTGGGCTTTGTTAGGGCTATGGCCCATGTTTTGCTTGCTCTTTAATACTCTACCTTTACCTGTTAGACTCTTTAATTGGTTTACTGTTGGCATCATGGTGTGCCTATTTTTGTAAGGGTCGTGGTTAAGACCCCAGGTTTGCGTTGTTGCACTTTTTGCATGTGACGTTTCTTTTAATTACGCTTATCATTTAAATAGGACGTTACAGAGAGGGGCAGCTTTGAGGATTGAAAGAAAAGGGGAACTTAGTAGAGGAAATTGGGAGGATTAATGCATATTTGTAAAATGAGAAGGAGATATTAAGAATAATAATGGTATAAGTGTGTTAAAGTATAGTGAAATTAAAGTAGGAGTGGCACTAGGAAATAGAGAATGTATTATTCTGATTGGGAGTGTAGGTAATGGAAAATATGTGCTATGCGGGAGTACTATAATTATGCATTAGTGACTAAGTTATAAAGCATAATGTGTGTAGACTTAAGGGGAAAGTAATTGAGTAGAGGATGTGGTGCTGTTGCAATAGAAAAATAATCAATTATTGACTTGGAGATACTAGATTGTGTATTAAGGTCATTAAGTTGGAACAAATCCTTGTAGAGTGATAGCATGCTTGGTAAATCCTAAGCCATGACTAGAGTGAATTAGGAAAGTGGATTATAGGTAATGGATCATGTGTAATGTGGCACCACTTCATAAATCAGAGGATGATGAATGAGAGAACATGACTATTGTTGGGATATTTTGGCGGTATAAGTTAATGCGCTTTGTTGTGTGCAAGAAAAATCAGCCACTGGTGCGCTATTGTCATAGCGCCTAGCGGTGCGACGAGGACCGCCAGACGATAGAAACAACAGATGGTTCCTATACCGCATGGCGCATGGCGGTAAGGTGTGCTCCGCCAGGCGACAAACCCTAATACAATGGGTCTATCTAGAGCTTGGCGCTTAACGACGGGGAGGTCCCTGATATCGCTGTCGTTGACGCGATCAAATTAATACTACTTATCTATAACAACTTCAGTATTGTTAAGAAAGTAGACAACAAAATAGAAAGGGTAAAGTAACCCAAAGTCGTCTCCCAACGAACACAGAATTGATTTTTAACAAATTAGTTCTTCTAAAACTATACAAATGAGTTAGTCAAATAAAATAAAAAATATAGGGGATTAAGATAAACAAAGATAGAAATAAAATTTAAATGATAAAAAGAAATAAAAACAATAGTAAAGAAAATAGATTGATTCC
>Ga0214543_1010653_pt1 | contig 13469 bp, 4 predicted proteins | sample CNSS2metaG_FD_160094 | JGI IMG/M metagenome (GOLD analysis project Ga0214543, IMG submission 160094) | Root nodule microbial communities from cowpea collected in UCLA plant growth center, Los Angeles, California, USA - CNSS2 | ecosystem: Host-associated > Plants > Roots > Nodule | place: USA...
TGGAAAGGGAGCAGGGGCACAAGATCCAAAATACCGAACAAAAGACTAACAGAATATGTGTGGGGGAAATACTAATATATAGTTACGAATAATAATGTGCGGGGTATGGATGGATTATAGAAAATTCTCTCTCTTCTGTTTTTCTCTTCTGTCCATGAACATTCGGGCATTCTGTTTTGTTGCTGTTGCGTTATTTCTGAATTGACACTTCTTGTATTTGTGAATACCAATACGAAACCAGTGCTGTTGGATTATACTATTTTTGCTGCTATTGATTTTTTTTATCTTTCATCAAACTCTCCAAATGATTGTGAGGGTGCCCCTGAGATATCATCTGTAGGTTACGGCACTCCTGTAAACGAAGTTTGCCGAGTTTTGGGAACAAATCTAGAGGAAAGGTAGTGAGAGAGTCACAACCATGTCCAATATTCAATTCTACAAGGGAATGGTAGCAATGGTTAACGGGAATATTCATGCCTGGACAAGAATCAATAACCAAGTATTCAAGAGTATCAGATATGTGGGGCGGCCCAGTCATATCGAATGATAATGGCTTCATATTCATACATTGAATCTGTATGATCCTGGGAATCGAAGCCTCAAGTTGGCCGCAGTCGTTAACAGTTAGTTTCTTTAAATGGCAAAGTTTGTCTGGTAATTGCCCTTTCAGCTTGGGACAATTTGTCAGAGAAAGACTTTGAAGACTTGGAAAAGAACCGATCATGCACTGCCATTCTTCCCATTCCTTCATATCAGTAAAGCTCAACGTTTCCAAGGATGCAAATGCAGAAGAGCTATTTGCATAGAAATCAGCATCTATCCTTCCTATCCAATCAAGGCCATCAATTGTCAAGTGCTTCAGAAATGTCAAAAGTCCAAGGGAAGGCAACCATATGCAATGTTTACAGTTCTTCAAGGTTAAGGACACCACATTTGATAGATAATTATTGGATAACCAATGGGGAAATTGTGTGCCACCATAGCCATTGATTGACAAGTGCTTCAAATGTCTGGAAGGTTGTAGATTCTCAAATACTTCTCTTTCTTTTATTGAATCGTCATTGTTCCATTCCAAATTCCATTGTAAACTTAGCCCCTCAATATGTGTTTTCTTCAAATTTGCCTCACAGGGATTTGCGATATTTTCAAGATTTGTAATTGACAGAGCTCCATGAAGATCAAGTTCTCCTATTTGTTGAATACTGAACTCGCTACTTTTGCCAACCTCAAACTTGTCCATCCACACGTGAAGACTCTTCAACTTTTTTAAACACAGAGGAGCCTTTGTTAAAGTAGTTCCCATAAGTTCGAGGCGGCGCAAATTGCTTAGCTCATGCAAAGTCACTGGCAGCTCCTTCAAATAGGCACAATCGTTTAGCTTCAACTCTTGCAAGTTATAGAGTGAACATGTTGAGTCAGGAAGTCTCTCTATGTAGGTACCTGAAAGGTCTAATGAACGGAGATGTATAAGATCGCCTATAGAGCTAGGCACCTCAAAACGCCAACGCCATGATAAGACCCGTAAGAACTTAAAGTTGGAGATTAACTCTTCCATTGACATCTCACAATGTGCAGCATATAAACTTTGCTTTACTTGCTTTTTTCTTTTACTTTAAACAAATTTCCACCAACTTTAGTGAATTAGTGTCGTTATGTGGCTGGCTTTATGAATAAAGATGAAAGGATTGTGAAAGCAGAGTTTAGGTGTGATCTATTTTCTTCATAATGGCTTTAATTGACTCTTGACCACACAAATACTATAATCCGATTTTTCAATCCCTATTTTACATTTCTGTTTTTTCTCAGCGTACAATTTCCTCTACCTTCGTATTTTTAATTTTTTAATTACCTTGTGTTAATTTCTAATTATTCTTTTATTTAGACAGTGACAGAGTTGAATCAGTCATGATTCTATCCTGTTCTATATTTCTTGAGCTAGCTCAAATTTATTTAGAAAGGTTGAGTTTTATAAAAATAATAAATCAAAATTCCTTATTTTTATAGATAAAGTCGTAGAAATCATGCAGCGGAATGATTAACGTTTGGACAAAAACTAAGAGGGGGTGAATTAGTTTTTAATATTAAAATTAATACTGTATAATTTTTCCAAAATTTTACCGTTTAATTTAAACCTCAATTCCTTTAGATGCAATAGTAGATAAAATAAAGAGATAGGAAAGAAGATTTAACACAAGTATTTATAGTGGTTAAAATCAAAAGATCCTACGTCCAGGGGTTAATCTCTTTAAACAAATAAATTAACTCAATCACTAAAAATATCATGTTCAATCAGATAACAAAAGAATAGGGAAATGAAAACATCTCTATTGAAGACATAAGAGATGGATGTAACTTTCTCTGAATCAACATTTTTAAGTATTACCTATGAAAAAAATTTTAAAACAAAATTGATAGAAAATATGAGTTTTTTTTTTTTTTTTTTTATGTTTTTTTTTTATTTTTTTTAAATTAAAGTAATTATTTTTTCAATTTTATGAATTTTTTTTTTTTTTTTTTTTAGTGTTCCTTTCCGTCTAACCACTAAACCTCTTATCACTCCATTCCATGTAAGTAGCAAGTGCCAGCATTATGCAACTTTTTGTGAGAATACTATTTGAGTAATAAACTATTACACCAGATGTGGACATATATCTACAAAGGGATGGATATTGACTCATCTTAGGGATGGCAACGAGGCGGGGGGAGGGGTTTCGCTATCCCATACCCATCCCCGTAGAAAAAGTTCATCCCCATCCCCATACCCAAACCCATCGATTATCAAACTTTTTTCCCATCCCATCCCCACCGGGTAACGGGTATAATCTCGTACCCAAACTCATACTCGTTTTCTTACTACTTCAATATTAATTTTAATTAATTTTTATAAAATAATAAAAAATTACGGTAAAAGAAACACAATATTATCAAATATAGGAGGATGGTTGTTTCTTTGATATCAAATACTTTGAAATAAATTATAATTGTTTACATTTTATATTAGAATACCAAATAAAATTTCATCAAAACCAAAACATTTATTAAATTTGCAAACTACAAAAACCTAGTTGGTACAATTTAAAAATATTTTTAAAAAACAATAAAAGGAAAAAAAATATTCAAATTAAAATATATTTTAAATGTTTGTTTACTTCAATTTTTAAAATTTTAATGAATCTTTTTTTATAAACTAATAAAAGTTATAATACATCACTTGATTAAAATGACGCAAAAAACAAATAATAAACATAATAATAAAATTTTGACATAGATCTTATACCTTTTGAACTTCAATGTATGTTGGATGGTGGTAAAAAAATCATGGCAATTACATTAAAGTTTTATATTATAGTAAATAAGCGTTATTTATACAATTATAGAGAAAAATTACAGTATAATTGATAATGAGTTAGAAAATAAAAATAATTAGATAAAATATATCAAAATAATATTGTACATGATTAAAATAAACAACAAATAAAACTATTAAGAGTTAATAAATGTGTGTCTTAGAAATAATTTGAGAGACTATCGAAAGAAATCGCACAAACAAAATGTATAAGTAAGGGTATGATAAGATCAAAAATACCTTACAGATCTAAGAAACTTTTCAAATATCAACATATATACTCAATGGTTGAGAAATAACGAAAATTGTTTTAGCGAAACAAAAGTTCTTCAAATGAAACAAAAATTAATAACAATAAGTAAATAATTTCTTTTATATTACCTAGTAAATGAAAGGTTTATGCTATTAAACACTTAAATGTAGAGTATTAAACATTCTCATGTGAAAGAAAAATATACAATAAATAAAAATATTAAAAAATAATAAAAATATTCAAATGTGAGACATAAAATTTTTTAATTCACATACATCATTTCAACATAATTACATAAAGGTTATGATAAGATGAAAAATATATTGGACATGCGAATAAGTTTCATGACAAATCAAATAATTAGAAGAAATAAAAAAAAGAATATATATATATATATATATATATATACACACACACACACACACATATATATATATATATATATATATATATATGTATGTATATATGGTTACTTAATTAATTATGAATATTTTGATAATTTAAACGAGACGGAGATATGACGGAGACGGGTATTATGGCGGGGATATGTACATCCCCATTGTGATACCCTTTTATTATTCTTTCTTCTCCCATTTCCAGAGCACTGAAACCATACACCCACTCCTGCCTCTTCTCTTTTGCCTCACCACCACTCTCTACACTGTCACTCATAAACACTCTTTATCTAAATCCCTCCTCTTCCAATTGGAACAGATTCTGGAAGGGTGACCTCAACAGAGCCTCCTGCTGTCTCCCCTTTTAGCTTCCCTCCCTCTAGGTAAGTCTACATTTTCGTTTGGGGTTCAATTTTAGCTTAAAACTCGAAATTTTGTTTCTGTTCTAAGTTTGATCAAGTGTTCCTTCTTTCCCTGTGTCTTGATGATGAATTCTTTAGGTTGAACTAAGGAATTCTGCTTCTCCTCTCTCTAAAGTTGCTTTCACCCAAAGCATTCACCAAAAATAGGTAAGGGAAGTTAACTCTTCACTTAATTTTCGTGTAAAATGTGTTTCTGAGTGGATTGCATGATCATGTGTTTAATTGATGTTTGAAACTGCTTAATGTGTGAAATTGAGTTTTGGATGAATTTGTGTGGCTCTGCATGTGAAGAACAAATAGGAATCCTAGTAATTTCGCCCAGGCGAGCAGCTCTCGCTTGAGGGAAAATATCAGAGGGTCGCATCTATCACTGCGCGAGGTCTCGCCTAGGCGAGCTGGGGTCGCTTGAGCGAGAGATCCTCTCCTCTAAGCGAACCAGCTTAGCCTGAGCGAGAATTCGCTCAAAATTGTTGAGTTGCCACTGTAAGAGGTCTCGCTCAGGCGAGAGCAGCTCGCCTAAGCGAGACAACCCTCTAGCTCAGGTGAGATCCCCTAACTTGAGCGAGATTCACTGCAGAATTTGATTTCCTTCTCTGATTTAGATTAAATGAAACTGTGCTAAGTATATTGATGTGATAATTGTCTATCCTATATGTGAGTTTTATGAATATTAGTCAATGTGATGGAATTGTGTGAATTTGGTCTGTATGAGAATGTGATGGAATTAGGATTTTAAGGGGAAATTCTAAAGATGATGGTTTTAGTGAATGTAAGGACATGAGGACTCAATTTGGTGGTATCCTGACGCTCCTATAACCATTAAGACTCATATAGAGTATAATGGATTATGTCGGGAGGAGTAGCAGGAGGTCCTAGTCTATGGACCCGATCCGTCATAGACATGAAGGGGACTTACCCTGGGAGTGGTTGGGTGAATACCCCTTGTGCCCAAAACTCTGCAGAGTTTGGGAACCGTCACAGGTGCAAGCCACCAAGAGCTCCAATGTCACTTACATAATCCGGATATCGAGTCTAGAATTGTGAATGTGTGTTATGATGGTAGCGATTTGAACAATTCTGATAAATGTGATAAACCTTGATTGGTGCTAATTAATAAATTGCATGATTTCTCTTTATTTAAGTTAGCTTACCCTCCTTGCATATGTTTGTTCTGTGTGTCTTTCTCTTTTGCAATGATCGCCTTTAACGATTGGCGTGAGCAGCTAAAAGTGCAGGTGAGGACACACCCCTCCTGGATAGGAGTTGAGTTGTGACTGAGCGTTTCCAACAGTAGCCTTCACTCTTGTTTTGCTTAGATGGTTGGGTGTTTTGTAACCCCTTTTCTTAGTGTAGGTTGTATGTATAGGCAATACATGTATGATTATTTATGGATGACTGTATTGATACTTTATACCGGCCTATTCCTATCATCTGCCTTTGAATTATCATAATATGATGTTTTATTTGATAGCGTAAAAACTATTAAAACGGGATGTTACACCCATACCCATCCTCATACACAATTGAAAAAGTCGGAGATTCCTCATACCCATACCTATACCCAGTCAATGTGGAGATTCTCCGTCAAAACGGAGACCAATACCCACAAGAACAGATTTATTTGTCATCTCTGCTTATCTACAAAGTCCAAACCACTATTTTAGTCATCTACTGTTAAATCTATGAACATGTCTTGTACTACTTTTTAACCATAAATTTATTTTACGAACAATATACAGATGGCATAAACAAACAACTCGTAAGTACATTAGTTAGAAGTTGCTTATTACTCTCTTCAGATCTCCACCTATCAATTGGATTGGTTGAATTGAATGTGTCTGCAAAAACAAAAGTTCAAGGAATTTCAGCGGTTTAACATAACAGCTAGAAATACACAGTTAATAAACAATGCATTTTTTGTAGTGATTACAAGTAATTGTTTTGTGTGACTCATGCTTAAGTTATTTTATTTATTTCTAGTTTAAATTGTTTATATTGAACACTCTATAATTTATATGTCACATTAAAAGTAATTTTACGTTGTACCTAAAACATGAGATTCAATACAAAATCTGGATTCGCAATCTATACTTTATACATGATATTATCGTTATGTTGTTGTCTATCAAAAGAGTCTCTCGCAATCAGGATTTGAATGTGAATTTGGACGGAAGTAGTCGTGGATAAGTTCTTTAGTAGTTCTTTGGGACTGTTTGTATTCCTCCTTGAATCCATATGTATTCAATGTGCGCAATCTTTTCCCCGTCTTCACCTTCTCATTTCTTGTAGAGTTGTTGGAGCAACGGGTTGTCTGAAATTATGAGATGTGAAAAGGATTCGTGTAGATCCTCCTGTGGCAAGGATTGGAGTATAGGACACCTCCGAATAATCAATTCCTGAAGAGAGGAGAGGTGACACAGACCTCTATAGTCCAGTTTCTTAAGCATTGGACAATTATGAATCTCTATTTTAGTAAGAGAGAGCGGGAGCAAACCTTCATCTGGAAAAGATTCAATATCTTCACCTGAAATCCTCAAGACTAGTAGGGAGTGATTGCCTGACAAAGCTTCTTTCAGTGAGGCAACAAGTTTGGGGCAATTGAAGATATGCAATTTCTTTAGATTTGATGGCAAACATCCCTCAGAAAACTCCACTCGTGGACAATCGTCTATGATCATAAGATCAAGAGATGGCAGGTGGGCGCACATGCGCTTAGGCATTGATTTCAATTTCTCTGCTCCTATAATACAAATTCTTAAGAGTTGCAGTGCAAATAAACCTTCATTGGGAAACGATTCAAATTGAGAGCAGTTTTCAATTATCAGCCACTTCAAATGATTATGAGGGTGCCCCTGTAATATCGTTCGTAGGTTATGACAATTGTATAGTTCAAGCTCGCATAGTTTTGGGAACAAATCTAGGGGAAAGATCGTGAAAGAGTCACAACCATGAATGATTCGCAACTCTAGAAGCAAATGGTAATAATGGTTTATGGGAATATTCATCCCCGGACAACAATCAATACGCAAGCATTCTAAAGGAGTATGAGATACGAGAGGCCCTATCATATCAAATGAAGATGCCTCCATCTTCACATCTTCGATTTCTACAGCCCTTGGAATGGAAGCCACAAGTTGTTCACACTTCACAATAATTAGGTGCTTTAAATTAGAAAGTTGTTCTGGCAAGTGCCCTTTCAACTTGGGACAACGCTTTAGGGAAAGATGTTGAAGATTTGGAAAAGCACCTGTCATGCATTGCCATTCTTTCCATTCCTCCATATTAGTAAAGCTCAACATTTCCAAGGATGCAAATGCACAAGAGCTATTCCCGTAAAAATCAGCATCTATGCTCTCTATCCAATCAAGGTCCCCAATTGTCAAGTGCTTCAGAAATGTCAAAAGTCCAAGGGAAGGCAACCATAGACAATATTTACAACGCTTCAAGGTTAGGGACACCATATTCAATAGAGAATTATCAGATAACCAAGGTGGAAATTGTGTGCCACCATAGCCATTGATAGACAACTTCTCCAAATGTCTTGAAGGTTGCAGATTCTCAAGTACCTCTCTTTCTTTTGTTGAATCTTCAATGTTCCGCTCCAAATCCCATTCTAATCTTAGCCCCGCAAGATGTGATTTATTCTTGAAATCAGCTCTCAATGCACAACAGTTCACCATATTCTCAAGATTTCTAACTGACAGCTCTCCATGAAGATCAACTTCTTGTAGTTGGTGAATACTGAACTCACAACTTTTGCGAACCTGAAACTTATCCATCCATACCTGAAGATTCTTCAAATTTCCTAAATGCGGTGGAACCTTTATTAAAGTTGTTCCCATAAGCTCAAGGCGACGCAACTTGGTAAGTTCATACAAAGTCGAGGGCAACTTCGTCAAATGGAAACAGTGGTTCAGCTTCAAAACTTGCAAGTTAGAGAGTGAAGATATTGAGTCGGGAAGTATCCCTATGAAGGAACCTGAAAGATCTAACGAACGAAGATGTATAAGATCGCTTATAGTGTCAGGCACCTCTTCTACGTTAGTACACCAATCCAACGTTAAGTGTCGTAAGAACTTAAAGTTAGAGATGAACTGTTGCATTGAAATCCTACGAAACCCCAAAATGGATATAAATGTCCGTAGCCCTTCAGCATAATGTAAACTCTCATCATATTGAACATGATTGAGTACGATTAAAAAGTGACGGGTTTTCCTTGATACTCTTTTTTCTCTGTCAACTAAGTTATAGCAGATTTCACCAGAAACATATTTTGCTAAATCATTGAGAAGGTCGTGCATGACAAAATATGTTTTCTTGTCGGTAATTATTTGTTGAAAGAATGACCTTGATAATAGATCATTGAAGTACTGTTCACCCACTTCTTCTAGAGACTTACTTTGCTGAGAGCAATGTAGAAAATTTTGAGCCATCCATGAGAAAATTAAGCTCTCCTTGTCATACTGATGGTCTTTGGGGTATAAGGCACAATAAGCGAAACATCTCTCGAGATTAGAAGGAAGATGGTAATAGCTCAACAACAAAGCGGGCATGATCTTATTATTTTCTATCGGCAAGTCCCATATGTTGCTTCCCAATACACCTTCCCAATCAGAAACAGATGACTTTGTGCGTAAAAGACATCCTAGCGTTTCAAGGGCTAGAGGCAATCCTTTGCACTTTTCAACTATGTCCATGCCAATCTCCTTCAACTCAGAATTCAACTCACAAATTTCATCTTGGAATGCATGTTTAGCAAAAACTTGCCAACTGTGATCTTCTCGTAATTGCTTTAGTTCGTGCGTATTGTTTGACCCCACAGCAGAAGCAACTTTGTTACTGCGTGTTGTGACAAGAATTTTACTTCCCTTAGCCCCATATTTAAGAGGTGTTTGTAATGATTTCCATTGGTCTCGGTCTTCGTTCCACACATCATCCAGGACGAGGAGAAACTTCCTTCCCGACAATTTTTTTTTCAATTTTCCATGAACCATTTGTAGGTCTTCACTATCATCTTTTGATTCAGTGAAAGCTCCAATAATTGCTTTTGATACTTTCAAAACATCAAATTCATCGGAAACGCAAACCCAAGCTTTTTCATCAAATTTAGCTTCCATCGTCTTTTGATCATCATATACATGTTGAGCAAGTGTGGTCTTACCTATCCCTCCCATACCCACAATAGAAAGTATTGACAGCTTATTGTCATTAGTGTCAGATATAAGCCAATTAAAGATCATCTCTTTGTCCTCGTCTCTGCCATAAATAACCTCTTCAACCACCAATGACGTTGATTTAACTTTTTTCTCGGACACCTTATTACCCAACCCAGATCTATCGCCACTACAAATTTTGAAATCTTTAGCAATCCTTTGGCTCAAAAGAGATTCCAGATCATTTAGGACTTCTTTTATCTTAGATTCAAAACTGCTTACCTTGCTAGCACTGGTCTGGAAGTCAGCTTTTAACTCAGTTTTGGAGAATTCATAGTCAATTTGCTCCAACAGATCCTCTGCATCATACAACGTGTCTCTAACCTCATCAAGCCATTCTTTGACCAATGAATTAGTGAACTGCTTTAGTTCTGCATCATCTATCACAGCATTGATGTCCATCAGCTTCCTCTTCAACTTCTTCAGCAGCTTTCCATCGAGATCTCTCTGGCGGAAGTAGCCCAAAACTTGATGAGAGTCCAGCTTGTCAAACAGCACCTGAAGAACAGCACCGAAAAGAGCACCACCAAGTGTTTCAAGGACTGGCATGGTTGGAAGGGAAGAGTCCGAATCAGAGAGAAGAAAGGATTGTGAAATCTGTTTTGCTTTACAGTGACTTTACTTCGGTAGCTGTCGTTGACTCTTCTTAACCACAAAAATACGTCACGTGCATAAAAGAGTTCAGTTTAGATAATGTTCTCAAAATATCTGAACTTGTTATATTAGATCCAAGAACGTAATATCTTAACTCTTACATATATTTGAATACATATCATAACTCACTTACATACAATAAAACTAAATCAGAGAACTCAACGAAAACACACAAAACTCTTATCAAACTACTTAAACAACTCAAACAATACTATAAAAACAATCCAAGTCAGATCGTTTTCTTTCCTTCGTTTCCCAAGTTTCAATCCTTATTTTACATTTTTATTTTTCTCAGCTTACAATTTTTTCTTCCTTCGTTTTTTTAAATTTTTATTTACCTGTCTGCTAATTCAAATTATGCTTTTATTTAGACAGTCACAGTGTTGAATCCCTCCATGATTTTATCGTCTTCTATATTTCTCTAGCTACCTCAAATTTATTTTGAAAGATTAAGCATGTTTTAAACATAATAAATAAAAAAATATCTTAGATATACTAAAATCAAAATTACTTATTGTTATAGATAAAGTTATATTAAAATAAGGACAGAATTTATTTGAGCAGGATAAATTTAAAACATTAATACGATCTTTTTATTTTCATATATTTATACAATTGAATTTATTCATAAATTGTAATAAGGTGTTTGAATGAGAAATTTTAGAAACGATTTTTTTATAAAAAATTTAAAATGTTTTGTGACAATTTAAATTTAAATTTATAAGAATAAATTGATTATTTGAAATGATAGAATTTCAGATTTTATATAAAAAGTAAGAATTTTAAAATTTTCTTAATTTATCATTTTGACATTGTTTTGTTCTAATCATGAAAGTTAAATCTTCTGTTAGATGGTAGTTGATTAATTATTTTTAGTAAATGTAAGTTAAGATTGAATGCAATTTTTCTCACTGTAATCTTCCTTGTTTTTTCAGAGTTTTCTCCTTATTACAATCGACTAAAGGTGTCTGTATAAGATATTACTTGACTATTCTTATATAAGTCAAACAAACTTAAAATGAATCAGCCGTCAAAAGGAGGGTTAAAACTTGATAATATTAACTCTAGAAAACACGTAAAACATTAAAAAATAGAACAAACTTAGAAAGAGATAATGATGGATGTCCTTGGTGTAGAAGTGGAAGGAGATCCATGAAGAATACTTAGAATGGACTGGATTGTAATGGAAATGGAGAAGGAAGTGGAGTGAGCTCTCAGAAATGGAGAATTAATGAAGATGAAGTGTAGAATTGGTGTTATGGTATGGAAGATGGCTAGAGGAAATGTTAGAGAATGATAGCCAAGTGTGCTCTCAAATAAGAGTAGAAGAAGTGGAGTGCTCTCAACAACTATGCTTCTACAATGCAAATTCAATAGTAACCCTTACATGTGCATAGGAAGCTATCATTTATAGTAGATTAGCTTCCTTAATACAATTCAAATTAAGCACAAATGAAACATAGATGTAGCTTGAAGAGCAAGCTGAATTCTTGGCCGTGTGATGTAGGAGATGATGCAAGATGACGCCAAGTGGCATTATCACACACTCCTTGCCACCATCACACTTTCCTTGCCTTGGTCATGCTTAGCTTGCTTGTCTCCATGTGTAGCATATGCCAAGTATTCTCGACCAAGAGGTAAATTGGGCTCGGCCCAATTGATACACCATGTAATCACAAGTGTTCTAGCTTTATTTATTGAAAGCAAAGTTTAAACAATGACCCAATTTAAATCTTGACTACGTCTTCCATGCATCAACTCATATTTTGGAGATTTCTTTGGCCATGTGAATAAAGTGAAAAGCCCATGATTGACTTGATCATCTTGTGAGAGACCCATATGGATCTTCTTCATCATGCTTCTAGTAATTGAGCCTCTAGGTGGACTTGGACTTGTTGATGCATTTCGGCTTAAGCTTGATTGGATCACATCAAACAACAAATTCTAACATGAAATCAAAGAGGGTAATGAACAATAATGGTAGAGGGAAGATATATATATATATATATATATATATATATATATATATATATATATATATATATATATATACACATTTTCTCCTTCAATTTTTCTTGTATCCGTTTAACAAAAATCTTTCCAAACTGTTGTGCGATATATACCCCGTCATGCTACTATTTCTAGAGCTGTGATGGGTTATAACCCGCGAGCCAACCCAGCTCATCACGGGTTCGGGTCGGGTCGGGTTGAAAAAGAATTACAAATTTCAGTACGGGTTAAAAATGAACCCAACCCACTAAAAACCCTGCTCATTCGAGTTGAACCCGTGATGAGCCGGGTTGGCTCACCAACCCGCCAATAAATTTTAAATATTAAATTAATATATATATATATATATATATATATATATATATATATATATTTATTTATTTATTGTAGATGGGGATAAAGAAGATGCTTCAAGAGATGAAAATGTTGTGGATTTATCTATTCAAGATTATAATACTATAGTTTGATAAGTGACAATAATGATTTGATGTTAGATAGTAATTTATATTTTTGTGATTTTGGTTTGTATTTGGAGTTTAACATAATTTGGGATTTTATTTTGATTGTAATGAAGTTTATTTAGATTTTAATCAGAATTATAATTTAGTTTTCTTGAGATTGAAGAACAAAAATTGTGTTTTTTTTAATTAAGTGAGTCAATGAGTCAACCCGTTTAATCCGCCAACCCGTGGTGGGTCTGGTCGGGTTCTAATTTTGTTGGCTCGCTAATAAGTGAGCCGGGTTGGGTTGACCCACTAAGTGGCCAATCCGTCGCGAGCCGAGCCGGGTTGGGTCGGGTGACCCGTTTTGACAACTTTAACTATTTTCACTAAAATTCCAAATCAAGACATTATCATAACATATTTTCATATACTTTCTATGAATGTTGAACTAAGTTTTGTTTATTTCTTTTTCTAGATGGGTTAAATATATTTTTGGTCTTTAACTTTCAATGAAAATTGAAATTAGTCTTTATTAAGGATGTCAAAAAATTTCATACCCGCGGGTATCCGCAGATAAAACCCGCAACGGGTAGGAAACGGATATTAAAAATAGATACCCGCTACCTGTGGGTATGTGTAATTTTGATACCCGCATGTTAACCGGACAGGTACGGGTATCATAGTATCCGTACCCGCTAAACTTTTATTCACAAAAATACCTTCATATATATAT
>Ga0214543_1010665_pt1 | contig 13453 bp, 6 predicted proteins | sample CNSS2metaG_FD_160094 | JGI IMG/M metagenome (GOLD analysis project Ga0214543, IMG submission 160094) | Root nodule microbial communities from cowpea collected in UCLA plant growth center, Los Angeles, California, USA - CNSS2 | ecosystem: Host-associated > Plants > Roots > Nodule | place: USA...
TTGATAAATATTATTTTATTTTTTTTTCCCTAATTTAATGAGATAAATAGATTTCAACTTTCTTTCTATATTTATGTTAAAAATAAGTAATTTTCTGTGTATTTTTTTTTTTTTACAAAAAAGTAAAGTCTATCTGCTTCCTAAATAAGTAATTCTTTTAAAAATCACTTATTTCATAAACATTCACTTTAAGTTCAATAAATATAGTTAGTCTGAATTTAGAAAGTAAAAGTTAAAACATGTTACATATAAGAGAAATTAAAATGGTGGAAATGAATTTTTAATTACAAGAATTAAAACAAAAATACTAAGTATATATTTTTTTAATTACAAGTGAGAATGTATAGTGAGAAGACATAGAGTGACGAAGAAGATGAGTAAGAGCAGGTTGTTACCCTAAACCTGGTTGTAGCGCCCCAGATGAGGAAAGTCTCGTTACAATAGTGGTGTCTGTGATTTCCTCTTCGCTTCCCAGGCCGAATTTCTCCCACATGAATCGACGAACACGTCACAGCTCCACCTGCACAGCACAACACAACACGAAATAAATAACTCTCAAAATCTCTCTCTCCATGCCGAACGAACCAAGAACAACGACAACACCTCGAAACGACGACGCATTGAAATTGCACGAAGAAAGACAGGATTGAAACCTGAGAGGCCGGAATCGAGTGCGAGAGCGATAGGATCGAAGAGCCAGCCGCGGTTGTCCGTGGCGACGTGGAGAGAGTGGAACCTGACGAGGTTGACGAGCGCGTCGCGGTGGGAGGAGTAAGGGGGAGTGTGGTAGTCGCGCTGGACGCGGAGTGAGATCCACGCGAGTAAGAGGAAGATGGCGAGAAGGAAGGGGATGGAGTGCGGTCGCTGGAGGAACCACGTGATGACGGAGGGACGGATCTGTTGCGACGTCGTCGTTTGGGAGTTTATGAAACTCGTTCTTCTCTGGCTCGACATTCTGATGCTGTTCTGTTTCGTTATCTTCTCGCTTTTCTTGTGGATCAAATTTTATGCCCGTGGAAAATCTTAACTGCTACACCATAGTGTAAGAAAACAAAATTATTTCTTTATAGGATTTAAAGCATAAAGTTGCATAAGGTATCCGTGGAAAATCTGAACTGCTACACTATATTGTAAGAAAACAAAATTATTTCTTTATAGGATTTAAAACACAATAACAAAGAAAATCTGAACTGCTACACTATATTGTAAGAAAACAAAATTATTTCTTTATAGGATTTAAAACACAATAACAAAAGACGATGTCTATTTTAAAACTAGCATATCATGAAATTACATTTTATTTAATTTCTGAAATTTCTTAGACATCATTTACAAATTTTATATAAAATTATTATTATATTTTATATATATATATATATATATATATATATATATATATATATATATTTGTAAAATTATAAATAAACTTATTAGATTTTTCACAGGAGTTTTTTTTTTTGGGTAATGTAAAATCTTCACTCTTAAAGAATTATAATTTAAAATAAAATAATTAATTTTTAAAGTAAAGAAATACATGATATTTAAAGGAGAAGAGAGTTGGGGAAGTGGGGGCGCTGCTGCTATCACAAAGCGGAACCTGGAATAGTCGGATAAGAGGGTAAGGGCGGTGCAGTACTTCTATTACACTATTCTAACCTCTCTCGTTTTCTCTTTATTTAAGAATAACCTATTATCTTCTCTTTACTCTCTCATTTCATCACTCTCTTTGTTCTCTATTTCTTCACCGCAACATTACATTTCCACAGTGTTCGCCGCAAGGTTTATTATCTCCCACGAATTATTATTTTTCCTTTTCGTGCCAGTATTTTAGAGACTGTTGTTGTGATTTCGAGTTACATTTCGTAATTGAGCTGAATCTTTGGTTAACGATATCTGTTGTTTTAGCCGGTTAGGTTTTCCTGGTGTGTTGTGGAATATGGACCAAAACGCAATTGTTTTTGTCTTTTGATTTTATTTTTCTGTTTTCCGTGTCTTCGTAGAATATCTTCGATGGCGTCCCAAATTATCCGTGAGTGGTCTGGAATCAATACATTCGCCCCTGCTACTCAGACCAAGTTGCTTGAACTCTTGGGAAAACTTAAACAAGAGGTTTTGTTTTTATTTACCCTCTCAAATTATACCTATGTTTCGTGTTTATTGTTTTTGTTTTCTGTTGTATACTCGTTTGCTTGTCTGTTTTCTTCCTGAGAATTTCATGTTTGTTATGGTGTAGAATGTGAACTCCTTGACTATACTTGTGATGGGAAAAGGGGGTGTTGGAAAATCTTCAACTGTTAACTCCATCATTGGGGAAAGAGTGGTTTCGATCAGTCCTTTCCAGGTATGAGATGATACTTTCAATGAAGGTCTAAGGGTGGTTATTGTGCTGTTGTCCGATTATTTGTTTATGTGATGTTGTTGTATTTTCGCAAAGTCGGAAGGGCCACGACCTGTGATGGTGTCACGATCAAGGGCTGGTTTTACATTGAACATTATCGACACTCCTGGTCTCATTGAAGGGGGATACATCAATGATATGGCACTTGATATAATAAAGCGGTATGTGCTTAATTGCTTGTGTTTATCGTGTGACGCTTTACCTGCAAGCATGTATATGGTCTTAGAAATGTTTTTTAACTGTGTCTGCTCTTTTTCTTCTTGTTTTGTGGCAATCTGTGTTTGTGTAAGTAGTTTTCTTCTGAACAAGACCATAGATGTGTTGCTTTATGTGGATCGCTTGGATGTGTATCGAGTGGACAACTTGGATAAATTAGTTGCCAAAGCTATAACAGATAGTTTTGGCAAAGGAATATGGAACAAAGCTATAGTAGCACTCACGCATGCGCAGTTCTCTCCACCAGATGGATTGCCTTATGATGACTTCTTCTCACAAAGATCTGAGGCTCTCTTGAAGGTTCTTAGGTCAGGTGCCAAGATAAAGAAAGAAGCCTTTCAGGTATTTATATCTGTAAATTGAATCTTATACTTCAAATGCTTCTAAGTTTGTCAAAATTGTAAGCATCAGAAGTCAAAGCATTTTCGTTTAAGTGCTCTGTTCCTTTGAATCGGCATGTAGTCATAAATCCCAAATGGTGGGGGACAGTGCAGCCAACCCGAAAACTGGTATAGTGGGATCTCAGACTGCAGGATCGCTGCAATTTTCAAGATGGTAGTTACGAGCTAAATAATTGAAGTTACTCCTACGCAAAGGCTCAAATATAAAAATTAGATGAAGTGAAAGATATATCCATAATTAATAATGAAAACTCTTGGTATACAGCTAAAAACAGAAGTCAATAACCTTAAAAGTCTATAAATCAAATTAAGCCTCCAACTGGATTTTGGCTTAACTGCATCCCGGGTAACCATTGAAGTAAAAGATTCTGAAAATGTCATACCTTCTCAAGACTTTTTGTGAGAATTGAAGGAAGTTGAGGATGTGCAAACTATCAACTTATTACAGCTTGTGAAAAACTAAAAAGTGGATTTATGTGACAGAAAATACTTAGTTCGGGGGATTCATATTGAAACAGATAAGAGAAAAGTGTACGTTATGTGAATAAAGCTAAAAACAGGTTTTGAGAGCTTTTTCTTATTATGAAAAAAAGGGATGAAATCATAGAAATAACCCCATAAGGTTGTTGGACTAGTGGTAAAGAGAAGTTTTACCCCCTTATTTTCAGCACAGTGGCTGCCACAGCTGTAAATTGCAATGATTTTGGGCATTCATGTGTTGTGGGTATGACAACACAACACATTAACCCTCTGGTGTTGTAGTTTCTGTAGCTGGGACCAGTCACAATGCAGCACTTTGATGTGATAGAGCTGCTATTGATAACCATAAATTGGAAGAAAAAGATTGTCCATTCAGTTGATCATGTTTTCCAAAAGCGTTACCTTATTTAGGTTTTTATTTACTTTGGTGCATATTGATTTGTATATATAGCTTCACTACATTTTTTACCTTGACCAATTTATGTGTATGGCCATAATGGTACTGAACAATGTTTTGAAACCCCGATTTGAACTGTCTGGATGGGCTGTGTGGGTTAACCATCTGTTGGTTCACTGGCTGACCACTTGACCCCAAACCTGGTTAGCTGAAAACTGTATTTGAAATTTGTGAATCAAACATGCATTGATAGATTGAACTAGTTCATTTTTTTTTTAAGATTTTTCACCAAAGAATAAACCTAGATTTTAATCTAGGAAAGGTACACTGGTAGGGTGGTGTTCAACCACAACACTGTTTCTCTCTAAATTACGTCTCATACTATTTTAAATTTGATATGCCTTTTTAAGGTTTAAGAATTGACCAAGAAAGTGACGATTCTATGAATTGAACCAGGACCCGTGAAAGGTGATGGACTCCTACCTGGGGCATATGAGAGTATCTATTTCGCAATATAGATTTTTCGTATATTGTCCATATTATATAATTAGCATATTGGCTATATAATATGTGTATATATGGTAAATGGTGTGATGAATTTTTAATGTTAACTAAATTTATTATGTTTATTATCAATTGTGTTTATAATGTAATATAGTATTCTGTATACAATTTTTACTTGTATCATTTATTTGTGGGACTTGAACGAATTTATGGTTCCAGCTTAACCCTGGCTCAACTACAGCTCTGCCTCAAAACCTTTAACCTCTTTTTTAACTGGTTCATAGGTTTGTCTGGTTTTAAAATATTGAGGCACAACATAAAAGTAGTTGTAAATAGTGTTCTATAGTGGCACAGCAATGGAGATGCCAGACCGCTATTCTAGGCTCCATAGTGAAAGTGCTTGTGTGGCTGGTGTCTCAATCATGGATATTGGTCACTCCCAAAATTTGTGGTCGTTGCTGCCACTACTGTTGACAGGAAAATCCCTTCATTACGCATAATTTGTGGGACAAGTGATCAGTTTTTTCTTTATATATACATTCTAATCTTTATTTCAGAGAAAGTGAGAGACCTACTCTGTTTTTATTGTGAAAAGGTGACAGTGAACATGAAACCAAACAGCATCACCGGCCAAGAGCACCTTCATTTCCCGCAAACCTATGGCTATGATTTCAGTTTTTTAGTTGCTTCTAACTGTTACTCTTTTTGTGCCTTCTTTTCTGTTCTCTCCTACCGAGATCTCTTTTCTCTGTCCAACGGACAAGCACGGGTATTTCATTTTACTGTTGTGTTGTTTCTTGGTTGTTCCCCTTGTCTTCCAAGTTCTCATGAGTTTTGACCTCAATATTGTTCTTTATGAATAGTATTCTAAAACTGTCCAGCCATTATCACCTGTCCTCTGGACAGAGCTGCGGGGCTCACTTTTTATTCCACTTCACTCTATCTTTTATTCCCTATGCCTCTGTTTTTCAAAAGACTGCTATGCTTGGGGGTGCGCTCTAGTTTTTATTCCTTGACTTGTGTCGTTTACTCTCTTTTACCCTCTTTCCCACTTTGGTTTTTCAAAAAAATTGTGCAATGCAGGGGTTGCCATGCAGTTTCTTTATCCCTTGACTTGGGTCATCAACTCGAGTGATTGGCTTAAGATTATGAACTTTTGTTATTATTGATAAATTATTTTAGGTATTTTTGGCATTTATCTATGTGCATTATACATTATTAATTCGTATTTCTAATATTCAAATGGTGTTGTCCCATTATGTGCCATACCGCTGTAGTGGTTATTTTACTGACTGCTGGTTTGATACTATGAGCATAAATATTTGTTGGCAAGCTTTCCCTTTGTGTTAATTCATAATTTTATTAATCCCTGCTAGTATTCTGTTCTATGACATTACCGGTTGACCTCTGCATAGTATAGGTGCCCCTTTGGATTTTTGTTGAGTGTAAGGAGAGTTAAATTTGACAGTCTGCTTAGTTTATCCTGTCAACTGATATATCTGATTGAAGTTAAAATCTATGGGATTTCAAGGATACATTATCCTTAATAAAGCCAAGATAATTAAGACAACACAACCTATATATGCCAACACTTAAAATTGTTATAGAAAAAAAAATACATCAAAGAAAAATAATTGTAGAAATAAATTATAGTGGTGCATGATTTGTTTCTCTGGTGGGTGAAGATGATGCTTAATTATTAAGGGTATTATGAGACAGAACTGAAGCAATGACCCAAGGATACCAATTAATTAATTTTAAAGGAAAAAAAATTAATAATGCCCCTGTATAAAGCAACCAACCAGGATTCTTAGCTTATCCTTATTTTGGTAACAGTGCCCATTTTCAAAACTTAACACGGTGTCAACCTGGATTTATTTGATAGATGTTCTGAGGATTGCGAGAGCATCATTCTGATGTATAAATTAACTTTCTTGTTGGGTATAGACTTGTATATATGTTTCTTTCTTGCATAGAAAAAAGTCCGGCTTTTCTTTTTGTTTTCGTTCATTTTTTAATAATTTGAAATTCAAAAATTGTTATCTGATGCATTTTGAACATGCCTCTTCTCGTGCACCTATGTATTATAACTGATCATTTCCATGTTTATTATATCTTACTTTCTTTTTGGGTAAATTCTAGGCTGTTTCTATGCCTGTTGTTTTAGTTGAGAACAGTGGGAGATGCAACAAAAATGACAGCGATGAAAAGGTTGGATATTTGATTCATTGGATATTTGATTCATTGCATTATTTATATCTTTTTCATTCATTTATCTTGCTTAGTCTGATTGAGAGAACGTATACTTCTTGGTTTTAGGTTCTTCCAAATGGGACTGCTTGGATTCCCCATCTAGTCCAAACAATCACAGAAATCGCATTGAACAAAAGTGTGTCTATTCATGTTGACAAGAATTTGATTGAAGGGCCAAATCCGAATCAGAGAGGAAAATTATGGATTCCTCTTGTGTTTGCTCTCCAAGTAAGCACGATGTGAACTTTGAGGCTCATTTGTTTTTGACGGGAGCATTGATTTCTTTCTCATCTGTTTATTTTATTATTCCTCTCTGCAGTATTTCCTTGTCATGAAGCCAATAAAAGGACTGATCGAGAGGGACATTGAAAATGAGAGAAAGCCAGCATGGGAGAGACGCGATCCCGCATTTAGGAAGAGAGATTTTCTTTAGCTGTGCACTTCTGTCTGTGCCCATGAAGTTCCATTTATGTTTAGCTTCCTTTGCTTACAAATTTGTTTATTGTCCTTGTTTTATGAGTGAGAACATGGATGGTTTCGGTATCCTGTAATTGCTAGTAGTCTGCGGCATAGGAATTTAATCAAGATTGAGAGGATTTCCTGTATGCTGGGAATTTATTTTGCTTTTTGCATGATTCAGTTTGTTAGTAGTTAATGTCTTGTAAGCATAACTCTAGATTTAATTACCATCATTGATAGCTTGTGATATCCTAAAAATCTAGCCTGAAGTATCAACTATTTTTTGTGTACAATGGTTCGCATTGAAGCTGGAAAAACCTTGAACTTAATGCGTAGTACTAACTCCTGGTCAGTAGAGGCCAACTTATACAGTTTAAGTATAAACTGGAAATCAAGTGTTTCTTCTTATTATCTGGAATGTGTTTTCTTACATATTGGAAAACTCATTCATGAATGAATAGGAATTGGTAGAAGAAATTTGTGGGTGCATAAAGTGAGTGCCCTATGCAAAATGTTGATAACTACTGCATGATACATCAGGGATTCGGTTACTTAGTTATAATTGTTTTAAAATGTTTTGTCACCAAGTTTTAAGTTCGACCTAGGTAATTAGTTGTTATTTTTTTATTATTTAGAATGTAATCTTACCTACCAGCTCTCAATTTTGACTAAATTTTTAGTTTTCACCTGCCAAAACCAAAGATATCCTGAGTGACATTAGAATATTATAGAAAGTCAGATATATTTTATTTTTAAATTAAAACTAATAACAATCTAACATTGAAAACTTAATATCTTTACTTAACTTAGTATTAAATTAAAAGATATCCAATGTATACAACTATTTTCATTTTCTTTTACTATTGAACGTTTAGAAATTTATAGAAATTGGTTTCTGAGCAATGGTTGAAGGAGATTGTTAACAAATTAACAACTTTGTTACGAAGAGATGAATGGAATAAAAGGATATAAAAGGAATACAATTATAGTTATAGAAAACAAAAGAAATATATTAATATTATTAGTCGGCCAGGCCACATTTTCCTGCACCAATGTAAGGAATCTTAAGTATTCAGGAGGGCTAAACGGCGTTGATGTCAAAGAGAAACGACGACAAACAAATACACCCAAAAAGCAGTGACACGTGACAGGCGCGTGGGACCCGCCACCTTGGTTAACGACACCGTCCATTTAAAACGCCGCCGTCTGTTCAATTCAACGCTGGGATTCATAACGGGTCTCTCTCTTTCTCTCAAATCCAATCATTTCCTCAAAGACAAAACAAAAAAAATCACACTCACAACACAAACACCACCACCAATCCCCAATCTCTAACTCTTCCCGAGAAAATTTCCATTTTCTCCCTCAGATTCCCGCAAAATTTTACAACGCCTCTTTTGCCTCCGCCAATTCAATTTCTCGTCGTTTTCTCCAATTCCAATGCGTCGATTTCGGGCTGGAGAATGAGTTGTCCCAACTCTTACCTCATTATCAGTTTCCTTAGATCTCTCTTAAAACCCTCCACAATCTCCGCGTGCGACATCTCTTGTCCAATTTTAAGTCTCGCTTAGGTAAATCAAATCAAATTAAATTCCCTTTGTTATTAGATTTATAGTTTTGTTGTGAAGTCTCACAAAGTTTTGGTGAAAATTAATTCACCTAAGTGTGTTTAATTTTTTTTTTTCTTTTTCAAATTAGTTTAAAGTGCTTTACTTGTGTTTTTATCAATGTGAAGTCCATGGATTATGTGTAAGTTCTAGTCAAGGTTCTAAATAACGATCCAAGACCGTGATTTTGACCGCAACATCGAGGTTTTAGGGTGTTTTAGACTGGATAGCAATTTAAAATCTTAGTTCTAGTGCTTTGTGGAAGTACCAATAGGATGGATAAAGTTTGGTGATTTGATTATGTTTCTCTTGTAAAGTTCATCAGATTATACCAATAGAGTGGGCCAAATTTGATGATTCTGTTTTGTTGGTTCTGCAAAACTCAGCAGCTCATTTTTTTTCTGATTTTTTTTTTCTTGTAAATTGTAGTTCGTAATATAACTATGTACCACGCAAAGAAGTTTTCATCGCCTGGCATGGTGCCCTATAAATCTCAAGCTGGTGCTGAACAACTTGCAAATGTTGAGGTTTTGGGTGGATCTGCTGCAAAAAATGCCACACCTGCTGGAGGAAGTGGGAAGCAGCGTTTAAGGTGGACATCCGATCTTCATGACCGTTTTGTGGATGCCATTACACAACTTGGTGGACCAGATAGTGGGTATTTCTTTTCAATATTGAGATTAATGCCCCTTATGTAGGGTTTTTTTCCTTGGTAATTTATTTTTGTCTTGCAAAAGCGTGTAGGAAAGAGAATGCAATATGGGAATTGCTTGTCTGATTGTCATATATGTAATGTAACCTATCGAATGCTGTGATCAATTTATCCCAGTAACTGTTGAGATAAATCCTCATTTGGTTACTTGCAGTCCAAGGTTGCATCGAGTTTCATGCTAGTTGATAATACTGTGCTTGGAATGCAGGAATTGAGTTCTTTTTGTTATAAATGACTAGGAAGTGCCAATATATGACTAGTTTTATTTTGCTTCAAACTCAATTGACCTTTTTAATGTTTTCGAAACTTGGAAGAGCCAATATTCTTTTTAAGGAAAAAGTAGTCAGATCTGTACACATTCTCTTGTGAAAAGAAAAAAATAAAAAACTAGCAATTGTTAGTCATGTTGGATTAATTCCTAGTGTTTCTTCACTCTGGAATCAATTGTTTGACAACAAGTCTTGTTATTTGAAACTGCCGGCTTCCACGTTGTGTGCATGCAACGCAGGCTGGCAGACTCACATTTTCCAGAACTTGAATTTTCATATTTCAGTGGCTGATTATTTTTATTTGATGTGGACCCGTTCACGGAAAATGTACCCTTTTTCATCTCCTTTTTGAGTTGTCTTTCATTTCTTTAACTTGATAATCTGCAAAAATTTAGCTATATTCCTGTAAACTTTTTAAATTGATTTAATTATTCACGGCAGGAGCAACCCCAAAAGGTGTCCTTAGAGTGATGGGTGTTCCTGGACTGACCATTTATCATGTTAAAAGCCATTTACAGGTATTATGATCTGGTTTAATAATTTAGGCTTGTGCACATAAATGTCAACATTTATACTTAATTTAACACTGATCCTATTTCATCTTTGATGATATCATTTTATGTAGAAATATCGTCTTGCAAAGTATTTACCTGAATCACCAGCTGATGGTAAAGGTGCCTTGTTTTTTTTTTGTCCTTGCTTCCCTAAAACAAAATAGTTGGAATCTGTTGGGTTTTAAAAAAATCGTTTTGAACTTTTTAGACTCTAAAGATGAGAAGAGGAATTCTGGAGACAGCTTTTCTGGCGCAGATTCTTCCCCGTGGGTATCCCAATTGTTTTCCTAATATAATTTATAACTCTTTCTTGTGCTTCCTCTTTTAATCTTTTATTAAAACCTTTACTGCCTCCAGGGGAATGCCAATCAATGATGCCTTAAGAATGCAGATGGAGGTTCAGAAACGTCTGCATGAGCAGCTTGAGGTTTGTTACCTATCTTAAATTTTTACTAATTGTTGAAAGAGAACCCTATTTAGCCTACAACACTTTGTGCTAAAAGAGCAAACAGAAACAGTGATAGTACATACTAATCTGTGAACTGTAAATACTGCAAAAGTAATGGCTTAAGAATAGCATGCAATAATTTACTTCTTGTATGTCCCTAATGATAGCATACATACAGATAATTTCTCTTATGTTTAGAGTGCATACCACATACCAAAATGTTTTCACAAGTATCTAATTTCGCCTGTTGTATGGTTAAATTTGGATACACTACTTCAGCCATCCTTATGTGTCATTTCCTTTGATTTTTTGTTGATGAATGAAATTGGAACATGTGACGTGTATCTTGAAAAGAAATAACTGAATAAACATTCATATGCGATTGATGAGTGATTGGCCGAAATTTGACCTATTATGGAAAACTTCAGATGTTGCTTATCATTTTACCTCAATGGTTGAGATTTAATTTCGAACTATATTTTCTTTATTCACCAAAACTTTTGGTACGGTCCCTAAGTACATTAGGGATAAATAAAAGACATTGCAAAATTGTTTGACCCTTATATTTTACATAATTCTTTGAAAAATGCAATTATGTTTGTATATGTGAATCGTGCATCTTATGCTAGCTGAGTGGACTCGTCACAATTATCTATAACTTAGTCTTCGAATGAAGAAGAATTATGTAGCCTCAGGACTTGCACACACCGATTTTAAGATCAATGCTGCTTGTTAATTTTCATAGTACTGTGCTTCTACGAGTAAGCATTTCTGGATAATGATACCGCCTTTTATATTTTTCCAATTATATTTCAGGTTCAAAAGCAATTACAAATGAGAATTGAAGCACAGGGTAAATACTTACAAAAGATCATAGAGGAACAGCAGAAATTAGGTAATACTTTAACAACCTCCGAAACACTTCCTTCATCGCATGATAAGCAAACTCATCCACACTCGGAGGCTTCTGGATCTAGTGATGCCCTTGCAAGCACTTTGTCTCCTCGTAAAAAACAGAGAATCGATGATGGTTCCAAGGATGGCTTCACTGCTTCCCATGTAAGAAAGACTGAACAAAAGAATGAGTGCAATGTTGGTCAGTTGGATCCAAATTTGTATGATGATGCTGGGTTTGGATTTGATTTGGAGACAAACAAACATAAGGAGAGTGGACAGTAAGAACTAGGTTCCTTTTGTAGGTTATGTGTGTCTTCATTGTAATGTGTAGTGTATTTTTCTGGTAGAAAATACAAATCATGCTTTGTGTATATATATATTTCCATGCAATCCATTTGTACATATTAATGTAGATATAGATGCATTCTTCTCCTGTTGTGAGAGTCATAAAGAATGCACTCTCCACCCAACAGAAATGCTGTGTGATCATGGATGATGAATGTTGGGTGCAGGATACTTGTCAATGTTCAGGTTGCTATGGTCCAAGTCATGATCAAATAGCTGGAGATGACATTGTTTGATCCTTTTAGCCGACCTAATTATGGGAGATAGCACTTGGTTCTTATTGATGGAAATAGTAATGACAAGCTTCCCTTTATATAATTTTCTTCCAGGTTAATGTTCTTGGCATAGTTAGACTCGTGAATGAGATGCTATCAAACCTATATAATAATGATGAATTTGTTGAAGAGAAAAGTAACATGGCTAGAGAAGCTTTCATCTGTAAACTAAATACCCTTGTTTGTTGCAGAACTTGTCCTCACTATATTTGTACTAAAAACCATAGAAGAACAAATATAAAAGGATCTTATTTTCTTTTATTTATGTATTATAGCAATTGAAGTATATAATTTGGAAGTTTGCATGACTAATTAACTAATAATTTGGTTTCAAAATTTCTTATTGAAAGTTTGTCACCAAGTTTAACCATTATAGCTTTATATCACGCAAGGTTTTGTTTCTGGTTCTAAGTTTAGTAATAACAGAAGAAGAATGATCTTCACTCTTCAAATGACTTACAAGCTAGTATTACAAGATATGACCATATATTTTAAACATGGAAAGTCGTTATTGGGAATCAATGGCTTCACATTGAAGGCAAATCCATTGAGAACGATAAAAATATAGTTAGATCAGAATTGTTTTTCAAATGGCAAATTAGTTAGAATTGAGTTCATTATACACAATTGAGATTAGTAATGGTTCACAAATCTATAAAACATCAAGGCAAGGACTTCTGCACCCTATCAAATTTCTTGATGCATTCTAACAAAAGTCTGCGAAAATTATTTCCGTAATAGAAGTGGGGGAATGTGTACCGGAAAAAAAAAATCAGATTTGTTTTAATATGTTCCGGAAAAATGAATTCCGGAATGATAGGATGTAGGGATATGATGCAACAAGTAATAGCCAAACATCAAACATTTGAGATTCACATTGCAACGGAACAGTGATTTGGCAACTTATCAACATTACTCCGGTCCTATGAATTCCGAAGACCCCTCTAAGTATCGACTTGTATTTGTAAACTAAATTTTGAAAGATCTTTGCTTTTACAAAATTGAATTTAGTAACAAATAATTTTGAAGTAAACCGTTATCACATTAATTTCAAAAATCATCTTCCCCGACTTTGTTCAACAGGGTTCATAAATGCTAAAACTGACTTTGCTTTGGAGCATAAACTGATTTGCTTAAACACAATTGCTTAAAAAAATTTGGACGAAAAGACTACCTACGAGCATACGAGATATATGATCGGATCAATGGAATCGAGAGAAATTAAACTATGCATATAT
>Ga0214543_1010667_pt1 | contig 13446 bp, 5 predicted proteins | sample CNSS2metaG_FD_160094 | JGI IMG/M metagenome (GOLD analysis project Ga0214543, IMG submission 160094) | Root nodule microbial communities from cowpea collected in UCLA plant growth center, Los Angeles, California, USA - CNSS2 | ecosystem: Host-associated > Plants > Roots > Nodule | place: USA...
GCGCCCCCTCCCCCCCCCCCCCCCCCCCCCCCCAATTTTCAAAGGAATTTGAAAGAATAACAAACAAGCTTTACAGACACTTCATAAACTTAAATTCCACCCAGTGCTATTAGATTTGAAACCAAACCTTTTCGTTGGTGTGTCCTGACAGGGTTAGGCTGCAAGCATTAGTGGATGCACCCACAGGAGAGGTTTTATTGAGATCCCAGATCTTCAATGTATTATCAGTAGAAGCAGAAACAAGTGTTTCAGAGTCCAAGAATTTGACATAGCTCACGGCCTTACGATGGCCAGCCAATACACACCATGGACTTCTAAGATTGCGAAGATCATAGCAATATGTTGAGTAATCCGCAGATCCAAAGGCCAGCAAATGGGAGGAATGAGCAGAGAATTGAACACAGCAGACATTAGCAACATTTCTGATTGTGCCTAAACAGTTCCTCTGGAAAAAAGTTATATTGGATTAGCTCTTGATTAATTATTGGGAAGAAACTATCATTCTCTCTTTTACAGCATCCTGTACTTTCGAAAAGCCAATGTGAAGCAAAATCTATCCATTACGGGCTACAGGTCTCCACAACCACACTATTTATTTTGAAAAATAAAGATAGAAGTGTTCAATATTATTTTAGTCCCAAAAAAATACCATTTCCTAATAAGTGCAACATATTAGTATATATGATATATTGATACTTCAACTTGATGTATCCGTATAAGATACTTCACCAATATGTATCTATGAAGTATCCAACCCCATGAAGAACAAATATTTTTATGGTGATAATGATTTATAATTTGTTTTTTGACAATGTCCAAGAAATGTAATTTTAATTTATGTCTGCACAATTGCAATTATATATTATCATGTTTTAATAATTTTTATACATTTTTAACCACGCATATGTCAAGACAAACATCATCCATTACTAAAACAAGCATATCATATCGCATACAGCCTATCATATTTGTGCATCATAGATTACCGGGAACCAAAAAGAAATTATCATATCTAGTGTCTAAAATCTAACATGGCCTTATTTGTAGGGACTAAAATTAAAATTATATTTAACACAAGATAAAACAATTTAACAGAAACCTTTCTCCATATAATTGGTTAGGCCAAAAAAATATTCTTAGATTCATCTTCTTGATACGAATACAGAAGGCTCATTTGGTGATCAAGGATTTTATGTCAGGTTTGAGGAAATTTTGGACACAAACCAAGGGTATCAAATCAACATTCAGAAAAAAAAAATAGTAAAACTAAGTTTTGAATCACGAATCACAATTTATAATAATCAAATAGTAGGCTTGAAGACAATTGGAAATAATTTCAAATATATCATATAGCCAATGTATGGAGTTCAGTGTAACAATTTAAAATTAAATAAACCATAAAAAAAAAAAATAGTCATATCTAAGCTCATGAAGTCTCTATTTTGAAAGAAGGAAAACAAAGAAATGAAACAGCAAACAGAGTGCGTGCATTGAATGAATTAGTCATAAATATCATAGAGGAATGGTGAAATAGGATAACTTCGTAAGTACTCGTTCGATTCCTTTTCATTTAACCATTTAAGTTTGTATGACTTTACAACTTTTTTCAAGAGAATTGGTAAATGAAAAGTATAAAAGAAGAAATAATGAATTGCTAAATTGTATAATTCTTACTAAATATTGATGAATCGAAATTGCACCAACTCATTCATAGAACATAGGATTCAAAAGTCATTCGAGATTTATCTTATGATATGAATAGACAGCTAGCCGAATTGCACAGAATCATACAACTCTAATAACATTGATTTTAACATTTTGAAAAGGTTCGGCTCACGTCAGATTCAAACTTTCCAAACCTATTATTACCCAACCAATTGCTAATCAACTAATGAACCCAACCCTAGCTGAAATTTTTAACACGGGTCAACCAGTCCATGATCAACCCAAATGAATAGTGAATATCAAAAGTTGCAATATTCATGTTATGTTTTAGGTCATAAATACAAGAAAAGCTCAAAAAGAAACGTTCTAGTTTGTTTCTTCCTTACCATTTGAACTCAAGCAAAATCTGCACATCCACATGCTTACATGAATATGTACTGTACATGTGTGTGTTTGCAAATTAAAAAGGGAATTTACCTCACTGATGCTCCATAGCTTGACAGTGCAATCATCACTTCCACTGGCAAATTTCGTGGGGCATACTACAGAGAAGTCAACAGACCACGCCCTTTTCTCATGTTCAGTGAATTGAGAAAATTCTTGACCTGTACTTGCATCCCATAACTGAAAATGCATCAAATAACAAAATGCCATGACTAATGCAGGAAGTCAAACTATGACAGCAGTTAAAAAAAAAATTGTAACACTCTCTCAGTATGTCCATAACCACACATGCTTTTACCTTAAAATTAGCTAGAGATATAATAAGAAATGGTTCATAAGTCTTTACCTAACAGCTTATACTCTAAAGACAATTAGTTAATGACATGGCATTAGAGTCTATAGGTCTAGAGTTTGATCCTTGTCTCCCCGTTTTTTTTAATAAAATGTGAAGGTAGGTGAGCTTGTACATTATCTATGATTTAAGCCCAAAGGACTCTGGATAAGTGGGTTCGTCATCGTCAGAGATATAAATGTTATATAAAATCATTCATTGGTGTTCTGTTACTAGTGCAAACTTTAGATTTGAGTCATGTCATGACAAAAAAAAAACTAAAAACCTAGACGTTAGAACCCAAACACGACCACCAATCTTGAGTAAATAACTATCTATTTAGGGGAAGAGTTTTAACCTGAATATTCTAGGAAAAAAGTGAGTAAACCTTCTAAGGCAAAGCATTTCAGTTTGAACCAGAAAAGCATCAATTACATAGGAGTAATGGATGAATACAGCAAAGAACATCTTCCAATGATCAAATAATGGTTCAAACAGAGTCTTATTGCAAAACATACCTTCACTATGCCGTCATAATCTGTAGACGCAAGATAGTTTTTAATATAGTTATTCCAGCAAACACAGCTGAGTTTTGATCTGTTTGACATCTCAACCACAGGATAATGGATATCAACAGAGTCATTGCAAAGTGCACTAAACTCAAAAATTTTTATTTTCTTAGATATCCCAGCCGAAGCAAAGTAATCTGCATCCCGATCAAAGCTTAGAGAGCAAATGACATTTGCCGGATTGTTAAAATCAGCATTTCTTAGTACACCACGCACTTCAAACTTGCAATACCGTGCATACTTGCACAAACCGTCAAAGAATGCCCCTAAAGTATCTTTCCTTTTAGGTTGTTCCTCACCCTTTTGGGTCACGCTCCAGTTCTCACGATTTCTAAGTACATCTTTATCAGGGTGAGTTGAGGTATCTGTTTCAGAAAGCTGAAGTTTGGATCTCATGGAAAAATAAGCACTTTCAAGATGGCATATATTTCTCATCAATCTCACTTCATTTGAATTAGAGTTTGGGGACATTGAGGGCAGCATTTCTAAACTTAAAGATTCCTTCTTAGGAGGCGTAATCTCTTTCTGACAAGAGTAATCATTCTGCAAGCCAGAGGAAACCAAGGAATTTCTTGAGTCGTGCCTCCTCTCCACCTCTCCTATATCTGATTCCAAGCACTTGATTTCCTCTGCCAGTTTGAAAGCATTGTTCTGCTTCTGCTCTTTTAGCAAAACAAGGAAATGTAATAACAATTCCGATTCTGCATCTTCTTGGTCAATACTTGATGACAGTTCCTCACTAAAGAACTCTTGCAATCCATTAATCAATTCAGACTGAAGGATTTCCCTGTTATGCAACAGAAGTTAATAAGTTATAACTTTAGAGAATCATATCAATAGAGTATAACTCGGGTTTGAAGTTCATAATTTAAGAACTAACAGCATAGTTAACTAAAACACTAATAAATATATACTCACGGACAGAAAGAGAAGAATATCAAATTTAAAAATTCTCTGAATAATTTTGATGAATACAAAACTAGTCAGTCATAAATGCAGCATTCACTGAACATTGCAGAGGATACAAATTAATACTGGAATACTGAAATGTATCTAAAACCCAGAAAAAGAAAATGACTCTAAAAGAAAGAAAGTATCCCATAGCTCACAGAGCTTAGGACACAAACCAAATGCCAAAAATTCCTTCCATATTTTGATTCCCTTACCCAAGTTCCCTACGAAATAAATCAGAAGTTCCTATTACCCTCTTTCATCTCACGCATAACTACCAGCCATATACCTTTTAAAAAAACATGTTCCTCTTCCTCCTGCGGTAAATTTTCCAAATGCATTCTGTGTGACTAAAATGATCAAAAGATTGGACCATTTATTCCGCTTGACCTTGGTACATTCAATGCAACCTCCTATGTTTCATATTTTCAACACAGATGCAATTTAGAAACAAACATGTTTATTAAGTTTGTAATTGAAGGGACAGAGATGAAATCTCAGAGAACAAATATTTCAAGTCTGTCTATAATAGACTCAGAGACACTTTTTATAAATATGAAAAAAAAAGTGGCTGCCATTATCTAGTTATATGGGAATTCTATTTTTACTATTGACTTATAAAGTAAGTTCCTTTGCGGCTTTCATCTAGTTAGTTAGCACAAACACTTAGTTAATGAGGCCTATGGCACCAACATGATGTTGGAAAACATAATACAACATCCAAATTAGTCTGTCGGTAGGTGGTAGGAGATTTGAACAAAGGTCTTATGATGAGTGATAACACAAATAATCACATGAGATATGAAGATTCATGAGCCTAATAATGGCAAATGTGATGCATATGCTTATACCTCTTGGAACAACAACATAAACGGCATGCCATGGTTCATTACACAATATACATTCTTCCATATCTACAGCATTCATCCAAAAAAGCAATGGAAAAAAAAGTGAGATACATATATCAGATGTTTGTGAAATCCTTTTTTCATATAATGCTTTAATTAAATTTGATATTAACAATAATAGACAATATTTCAATACTACCTTGTTGTAGGACGTGATGACGGTTCTGGATGCAGCAGCCAAAGACAAAAGCCAGCTTCCTTAGGGTTTTCTGATAGGAAAATTGGAGGAAGAATCCTATGTCGAAGATCAGACATTGCTGCAATATGTGTTCTTTCAGACTCAAAATGACCAAGTAACTGAAAAATTGACCCAAGTAAAATCAGCTGCTGAACTTGCTACGCATCAAATTGCTTCCAATTATACCAATAATTTAATTTTAGTGACCGGAAAGAATTTCACAAAAACTCCCGCACTAGTTTTTATTCAGCCTGAAATGAGGCAGCCACTTTGCTAAGTAATGTACTTTAATATCTGGGTTTGGGCCTTGCTAAGAATATATCAATTAAGTGAGAAAAAAAAGGGAGAGAGAGAAAAACCAATAAGTTTCCAAATCAATACTGATGCTAGAAACCAGTTCAGCTAATGTATACAGACAAAAGCTTATTTCAGTGTGCACTTCACAAGTTCATACATAGAAACATGTTTAAATTTGAGGAATAAACATTATAAAAGAATGAATGAAAATTGCATCATGTATGGAAGCATCATGAACTTGACACACCTCAAAAAGGAGGACACCAAGACAGTATATATTTGATGATGTTGTGTAACCTCCCTCGGGACTTGTGTACCATTTATTTTCAAATTTTTCACAAGAAGTCAACGGAATTTGACCTGCATTAGATACATGAGGAATGGTAGACATTCTTCCAATGTTATATTTAGAAAATTGGGTATCTTCCTCGTATTCATTGTAAATATCTTGTGATCCACTATGAAGTTTCCTATCACTTGCAGTTTCAAGAGCCAAGTCACCACCAGTAACCCTCAAATTCTCATTGAGCCTTTGCTTCTTTGACCCCATTTCATGAGAGGGAAATGCTACTTGCTCTGAGTGCCTTTTCCTAATAACAGAACTATCTACATGGACAACTTCAGAATTTACAACACCATCCACCATTCGTTTTTGAACAGGTAAACCAAGGTACATGACTTGGTTTGATGGCGACAATTTAATATAAGATGGACATAGGTTATGCAATGCAACTCCCTGAGAGTGAGAGTTGTCCACCAAATCCACAATCTTCCTAAATATATTCAAACTTTCCACTTTGCTAGTTTTGTGGTGCCCATGTTTCAGCCATTCTCTCAAAGTCACACCATTACATTCAGACTTGCCAGATCTAGGCATAGCACCACAATAAGAAGAAAACTTTGTGGTTTTGGAACCATAGCCCGCAGATTGATTAGAGTTCAAGTGAGTTACAATGCCAGTCTTCACCTGTTTCTGGTCAGTACCAGTGTTATTCCTCATCTGATTCTGATCTGTGCCAATGCTAGTCTTCGTCTGGTTCTGATCTGTGCCAACGCTAATCTTTATCTGATTCTGATCTGTGCTAATGCTGGTCCTAGTTTGATTCTGATCAGTGTCAATGCTGCTCCTCATTTGATTCTTCTCTGTGCCAATGCTGGTCCTCATCTGATTCTGCTCAGTGCCAATGCTGGTTCTCATCTGATTCTGCTCTGTGCCAATGCTGGTCCTCATCTGATTCTGTTCAGTGCCAATGTTAGTCTTCATCCGGTTTTGCTCTCTAGACTGAGCACAGAAGGCATCATACGACGGACCTTTATAGACAATACCCTTACCCTTCAGTGTATTTTTTATGAAAAACTCCGCAAATCCTGATTGGGATATAATTTTTGTCCGTATTCCTTGACGAACATCACCTGCACCCTCTTTATTTTCAGCAGCTGCCAGGTGCTCCATGACATTGCTCTGGCCATCACTGAGAGATTTTCTAGCCAGTATCTCTGGGAAAGATGAGGATCCAATATCCTCCCGAGCACTGGATGTGGCCTGGACACTGTTTCTAGTTCCGATATCACTTAGTGAATTTCCAATTCCTGAATTACTTGCTACCTGATAAAAATTCTGCCTATGGTTCTGCCAGGTATACATGTGCCCTCGGTTGTTTGATGTACCAATATCCAAGCTTGAGCCATTGTAACTTTTTACTGTTAATTCTTCAACCATAGCATCACCATCATCCATAAAAAGGCTTACACCAGGATGCTGTGATGTATCTGCATGATCAATACCTTCAACTACACTTTTACCATGAAGAACGCCATCATATTCCCGAGGTGGTAACTGCGAGTAGTCATGCTTAACAGGAATACGGGCTTCTTGAGATTGTAAGATTTTCCGGCATTCCGTGTGTGGTGAATCTTTGTTCTGGCGCTGTGAATCCTCAGCAACCTCCAATTGGGTTGCCTCATCGACCAATTCTTCATCCATGATGTAGCTTTAAGTTCAACAATCACATATCCACAGTAGCAAATCTATCAATCAAAACATAAACAAAAACTGCTCATAAGCAACATCGACCAATCTGCCAAATAAATTTAAAAAACGCGTTATTAAACATGTATTAATTACCAATAAGAGTTACAATTAAAATAGAATAAGAACAAAATACATGCTATGAAATTTGCAGATTCGGAAAGTGAAATTCCAAAAAATAAAGAGAACAATGAGATGATTATAACCTCGTAGGTGAATCTCATTTCAATTACAGCAAATAAAAAAAACATAATAAATAAATAAAACATACCAAAAACGGCGAAGGTGAAAGAGATAAGCATGTAAGTAATGGAATTAAATTGAGGAGCAGAAAAAAGCGCGAGAAAGGAAAAGTTAGGTGGAAGCTAAGGGAGTGGCAGAGAAGAGGACTTACACAAAAGCGATTCTGTGGTTAGAGGTAAAGTCGGTGGTACCAAACTATAGAGGGAAAGAAGAAGAAGAAGGAAATAAAGGTAGAAGTTCTCTTCTGACAATAAAGACCCAGTAGTATTGGCTAATAGCAATAGAATCATGAAGAATGAATGAACAAGTGAATTCAAGATAACGGTGCAAAGCTTCATTATTGAATCCGACCGGACTCACCCGACCCGATAACTGTTCATCTTTCTAGTTCTATTGTTATTAAATAATTGTTAATATTAACTCATTCATTCTTCTCTAATACTCACTGTTATTGTTTTTTATTGATAAAACCAAAATATATTTTAGCTAATAATCTGGAGAAATAGTGTAGCACTTGCTATTAATTAAACTTTGTATAATGTATTTAGGGACAAAAATTATACTGATTATGAGGCGGTTCTAATTTTAATTTCAAAATTATAATAAAATAGATATAAATTACAATTATAATGTATAATTGATTTTTTTTTCTAAAGAACTTATTTTTTGGCTTGAGAAAATATTTTCTATTTTACTTTAATTCCAAAAATAAAATTATATATATATATATATATATATTTTGTTCCTTGTTTTAAAATTTTCAGAACAAATAATAAAAGTATTTTAAAACTTAAAATATTTCTATGAATTTTAAAGAAAAAAAAAAATAAAAATTGTTTTTCTGTTCACTTTTTTTACTCTCCTTTTTTTCTCATTGGTTCCGTTTATTTCCATGTCGTCTCTTTTTCTAAATAAAATCGCAATTTATCGAAATAAATATCTTTACACGATTACACTTTTAAATGTACCATTTTGTTACCTTAGTAATCAAAAGTTAAAATATCATGATATTATATTTTATTATGTTTTCTAATCAGCTTTGACTGCTTGTAACTGTTTGCAATAAATTTTGAGAGTCATTAGTTTAGATTTATTCTATCATTGTACGAAAATTATATTAATAAATTAAAATCACTTCAATATTATGATGTATGACAACTTATGAGTGAAACAAATCTGTCTATATAATAAATTTCTCTATATATTATATAAATTAGTTTTATATACCAACGATGTAAAACAAATCTGTAATATTATTTGATAATAACTATCACTTTATTGGATAAATTTAACAGTACAAAGAAATGTTGAATTTCTATATTACGTGATGAAATCATTTTGAGTAAAACTATAATTGAAAAAAAATTATTTTGTGTTCCGGATCTTCTGGTTAATCCAATCGGGTTTTTGGTTAGGTCTCGTTGTATTTATTAAATATGTTGTTAATAATTTAAAACACTTTTTTATAAGTACAATTTTGGGTTGATTTGACGATTAAATGAATTTATTTTTAGAAACAAAATTAGAAAAAAAAATATCAAATCGAATTCACATCTTGATTTTGGGTCCCCACCTTTAGAGAAAAAAAGGAGAAATGGCAATGGATGTTCCACGTAGACTCACTTTAGAGTGCTACAGGCGCAAAACAGAAGGCGTTCATCGTCGTCCACTAATCTGTGATATTTTCTGTTTACAGGTTCCAATTTTTCTGTCTCTGTCAAGAACATGTTTGTGAAGTTTCTTCTAAATGGTAACGCCATTGTACGGAAAGTAATAGCACCAACCCGGTACCAAAATTCGTGTCCAAATGTTGTTGGTTTATTTCATTCGATGTTAAATCAAAAGTGAAAATGTTCAAGGTTAAGGTCATAAAGGTTGTGTCACTAATTTCAGCATATAAAGCGGTTTAGCTTCGGAAAGCATCAAATGCTGCAACTTCTTTTCAAAATTATGGAAATGATCCCAGTTTTAAAAGAAAATTACAAAAATGGAAGAATTGTGATACAACTTTAATGTGAAAAAATTATGTTAGATTGATAAGATTTTTTATTCACTTAAAGTTGTGCCACTGTTATACGACTTCAGTATATTGTATTTTTTAAAGTTATACTAATTATATAACTTCAATACGGTATTTTTTTTTTAATTTTAATTCAAATTATATCGAGTTGATAGGTATTTAGTTCACTAAATCAAATTCATATCAAGCTGATAGAACTTATTTACAATAAAATCACCTCAAGTTAGCATGATTTGTTTATTTCTATAATTTTTTAAATCTTGCATAATCTCGATAATCAATTTAAATCTAACAACAATTATCACTAGGTTTTATTTCACACACACTTATTGATAAAAAGAGGATTTTTTCACTATACATTAATAATCAAGAATAAAAATTTGGTTAATCAAATACGGTTCAAGAGTTTGAAAGATTTAAAATAAACACATTCTTTTATTTATTAATAAAATAATTTATGTTAAACTATATCATAATTTTAGAATGTCTAAAATAAAATTAAAAATAAAATTTTTAACTAAGAAAAAAATTTATTGTAAATTTATAATTATAATAAATTAATTAAAAAAGGTAACATAATTTTATGATTAATTTATTAAATATAATGTTACTACAGAGATCTTTGGAAATTTTTGAAAAGTGTAAAAAAAGATTTTATTTGTTTGACCTTAATTTTATTGAAAAGTCCACCATGAACTTTATCAAAAATATAATTAAATTACTCATCATAATCTTTATATTGTTAAGAAATAAACCTTTGGAAATGATCAGAACTCTTAGATGGTGTTTGTATTGATGGATTGGGTTAACTTTGGTGTACAAGTGTGGATGTGCAAGTATATATGTTGTCTGTTCCAATAAATTTGAAAACATTTGAGAGAGCTGATTTATTGTACTGAAACGAAATTACATCCTCGCATAAATTCTCGCATAAGTGCAAAGATCTACAAAGATTTACTGTCTTACACATGAAAAGGTCAAATTATCCTTTGTTTTTTATATGAGAATAATTTAATTTTACGATAATAGTTTTTAACTTTTATTATATATAATATAAATAATATAATAATAATAAATACTATTATAATGTTAATAACAATAGTTATAATATTAATAATAACAATTATAATTCATATTAATAATAACAAAATTGAATGTTGACACTAATTTAAATAATAATATAAAATATATTATTTTAGATAATGATTGAAATTTATTTTTTTTTTATTTAACTTTTTTATATTTTCTATTTTAAAAGTATTTTATAATATCTTAATCATGTGTTTGAATTTGGAAAATTATAAGAAAAAATTGAAATACATAATATTTAAATTACTTATAATTAAATTCTCTTCAATACTCAAAATAATTTGTTTGATGGAATACTTGAAATATTTTAGAGTTCAATTTTTTTTGGATAAAACAATTTAATTTCTAGGTTAAATCACTCTTTTGGTTATTCTATTTGTCATGAAATTTCATTATGTCCTTAAGTTTTTCGTTGTCTCAATTTGGTTCTCATTTTTTTTTTAATTGACTCAATTTGGTCCTCAATGTTAACTTTGATCAAACGGTGTTAAAGTCAACGCCACGTGTCAATTTCTGTTTTTCTTTTTTTTTTTACACGTGTCACTTCACAATTGTGACACGTGTCAAAGTGACTCAATTTGGTCTCTATGTTTGTTTTTAATTTCAATTTAGTTCTAATTTTTGTAAAAATAAAGCAATATTGTCATTCCTTAAATTGTTACTAAATTTATTTTTTTATAAATTTTATGGTGATATTCTTACTAAAATTAATGTTTTTATTAAATATTTCTATAAATATTTTAAATTAACTTTAAATTATACACAAAACATTAGACTTTGTTTTTGTTTAGAACTTGAAATTTAGCTCCTAAACTTATGTGTGACAAGTTATTTGATTTTTAATTTTTACTAAGTTTGTATAATATGATACACTTGATGTCTTTATATATGATGACAAAATTGTTAACTTTTGAAATTAAGTTTGGGGTTGAACTTTGTTTAATAATAAAACTAAAAAATAAAACTTATTTAAAAATATTTATACAAATATTTAATAAAAACGTCAATTTTATTAAGATATCATCATAAGTTGTATACAAAGATTAATTGAGTTTCAATCTAAGGAGAACAATATTGCTTCATTTTTACAAAAATTGTGACTAAATTGAAACTAAAAACAAATATAGGGACCAAATTGAGTCACTTTGACACGTGGCACGACTGTAAAGTGACACGTGTCAAAAAAATAAAATAATAAAATAAAAAACCTAAAAATTGACACGTGGCGTTGAAAATGAGGACCAAATTTAGACAATGAAAAACTTGAGGACCAAAATGAAATTTCATGACAAATAGAGGGACCAAAAGAGTAATTTAACCTAATTTCTATGTTAATTGAAATACCTTCAATCTATACCTACTCAGCTTGTCCATCATTGTGGCTTGGGCGACCTAACTCAACTTCAGCCTGGGTCGGCTCGATTTGAACTTCGACCCAAACTGACTTTGCTCAGGCAGACTCAGCTCGACCTTAGATCTGGGTTGACTTGACTCGACTTCAATCTGGACCAACATAGCTTGACATCAGCTCAGATCGACTTGGGTCAATCTTTGGTCGAGACCACTCGACTCAACCTTCCGCCCAGGTTGACTCTGCTTGCCTTCATCATGGGTCGACTTCAATCAACCTTTGTAAGTGGGGTGGTTAAGGGTGGTAATGTGAGTTTGGCCCTGTGGTTGACCGGCTAAAAAAACACAGGTCGAGCTAAAATATTGAGTCTGTTGGCTCACATAAGTCCGACCCGCAAAAGCCCACAGTCTACATGGGTCGACCCGTTGGTCTGTGTAAAAAAAAAAAAACTAACTTACACTTATGTATATCAATTATTTCCCTTTTGAACTTTCGTATCAATGTTCGAATCCTTGAATGACCGAAAAGGACAAAAATTATGTATTTTTGAATATGCTAAAATTTGAAAAAATACATTATATATGTCAAAATAGGAATATGAAAATGATAAAAATGTTGAATTATCAATTAATCATCTAACTCTCTTTCCAAAATTTTTGCTTAATTTTGTGAACTTATTAAAGTTCTTAGTTTATTGAACATGGAAAGTTTTATGATAAAAAAAAAATGAGCTAGCCTGCGCGTCTGCACTTATACAGAACGAGACAAACTTTTCAACTCTGCATTGAAAATGCAAAATAGATCAACCTAATTCACATTTTACAAACCAAATACGAATCAGATTTAAACGGTCAAATCAACCCACACTATCATCCCTTAAAATAATAGTGGAATAAAAAAGAATAAAATTTTAATTTTCTTTTTTTAATAAATTTCAAATTCTAATCTTTTAATTATTTAATTTTGTTCGATTTCAATTTCTTTTAATTTTATTGCTTAACCCGTGTGCTTCTATATTGCAGGTACAAATATTCCAAAATGGAATTTATACAAAACACAAAGAAAGGGCCTTCAGGTCCTAAACCAGTCAAGTCCCCCTTTGTGGTGGAACAATACACAAAGTATGACAAACAAGAATTGCCAATACTCACAAATACCTACCATTAGACATGTCAAAGTGAGCCAACCCGGCTCACATGGGTTGGCTCCCCACGAGCCGGGTTCAAAATGAGTGAACCCAACCTGGCTCACTTTCTGGTGAGCCAGAAATTTTGTAACCCGGCTCAACCCACCACGGGTTGGTGGGTTAAGTGGGTTGGCTCACCAACCCACCTAAAAAAATTATTTATTTATTTTTTTTATTATTCAAAT
>Ga0214543_1010669_pt1 | contig 13442 bp, 11 predicted proteins | sample CNSS2metaG_FD_160094 | JGI IMG/M metagenome (GOLD analysis project Ga0214543, IMG submission 160094) | Root nodule microbial communities from cowpea collected in UCLA plant growth center, Los Angeles, California, USA - CNSS2 | ecosystem: Host-associated > Plants > Roots > Nodule | place: USA...
TTACGAAGTCTTTAGAATAAGTGGACAGCTGTTTTCTCTTCCGCTAGGTTCCGCACTGCACAGCCATTTGCCCGGGCCGAGGAATCGGGGCAGCTGATTTTTTGGAGGTTGATTTATGAGCGTTATCAAAATCGCGCTTCGCATGGCTGCCGCCGCGGCCTTCGCCGCGACGATCACGACGGCCGCCAGCGCCGCCGTTTACCCGCCGCAGCGCCAGCTGCCGGCCACCGTCATTTCCGACTTCAAGGCCGCCCCCAACAGCCTCTTGCAGCAATATCCGACCGGCGGCCCGCAGCTGATCTCGCGCGTGCGCGACCTCGGCGCCTCCGATCCGACCACGCTGCCGGGCCTGATCGCGCTGTTGAAGGATCCCGCGACCACCAAGGACCAGATGCGCGCAATCGTCGGCGGCCTCGCCCAGGTCGCCCGCATGGCCGCGCAGACCGACCAGGCCTTTGCCAGTGAGATCCAGACCGCGATCGCCGGCATCGGCAACCCCGACGTGATCGCCGCCTACCAGGCCGCGACCGGCGACGTCGCGATCGCCGCGACCGGCGGCGGCGGTGGTGGTGGCAGCGGCTCAGGCGGCCCGACCGGTAACAACTTCCCGAACGGCGGCAATGGCGGCGGCGCTGTCAGGTTCGGCAACAACAACAACGCCAACAATCCGCCCGCTACCGCCGGCGGCGGCGTCGGCGGCACCACCCCCAATCAGGTGAGCCCGCGCTAAATCCGTGCGCGGCAGACATTGTTGCGAAAGTCCAGCAGAGCGGCGCCATCGAGCGCCGCTTTCGCGTTGGTGGCGTTAACGTTCACGCGAATTGTCGGGTGAAAGCCGCGTTGCGCTGCATCAACGGCGTTCAACTTCAGATCACCTTGTGCTACCTTGATATATAGCGACGGAGCAGAGGGGCGTGCTTCCGAAGGCGGGAGGCAATTGCCAAGCCTCCACACAAACCTCCATCCCTAAAAAGCAGATCGCGGATTGATTTCAGGAATCGATAAATGTTGCAGGTGAACAAGCCGACCTCGGAGATCAACCGTGATTTCCCCGAGGCCGACGGCTCTCCGTCGCAGACGCTGACCTCCTATCTCGACATCGTCCGCCGCCAGTTCCCGACCATGGTCGCGATCGTCTCGGCCTGCGTGATCCTGGCGCTGCTCTATCTCTTCACCGCCGCGCCGCTGTTCACCTCCAAAGGGTCGATGGTGATCGACACCCGCAAGGTGCAGCTGTTCCAGCAGCAATCCGTGCTTGGCGACATCGCGGTGGATTCGGCAACGGTGGAAACCCAGGTCGAGATCCTGAAATCCGAGAACATCAGCCTCGCCGTGATCCGTGACCAGCACCTGATCGATGACCCCGAGTTCACCGGCGGCGGCGGCGGTCTGCTCGGCACGGTGCTCGGTGCCGTCGCGGGCTTGCTTTCCGATGGGCGCGCGCCATCCGAATTCGAGCAGACCCGAAAGGCGCTGGAGCGCTTCGAGAAGAACCGCACCATCAAGCGGCTCGGACTCACCTATGTGATGGAGATCGGCTTCACCTCGAAGGACCCGGCCAAGGCCGCGCGCATCGCCAATGCGATCGCGGATGCCTATATCGTCGACTCCCTCGAGGCCAAGTACCAAGCAACCCGCCGCGCCAGCGTCTGGTTGCAAGATCGCATCAAGGAGCTGCGCACCCAGGCCTCCGCCGCGCAGAAGTCTGTGGTCGACTTCAAGACCGCCAACAACATTGTCGACACCGGCGGCCGGCTGATGAACGAGCAGCAACTCGCCGAGGTGAACAGCCAGCTCGTGATGGCGCACGCGTCGACTGCCGAGGCCAAGGCGCGGCTCGACCGCATGAACGACATCCTCAAGCAGGACATCCCGGACGCCAACGTCGCCGATGCGCTGAAGAACGACACCATCGTTAAGCTCCGCGCGCAATATGTTGACATGGCCTCCAAGGAATCGATCTGGGCGATGAAGTACGGCTCGGATCACCTGGCCGCCGTCAACCTGCGCCGGCAGATGTCGGAGGTCAAAAAGAACATTACGGACGAACTGAAGCGCATCCAGCAATCGTATAAGAGCGACTACGACATCGCGATGACCCGCGAGGAAGCGATCAAATCGAGCCTCGCCAATGCGGTCTCTGAATCTCAGCTCACCAACCAGGCGCAGATCCAGCTCCGCGAGCTCGAGAGCAACGCGCAGAGCTATCAGGCGATGTACGACAATTTCCTCCAACGCTACATGGAGAGCGTGCAGCAGCAGTCCTTCCCGATCACCGAGGCAAGGGTAATCAGCGCCGCGACAACTCCGCTTGTGAAGAGTTACCCCAAATCGCTGATCGTCCTCGCGATAAGCATGCTCGGCGGCCTGATGCTGGCGTTCGGCGCTGCAATGGCGCGCGAGCTCAGCGACAAGGTGTTCCGCACCACTGGTCAAGTCGAGGATGTGCTGGGCGCGAATTGCATCGCGATCCTTCCGGCGCTCGGAGGCGCGGCCACGGCGGTCGGGCTCGGGGACAAAGTATTCGCTGGCAAGCTCGCCAGGAAGAATAACCCCGAGCCAGACCTTCTGCGCTATGTCGTCGACAACCCCCTGTCACGCTTTTCCGAAGCCGTCCGCTCGGTGAAGGTGGCGGTGGACCTCAACGCGATCGTGCGCGAGAACCGAGTGCTGGCTACCACCTCCACTCTGCCGAACGAGGGCAAGAGCACGCTCTCGACCAACCTCGCCCAACTGATGGCACATGGCGGTGCACGCGTCATCCTGGTCGATGCTGATCTTCGCAATCCCTCGCTGTCGCGCGCGCTGGTGCCTGATGCGAAGATCGGTCTCGTCGATGTCGTTGCGCAGAAGGTCCAACTCGAAGACGCATTGATCGTCGATGCTGAGACCAAACTCTCGATCTTGCCGGCGGGAACGACCTCGAAGCTGCTGCACACCAACGAGATACTGGCGTCGAAGGCGATGCACGCGCTAGTTACTCAGCTCCGTGCGAAATTCGACTACGTGGTACTGGACATGCCGCCGATGGCGCCGGTGGTGGACGTGCGTGTCACATCGAGCTTCGTGGACTCCTACGTATTCGTAGTGGAGTGGGGCCGAACCAAGATCGATGTCGTACGGCATAATCTTCGCGGCTCACCTGAGATTCACGACAAGCTGCTCGGCGTGGTGCTGAATAAGGCTGACACCAAGGCGCTGACAAGATACGAGTCCTATCACGGCCGCTATTACTATCAGAAATATTACGCCCGCTATGGGTATGTCGAGTAACCGATCGGGCCGCTTCCGTCTGCTCCGCGGGTTGTTGCCGGCAAGCGGACTTGGCTGCGTGCTTTGGTCCGCAGTAGTGATGCCGTCGCTTTGGCAGGTGGCGCCGGCCAACGATGCTGCTGAACGAGTCATTGCTGCGGATCGCTTCAAGCCAGGCGCATTGGCAAGTGTCTTGACCGTGGTCGAGGCCGTACCTGTTGCACTTTCGCACCCTCGGCTGACGCGTGGGGAAGCAGTCATTCGGCTTCGGATTGCGGAGGAGGGCGTGGCACGCAAGAGCTCCGAGCAAGTAGATATCGATGGCGTTGCAGCCAAGCAAACATTGATCGCTGCTCTTGGTGCGAATCCGGCGGATGCCTTCCTCTGGCTGGCACTCTATTCGATAGAAACGAGCCGAGCTGGTTTTGACCCCAAGGCCATCGCCTACCTTGAGCAATCCTATCTAGCCGCACCGCACGAAGGCTGGATCGCGGTACGCCGTAACCGGCTGGCCGTTGCTGTGTTCCCGATGCTAAGTGACGCTGCACAGGCGCAGGTCGTCAACGAATTTGCAGAGCTTGTTGACTCCGATTTTCACGGTGATGCCGAGGCGAGCCTGACGGGGATCGGCTGGATGCACCGGAAGCGTCTGCTTGCAGGCCTCGATCGTGTCGAGATCGCTTCGCGCGAAGCGTTCGCGCGTTTGCTGTCTCGGGATGGGTACGATGTTCAGATTCCCGGCGCGAAACCGAAGGAACGACCATGGCAGTAGCCTCGATAGCGCTCCGGCTAACTTTCTCCAGCGCCACGGCGGCGTTTGTGTTTTGCGCCGGAACTTCCAGCGGATTTGCACAGACCGCTGGCTCGCGCCCGGCACTCACGATGCAGGGTGGCCCTGAGCAGTCGGGGACCAATGTGGTACGCGATCCGCTCGGACGTCCGTGTCTGGATGTAGAGGCGGCCGCTCGCGCGGAGACGATCAATCCCGACATGAAGGATCACGTGGTCAGCATCAAGAACAACTGCGCCAAATTGATCAGAGCAAAGGTCTGCTACGCGGGCTCCGATCATTGCAACGAGGTTGTCCTGCAAGCCTACAAGCGAGTTGATACGATCCTCGGAAGTATGAAGGGCGTAACCAGCTTCCGTTACACGATCACCCAGCGCTAGAAGGTTGCTTCTTGCCAGGAAAGGGGGCGTTTATGCGCCTGTTTGCGCTCGTCGCTTTTGCAGCTTCTTTACTGGTGGCTCACGAACCCGTCATGGCTACACCTACCGTATTCTGGGCGAGCGATCCTGTCGGCCCAGACGAGACTGTTCTGGTCGTCGGCGACGGACTTGGCCAAGTTGGTACCGTACGTGTTTGGCGACTCGCAGATAGTCCGGAGATCGCTGCGCCGCCGGCGCAAGGCGTTGACGTTGTTCCCGTACAAGTCAGCAACGAATCGCTGAAGTTCACGATCCCGAAGGAGATGGCCCAAGGCGTTTTTCGGATTGCGCTAGGATCCGATGGCGCCGTCAGCTTCGATTTGAACGCGCCCACGGTCTATTGGACGCAAGGTGATCTAGGTTCGGCGAGCAGTCCAGATGGCTGGCTCCGAGTCTTCGGCCGGAACATTGCGCGTACCGTGGAGACGGTTATTAGGTTGAAGCCAACAAAAGGCCTCGGTAACGAAATTACGCTGCGTGCCTCCGCAACAAGCATTTGGGATGCAACCTTCAAGATTCCATTGAACCTCCCTACGGGCGCCTATTCCGCCAGACTCTGGAATGGTCAAGGTGATGCGGACGGTTGGCGAGACCTTGGTATGTGGCGAGTGGAAGCCAAGTCTGCCTGGCCCCAACTGATCCTCAATGCGAAGGCCTTTGGCGCGACAGCCGATGGGTCTCATGATGATACGTCCGCGCTAAGCGGCGCGCTCCAGGTCTTAGCGAACAAAGGCGGAGGAACGCTGTTCCTGCCCCGCGGCTACTATCGTGTCTCCGGCAAACTGACCTTGCCGCCCAACACGCGACTGAGAGGAGAGGATCGCACGCTCGTGCGCCTGATCTGGCCCGATCTTCTCACGCCGCCTCTTGCGCTACTGGAAGGTTCATCCGACTTCGCCATCGAGGATGTTACGCTGGTAGCATCTAATCATGCGCACATCATCAGCGGCGGCTTTTCGTCTGGGCCTGATGATCGCGCTGCAGAGCCTCAAAACATTACATTGCGCAACATCACCGTGCGTGCCTCGATGTATCGTGGCCATCTCACACCCGATCAAGTTGGTGATCGTCTCAAGGCGGCCCTCAAATTCTCGACAGGCGGGCCCGACACAGTTCGCCTAAGGGGCAGAGATATCGTCGTCGAGAATTGCGATCTCTATGGTTCGGGCCGGTCATTGTATCTGGAGCGCCCCCGATCGGCACGGGTCGCTCACAACAAGCTCTATAACGGACGGTGGGGCTGGTATTCGGTGAGCGGCGCCGATGGCGTGATCTTCGAAGACAATGATGTAATGGGAGCCGACCTCCAGAGCACCGGAGGCGGAATCAACACACTGGGCAAGCTAGAAATGTTCGCGCAGAACGTCGCGTTCTTGCACAATCGATTCGCTATGATGACCGGCTGGGACCAGGAAGCGGTTACGTCAGATGGGCCGGGCGGGTGCTATTATGGAGCTGTCTCGTCCGTTACCTCGGACCGGCGCTCCCTCACCTTGGCCGTTCCAGCGGAAAGCGGTGTTCCCAATTTGGAAAGATGCGTGGGTGCGGGGTTTTTCGTGCTGGACGGGCGTGGCATGGGCCAAGTTCACCGGGTTTCTGCGGTCGAGGGGAGCGAGGTCAAGTTGGAAACGCCTCTTTTGTCTTCGTTCAACGAAAGGACGATCGTCTCTGTGACCAGCTTACAGCGCAATTACCTTGTCGTCGGAAACGAATTCTCCGATGCCGGCATCGCGGTCCAACTGTTTGGAGCCTCGGTGAACGAAATCATCGCGGACAATGTTTCCCGTCGCACCGCCGGCTTCCTCAATCGAGGCCTCTTTTATCGGCAATACCAACCCACCTGGTACACCCAATTCATTGGAAACCGAATCGCTGAAGGAGATCTCACGAAAGATTCAATTCTAGCGACTTGGGGGTCTCAGAAGCCACCGAACAAGGCGCCTCTTTCATTCGCTACTATAATGCGCGCGAACAGATTGGATCAAGGGGCGCACATTGAAACGCGCGGCTATGCTAGGGACGCCCCCGGGGTCCGCGATGTCATCGTAGAAGGGAATTCCATCGCCAAATCAAGCAGCCCCATCGTTATAGACGCCGGTTCAGTTGGCGTCCTGACGCGCAACAACAGTATTGATGGTCATGTTTCAAAGGAAGCGTTAAGCCCCTGACTGGTTATAGCGGCGCTGAAATGCTCGATTTTTAGTCCTGTTAGGCGCGAGAGTTCCTCAGCAATTAGGTCAGCGCTACCCAAATCGGCAATTGCACGGGTAAGCTCCTCTGTCCTGGCTCCGACCAGAAACCGATACCAAAAGCCCTGCAACACATTGTAAATCAGACCTTCCTTTCCATCGAGGAAACCCAGAAGAATGAAGTATCGGTAGAGAAAGTAAGCGAGGGCGCTAACCTGAAAAGGAACGCGATTGTACAGATGTTCTTTTAAGAAACGTTTGGCCGCAACTTGCGACGACGTGCCCTCTCTAGAAAGGGTAGCTGTTGGCCTCATGAAGTGGAAACGTCGATTCAGAATTTCTATGGCCTCTCGCGTGGCATATTTATTGTGCTTCTCAGTAAAGCTGGAAAGACCATTCAGGTTGTGGTCGGCGAACCCTCCGTCGAAAGTTACGGTGCGCCCCTCGCGAACATAGATGTGCTCGTCCATCCAGCGATCTTCAATTTCGCCGACTCCCTTGCGCCAAATGCGCGTCATGATGAGGGTACCCCTCCCACCATGTTTGATTGCTTTCCCCATGAAGATCAGCTTGCGCTTGAGATTGACGCCAGTAACGTCGGACGGGAGAGTATACAGTTTTGTTCTGATCTCGTAAACTAAATCGGGTTCAATGTATTCATCCGCGTCGAGCCGCATAATCCAATCGGATTTAACAGGAGCATTCTTAAGCGCCCACTGAAACTGCCGTGCTTGATTCACAAATTTGTTTTGCAGGACGCAGGCGCCGTAGTGGCCGGCAATTTCGACGGTTCTATCCGTCGAGAAAGAGTCAATAACGAACGTCTGATCCGCGATGGGAGCAACGCTTCGCAGCGCGCGTTCTAAGTGTTTCTCCTCATTCAAAGTTAGAATGATTACGGTCAACTTAGACATGGTTGGATCGCGCTCTGAGCTGTCTTGCCGGATTGCCCACGTATATCATGCCCGGTTCTAAGTTCTTCATTGTTACTGCTCGCGCTCCCAAGACGGCATCCTTGTAGACGGTAACACCAGGACCTACGAATGCCTCAGCAGCAATCCACGCGTTCACGCCGATCTTTATCGGTCTCGTAACGAGCGGAAACTCGGAATCGTCCACGTTGTGCGTGCCCGCACACAAGTGCGCCCTTTGCGAAACCAGGGCGAAGGATTCCAGCGTGATAAGATCCATGCAGTAACAGTTCACGCCTGGACCTAAACAAGAGTAGTCTTCCATCTTCAAGTTTGAAGGGTCCCACACCTTCACGCCTGGGTAGACTTTCGCTTTCGCTGAGATGTGGGCTCCAAAAATGCGAAGCAAAAGGCGACGCCAACTGTGCAGTGGGGTAGGTGTCCAAATTCCAAAAATGTACCACGTTAAGGCCCAAACAGCACGACGCAGGCGGTGACTAAGAGAAAAAGTCGGCCCGCCCATCCGAGGTGTGGCAGGAGAATTTCTCGGCATCTTTGTCTCCCCCGGAATAGAAAGGACCGGACTCATCTCGTTGCCACCCGGAGCTGCAAGCTGGCTGCAGCAGCGCAAGCCGCCTCGAAATCGTTCGTTGTCGATTGGATGTCAAAGTACTTCAGAAAACCATTCCTGGCAGAGTTGCGCATCGCTTGTAACGTCTCGCCGTCGAGAGCACTGAATTCATGGAGCAAATTGAAAATTCCCTCGTCGGTATCGTCGGACACCAGCCCTCCGCCGCACCGTTGGACTTCGCGCCAAATGTTGACTTTGTTCGTGATCAGAACGGGTAAACTGCAAGCCATCGCTTCGGCGACGACTACGCCAAAATTCTCTTGATGCGATGGCAGCACAAGTGCGCGCGCTGCTCTTAGCGCGCCCCATTTGATATCACCAGTCAGCATACCAGCCCAATGAACCCGGTGAGATATGCCGAGTCGGCGGGCCCGTTCCTCAAGAGAACTTCTCCAACCGATCTGGTCAGGCCCCGCAATAACAAGTTCGAAGTTAGTCGAGCCTGCAATTCTCGAAAAAGCGTCGATCAGCAAATCGCAGCCCTTCTTTGGATGAATCCGACTCAGAAACAAAAGGAAGGGACGGCCGTCCAAGTGAGGGCAACTAGAGTAGAACGATCGTACTTGATTTTCGACATTCGAGGGAGCGTCCGCCGTTCCCAGTCGGATTGTTACGCCATTGTACGCGTGTCCTCTGAAAGAAGTCCGAGCCAGAGCAAGCTCATCATCTGCAGTGAACAGGACGCCTTCCGCGTCTCGCAGCACTCGGCCCTCCAGGGCGCTCCAATAGATCTGCTTAAAGACGTGTTTGAGCGGATAAGCCTTGCGGAACCACGGATCTAGCATGCCATGTGCGAATACGAGATATGGAAGGCGGGATTTGCCTAGTCCGAGCCACCCTCCAGCCGACGAAAAATTCCACAGGCCATGAACAATCGCTACGTCGTAATCCGTCGCCTTTCGCCTGAGCCAAGGAACGAAGCGGCGCGAAAACGCGAACGGGCGAGTGCCCGGGCCAAGCGGATGGATCTTTAAAGGAAACGTGGCCAACCAAGGAGCATTTGGATCGTCCAGGGAGGCTACTTCAATAGTATGACCGCGTTCGTGCATTACTCGTGCGGTCGTTAGGAGTACCTCTACAGGCCCTCCAGACTTTGGATCGGTCGACGCCATCAGGTGCAACTGCCGCATCTTTAGCTCCATTTGGCAGCTTTATGTGTGGCGAGGAATGTTTGGACCGACCAATCGAGATGTCCGATCGTGATATCTAAGCCTAGCTCCGAGAAAAGAAGTCAGCATTGCGAGGAAGAGGAATTCCAGCATTGAGAGCGGAGCGTTCGCACCAAGTGGCCCTCGTACCAGAATTGGTACGGCCGCAATGAACACGAAGGATCGTACATCCAGTCCGTTGACGTATTTTCGGTTTGCGTTCAACCAAATAAACGCCAATGTTAGAACGAATGCTCCCGCCACTACTCCCAATATTCCGAAATCCGAATAAAATTCGCCTGCAAAGAACATGGATAGGTTTGGGGTGCCAGCGATTTTAGCTTCGGTCAGATCCGTGCCCATGTCGATGGCCAGTAGCGTCGCTTTTGTAGGCCAAATGGAGCGAGGCACAAAGAACAACAGCATTCCAAGGGTCTTCTCTCCCCAGTAGAAGTCGCTCGTGGCCAGGTATTTGACCTCGTATGCTAGCATGTCGAAGACATCGATATACGGCAAATGGAATACAGCTTCTTGAATGGACACGTTTCCAAATGCGTCCGAGAAGCTGTGTCCAAATCGACTGGTCAAGCTGAACACCGGCATTACGACAGTGATGCCAAAGAAGACGGACAGGTAAAAATAGAAGACCCGTATCCGCCCCTTCAGCACCACAAAGAGAATTGGTAGCCAAGCTGCGAGGAGGAAGTAGCGAGGTGCGTTGAGCGGATTCTGAGAAACGGCGAGCAAAGGGATGGTCAACAGAACTGCTACAAGTGGTAGTTTAGCTCCTAAGTTCGTTCGATACACAACTACAATCAGAAGAGTGGCAATTATTTGCAGCGCGAGAAAAACGACAGCAAGGGCGGAGACTTCTTGGCGCAGCTTGTCGGCCCGACTCGCCAGAACATTGGATAATCCACCAGAGAATATCACAAAAGCTGCAAAGGCACCTAAACATACCAACAAAAGAGGGATCGCTTGAGCTCCATCGATGCGAACTTGACCGATCGCACGCGGCCTCACCCATGCCCCTCCAAGCAAGAGCTTCGTAAGCGTCACAGTGGCGAAGAACGAAAATACGATAACTGAAGCTTGGATGATTTCCTGGTCTGTAAAGGAGACCCCGGCTACCGGCCCAGTCGCCTTCCCGATGTATCCATCGCCAATAGATTGGCATGGACCGATCACAAAGAAGAGGTACACAATCAACCAAACCATGTCCTCTGCAACAACGAACGTTTCGTTTATTCGATACATATTCAAGCAGCAGAGGAGGAATAACGGGAGAGTGATCGCAATCGCGAACGGTTCGGCAACGAAAACGCAGTTCAATGCGTAGTAGAAGCTGAGAAAGTAAACTCGGCTCATGTGGTCGTATCCGTTAGCGTCTGGACAGCCGCCGCAAATTGTTGAACATCGCCCTTCGCACTCGATGCTAATGCTTCTTTGGCGAAGGTGCTCCAAAGCTGTTGGCTCTTGCTGATCTGTTGCATGAAGAACGACAACCCTTTCGCACTATCGGGTTCTACTACGAAGCCGTTGACGCCGCTTCGAACCAAAATGTCTCGAGCCCCACAATTGTCGGACAAGATAACGGGAATGCCGAGAGCCTGCGCCTCAATGACTACATTTCCGAATTGCTCCTCCCTACTTGGCAGCAAGAGCGCTAGAGTTGATCCAAAGGTCCGAGCTATTTCCGTTGTTTGGAGGAAGCCGCGGAAGTGGATTTGTGAAGACAACCCAAGACGTTCCACCTGCGCGCGTAACTCGTTCTCGAGCGGGCCAGATCCGCATAGATGCAATGCATGCGGTTTCTCAACCGAGGCCACGTAGTGAGAGTAAGCTTCGATCGCCGTTGAGATGTTCTTCTTCGGAACAAATCTCGCTACGATTGTGAAATGTCGATCCTCAAAGGGGGTGCCGCCTGGTGCTGGTTCCAGGGCAGCTAATCGACGAATTCGGTCGATGGATACCGTATTGTACTCCGTTGCTATACTCTTCTGGGGAAGTCCCAAGAATCGCATGTAATCCCTGGCGCGCGTGCCTGAAGAGAGGCCTCCTTTATAAGGTAGAAAGAACAAGCTCTTCGCTACTTCGCGCCAGAGTGTGCGTTGATAGTCATCGAATTTTGAGCAGCCCATTGCGTACACGCGTCGCCCGAGGACTCGAAGACACAACGCGGCTATCAACACCGCTGGATGGTCATAGTGGCAAAGAAATATGTCAGAAGCCTTCTCTCTTAGGCATGCCGATACGATCTTGCCGGCCCCATCTATGGAATTGATTGTGCTCAGTTGCTTATCGGTAAAAAGCGTAATCTTTCGGAATTTGCTTCCACGCTCTGGGACCCAACTATAGACGTCGCTCTCACCGCATATCTCGATTCCGATGACTTCACGACGGCCCGTAAAATGGTCAGCGACTGCGTCCACGCGGTCTACATGCATTGGTCCGAAATTGTCCCAAACGAATGCTATTGAGTTACTCACTTGAAACTCCGCCGAGAGCGCCAAAAACCCAATGTCAATGCCTCTTCCAGATTGTTTGCTGTTATCAGTCCAGATTGAAATGCAACGCGAAGGACACCGATCAGGCACGCGACTTCGCTCAGCATGAGCACGAGACCGATTCCGAGCAGCCCAAGGTAAGTAGCCGCCAGAATAGCTGCGGCTATGGCGCCGAGGCATACTGTAGTTAATAGACGCGTGACCTTCGTGTGGGCATTGGAAGCGAGCATGAGATTGGAGGTGTAGTACCAAAGTCCGTGAGCGACCATGGAGATTGCGAGTAACCAGACCAGGGACGGAGCTGGGTGAATCTTGCTCCGTGTCCAAATCTCAACGACTTGATCTCCTATGGCTCCAAATAGCAGTGCGCCAGGCACTAGAATCAACGCGACACTAGCAAGATTAAGAGCAACGATCTTCCCGAATGCATGCATGTCGTCCTTGGCGCCGGCGGCGGAAAGCTCGGGCATGGTTGCTCTATTGATCGCACCCACAGCTTGGATGGCGACCCTACTCACGGTTCGAACAGATGCCAGAGTGGCAGCAGCAGTTGCCGAGACGAAGACACCTGCCACGATGACCATTCCCTGCAGGTTTACTGCGAGCGCAATTGGAATTGCCATTGCTGCTACGGCAGGCAACCAGAGGCGACGAACCTCTGAAAGGGAAGCGTTAGACCAGCCGACTTGAAGCCAGCCTACCCTGTAATGAAGGGCGGTAAACATGATTAGCACGTTCGCTATCTGCATGCAGACCATGCCCACCGCGCACTCGAAAAAGCTCCCGCCTAGGCCAGCAATCGTTAGGGTTGCGCTGACTTCAAACAAAGTGATCAGCTGATTAAGCATGGTGCCGAAAGCATAATTTTCGGTCGCACGAAGCCCGGCTAGTGCAATCCTGGCATTGAGCGATAGAGCTGAGTAGACGACGAGCAGCAGAAGCACTGAAGAGTATGCGGAAAGCCAGAGGGTAGAATTGGAAAGACCGGGAAGCGCTACAGCCACGACAATCGTAATAAGAAGAAGCGCTGCTGACACAAGGTTCACCAGCATCCAGACGCTCTGAAAGGTTGTGCGTGCTTGGGCGCGCTGCCCGCGCGCGATCTGCATGGTCATGTCGCTTGTTGAGGCGGAAGCGAATCCCAGGTCGGACAGCGCCAGATAGGCGGGGACCGTGGTTATCATAAGCCACGTGCCGTACTGCTCGACGCCCCAAGCAGAGGTTAAGACGGGCACGGAAACAATCTGCGCGGCGGCCGACATGACCATCCCGGCGAAGTTCACGGCCGCGCCGCTCAATATCCGCTTCTTAATAGACATGGCTTACCGCTACTTCGCCCCGCGGGTCCTATAAGAGAGTGCTTACACGAGCATCTCGTGCGTGGCTGTGCCGGTCTTTGAGCCTAATATGCCTTGCTCTGCCCGAACGCGCTAATCGCAGTTCCCAAGATGATCCTCACATCCAACCACAAGCTCCAATTATTGATGTACCACAGATCATACTCCACGCGCTTCTGCATCAGGTCGAGCGTGCGGGTTTCTCCGCGATAACCATTAACCTGGGCCCAGCCGGTGATGCCGGGCTTGACGTGGTGG
>Ga0214543_1010670_pt1 | contig 13442 bp, 10 predicted proteins | sample CNSS2metaG_FD_160094 | JGI IMG/M metagenome (GOLD analysis project Ga0214543, IMG submission 160094) | Root nodule microbial communities from cowpea collected in UCLA plant growth center, Los Angeles, California, USA - CNSS2 | ecosystem: Host-associated > Plants > Roots > Nodule | place: USA...
ACTATTATAATATTTTTCTTAATATTTGACATCATGAAAATCAAAAAGAGTATGTTATTTTAATATTGAATATTTTGATAGTATCATGATTCCGTTGGTGTGATTTTTAAATTTTTTTTATAAAAAAATATTTAATTGATATATGGAACAATAAAAAAATGGGTATGGGTATAAGAAAATACCCGTTACCCGGTGGGGATGGGGATGGGTCAAAAGTTGTATACCCGTTGAGTTTGGGGATGGAAATGGGGATGAATTTTTATTATGGGGATGGGGATGAGATTATGATAGCCGTACCCGCTCCGCCCGTTGCCATCCCTATCTCCGACGCCCAACCACACATATCTTATGTAATTAATGAAATTGATTCATACCATCGATCCCTGATAATAATACTTATCTAATAATAGAGTTCTAGTTATAATTACATATCTTTAAATTATGTATTTTAATATACAATTTTAATTTATATAATTCCGAATATACTTTTAATTTTAAAGATGTATGTTAAATTATACAAATTTAAAAATATCTTCTAAAGTACACAATATAAATTAGGAATTTTGAACTGTGTCATTGAGAATACAATTTCAGCTCATGAAACGTAAAATATATTTTACGATCTAAGTATTAATTCCAAATTACAAAGGAAAAAATTACCAAAAAATAAGTATTACATTTCAAACTTTAATAATTATATGAATTACATTTCAACAATTTATTAAATAATTAATGATTAATGGGTTTTAGTCAACTGTTATTATTACTCTTTGATGTTATTCAATAGTCAATGGGTTTTAGTCTACTTATTCAATAATTAATATTCAAAGTGAGCTTTAGTAAGCCTTGTATAATAATTAATATTAAAATTGACTAAGAAAATATTAAAATAAAATAATAATTTTATATTAGTTGTACAAAAGGATATTTCAATGATTAATAAAAATTATACACAATAATATATTTTTTTTCTAAATAAATTGAATACTGTAGAATTTATGGTTTGGTGTGTGTGAGGAAATCCAAGTTTAAGAAAAAGGACAGTTCTTAGTATTTAATGAGTTTTTTAAATTTGAATTATGTGTATCTTTAATTTTTTTCACAATTTAAATATTTTTCTATAAATTTCCATAAGAAATATTGAATTTATTATCTCAATTTTTCACCAGAAATATTGATTTTTCGTTTTTCTTAAGTGTTTACTTTCTCGATTAATGAGAGATTTTCTTTTATTCGAAGCACAAAAACTAAGTGTCGAGTTTATTCATTATACGACAGTGAAAATATTTGTAACGAAAAAAAAAACAGATGAATGGTTTAATTTGAATTTGTGATGAAATATTTAGCAATGAATTATTATTTCCGTCACTAACTCCATTCTATTATTCTACCAATCTTTTAGTTACACAATTTTAAAGAAAGGACATTTTAAATATTTTTTTAAAGAAATATTTCTTCACATAGCTTGCTTCTTCAGATTTTAACAAACACCCATTGAAAAATATTGGTCTAAAAATCCTCCAAATTTTTTACTAGTGATTAGCACAATGAACCTTTGGATAGCATTTCATTTAGTAAATAAACTATGTATTAAAACCAACACCTTCGATTCACTTATTTCTCAATTTTTTATACGTCAATTATTTGTATATCTAAACTCCTTCCAAAAATTTGTTGAATTTCTTCCTAGTTAATCTACCTTCTTCACCCTTCTGTTCTTTGTCTTTCAAAGTTCAAACACAACCATAACACGCAAACCAAAATAAATTATCACATCATCACGATTCACATCCAAATCTTATAATTTTCCCTTCACACTTCTTTTATAATCATATTTGCTTCATATTAAAATAGAGAGACTATTATTAATCATAGTATTGCATTTCAAAACTGCTTTGCATGTCAAAAGTGGGTAGCTGCATAACTTAATCTTATTCTTTATTTTAATAATTAATTTTTTTCTTTTAATGTTCATAATGGGATGATATTGTTATTTTTTATTTAGTTTTTATGTACATAGAATAAAGAATAATTTGCTTGTGTGTGGCCCGAAACTGATCACCTCAACACACTTTTGAAAATTTCTTCCTACAGCCCCATATTTTCTTACTACACCCACAAAAAAACAAAGTAAAAAATCAATTTTGCCTCCCTCTTCTTCCCTCCTCTCCGGCACCTTCATATTATTCTCCAGTTCCACTCCATTTTCTTCTTCACCTCCACCCTAAAAACATTCACAAATGTCTATTAAAACAAATGGAAGATAGCAATAATATGAAGTGTAATGAAAAAGATAGAAATTAACTACAAAAGATCCACGATGAAGGATATGTGGAATGTAAGCTCTAGATTCCATAATTCACATGAATTCATGTGCATGTTAGATTATACAATTCGTAATGTAAAATTACATTACAATAGTACAATCAGGAATGTAATCCTATATTATAAATTATATAATTTAAAATGTAAATTTGTATTATAGATTATACAATTCAAAATATTTATGGATCGGATGATCTCAACCATAATTATGCATTGGTAGTGGTATATTGGAATTTTCAAAAAATATGAGATGCAGGAAGAAAATATGGAGGTGCAGGAACCCACACTTCTTCTAAACCAAAAACGAAAAAAGTAAAACAAAATAAACCAGCCCACATTAACAGCAGATAATACTCATAAAGATGAATTAAGCTTAGTGAATTCCTAAAATTTAAACATTGGAGGAAGTTGTATTACTAAACTATTTTTCACTTAATAAACACCTTAAGAAATAAAGCTGCTGAATGAATAGCAGTGAAGAATATAAGTACAAGATGATTCAAAAAATCAGATATGTATCTGGTAAGCTTAATCGAAGTCACTTGCTTATTGCCAATTATCCTGTTGGATTGAAAGCTCGAATGCAACAAAATACAATGGCTTATGGGTGCTCACTTCGTAACAAAGTCATCATGCTTGAAAGTAACACTGTTTCAAATTGAATTTGTAGAAATTAAAATTCCTTTTGAAGCCACTAATTGTGAAACTGTGGAGTAAACAGGAACTGAGACACAGGTTCTAAATCGTACAATTGTTGATCTTATTATGATTTAGTTGTTGGCATTTCCAATCTACGAGGTCCCCATAGATTTTTGATTGTGTTAGTAAGAATTTGTTACACCCTTGTTGTTGTTTTTTTCCAATCTGACAACGACAGATCATTAGTTCTTCTGCATTACAGTTCTATCCTCTGCAAGGTCAACGGATCCCATAATGGCTTCATCACTCTACTTGGGGAAACTCTATGTTTCAGGTTTTGTAATAAATTGCCATCTTTCACTGTGTGTGCACTTTCAGAAGTTTGTGATAATGTCAAGGTTCCTTTCTCAATGAAATTAATGATGTTGACACATGTGTTTCTTCTGTCCCTTTTCGGGAATAATGTAAACCGGTGGCTTCCTCAGAAACACCATATATTTATGATCAGTCTTCAATGCCATTTTCAGCATCCAATGCAGAACCAATCTAGAACAGTACTTAACAAAGTCATGTTATGTAATGGATCCTTATCCTTCTAATAACACAATCTATGTGGAAAAAAATCTTGTGTTTGTGAAGCTCCTCACATACAAAGTAATCATTACATTAATCAACCTCTCATTAGACTCTGAAATTGATGAACAAACTTTGAATCTGTGTCAAGCAATTTAGATTCACAGAATTCAATAGTGCTTTCTCCTTCCTCTCTCAACCTTTTTACTCAATTTAGTTTTGCTTCTATCAATGTTATTTAAAGCTGTCATGGATCAGCAATAGCCCAAAAAGAAAGCTTCTGTGTTTTGGGTCCTCTCTCATGTTACAACCCACAAATAAAAAGGATATATACATAATTGAGCCAATCTTTATTGTTGAGGGTGAAGTGAATTTGTGTGTGCTTAATAATTTTGGAGGATTTTAATGAAAGTTTTTTATGTATATAGATGTGTAGTTTAATTAAACACTTCAGTAAAAATGTCAACAATTTAAGCAAATGTGTAGTTTATATATATTGTGTATGTATAAAGTAATTAAAGATATTAAGTGAAAAGTAATATATATTTGACAAAAAAGAACATCTAAAATGATAACTAAATTTAAAAAATTCAACTGTTAAAGAAACAATATGATGCAGAATTTCTGAAAATAGATTTGAGTTTAATTTTTTCCTAAAACAAATATTTAAAAAGAGTCAATAAACATTAAAAGTGATTGATTTTCAGACTAAAAACTGATTCAAATAATTTGAAGAGTATGTAAAACTAAAGATCTTTGTCATATACAGTAAAACAACTGCATCTGTTCTAACGCAGTCTTTATTAAATTAACACTCTAATTTAAAATTCATTAGTTGATTCAGACACACATTTTTAACAGTTAAAAATTAACTAGTATTAACTTTAATAAACTTCTAAACAAAATCTAATATTTTAGTCACTTCAACCTTTTCTTCTCTTTCTCGATTTTGCCGATGTCATTTTAAAGTTCATGCAATTTTTATTCAGGTGGAATTCAGGGTGAAGAATCATATTAAATAATCTCCGAGTTCACTGACATTGTTAGTCCTTAAATTTGTTATCAAATTATCTCAATGGTTAAAGATTAGAATTGATTAAATTTTAATTAACAAAAAAAAAAAGACATTGTTATCGTTATGTACTTCGTCCTGTCCCACTCTCACCGCCGAGAACAATTTTTGCCGGAAACTGGAAAATGTTCACACCAAAATTCCACTACAACTTCAACATCTGAAACATGCAAAACTATGAAATCGCTTTAGCAAATTTTACAGTACATATATACAAAAATGAATATCAATACAAGATTTTTCACTCTTGTTTGCTTAATCTAGTGTCTCCGACAGCCTCTTTCTTGGTAGATGTCGTCAAGGAATCTCTGTCATTTTATCTTCTGTCTGTGTATTTTCATTCGTGAAAGGCTTCAAATACCCTTCTATATCTATCTCTTCATTTCCTTGCAATGTTTGAGTTTCTAATAGTGATGTGAGAAATCTGTGAAGAACATGAACAGAGAAAATGTGAAGAAGAAGTCCCACATCCAGTAAAACATTGTAAGGGACTTTCTCCTCTTCTTATAAAAGGGAGGCTAAGGCTTTTCCTTAATTTGATTCTCTCCATGAACATTTGACAGAAAATAATTGAAGAATATTAGGTTTTTTTTTAAAGAAAATGGTGGTTGTGGTGAAGTTATAAGAGAGAGCTTTAGAAAGAAGAAAATTGCTGTAACATGACAGAGAGCTTAAACAAAATAGTGAGACAAAACCCTAGATTAGTTCATAAATTAGATGAAAGAAAAGAGATTTTGAGTGGTCCACTTGATGAAAATGTACGCCGCTACTTCATAAATGCTATCCATAACTCAATGATGATGGAACATCATAGACACATGAATATTGCAGATAATCTTTATGTGTAAAAACATACATATAATATAGAGATGTGTAAAGAAAAAATAAATTTTGCTTACGTACCAATGACACATAACTGCTGCACATGATGCATTTCAGGAATCATTTTGGGAGACTCAAAATGTACAAAAGAAGCAGAGATATAATTGTTTGGTCCACTTTGGATGGCCCCACGTACAAAAAGTTCAGCATGTGCATGCAATTAAGCATTTTTCTTGCACATGGACACGGACAGTGCACAGATAAACGTGCCTTTCCAACATATATTTCACTTTCATACCGTGACATACATTGTCACCTTACTAAACTATCACTGTTCGGAACTAATAATTAAAATCTTCAGTAAATGAGATCAACAGTGTTATGTAATAAAGAGATAGAAAAAAAATGAAGTATAAACAAACACAAAGGACTAAATACTTGTTTGCTTTTGTAATTTTTGTTCACTCTCAGTCACATCACCTTCATCAATATGTGGATCTTTTTGGTGCCATGTTCAATTGGTCAAAGAAAATGACAATAATGTATGGCATGAATGGACTACCTGTTCAAAGTTCAAAATTTCAATTCTCTGTTTCTTGGCCTGGCTGTATGCTGACATATTATCTTGATCTCTACGCCAATTAAGCAGAACACTAGAAAACACGTACATGCACAACCTCTCTGTCAAACAATATACCAAAAAAACTATTGTTTTCACTGCAGAAACCAATTTATATAATAAACAACAAAAGGAAAAACAAATACAAAATCCTATGTTAAGATTAAAGCATAAAGAACTCATTCATGTTTTTCCATTTTTGTTCTGCATAATAGCTTTCAAGTGTCCATAGTTTACACTTCCACACAAAGCTTTTACTTTTACACCGTTTCTCCCTACATATCTTTCTCAACGAAATAAACAAAAATCCTGTATAAGTGCAGCTTCAAGGAAACAAACATGACAGAAAAGGACATTTAACATATTCAAACTCTTCACAAAAACACAAGTTTGGCTACTTACCACAATATTTCCGCAGTGTATGCAAGTTCTGCAAGTGAAGGAGTTTCTGATGCAATAATTGGTCCCAGGCAGCATTTACATGAGAAGAAAAGAGCCAAACGTAGCCAAGAACCACTTGCCGGCAAAGTCGCCGTAAAAAGCATCATGCAGCATAACGCCGGCAAGTCATCCTTGGCTGCATCACTCTCTGTTCCTCTTCATGTAAGTTGCTCATAGGAAGAGACTGAGACTGCATGATTTGCTGCATCATCTATGTCTGTATTTATAATAAGGTGGTGCTAGGTATGGTAAATTGTAGCATTTAGAATATAATAAAATAAGGGTTTTGAATAATATGAATTAATTTTTGTGGCGCATTCACCAAAATGCCAAAAGTGGGAAGTGGCTTTAGATAGCAACCGAAAGCCACACTGTGAAAGTCACACCGCCGGACTGCCACATTGCCAAACACATCCCAAAGATCTTACTTGATAGGGTATGCCACAGAGGGGACCAATCCTTCAAGTTTTAGGCCCACTTTCTTTTTTCTTCTCTTTTTTTGTGTCTAGGCTCGTCATGGAGGAGAGAATGGGAAACACCAAAATATAAATTAAAGCTTTTTAACACAATTTTTTTATTTATTTTACTTTTACCTTCGTTGGGTTTTTAGTTTTTTTTTTTTTTAAATAAATATGTTTTAGTTTTGGTTTTAGTTGATAATTCATGAAAATGTAAAGTATTTTAGTTCTTGTAAAATACATAAACTTTAGTTTTAGTTTTATAACATGATTTTTCTTTTGTTTTCTGTTCCATAAAATCCATAAATACTATTTTTTTTTTAAAATTAGGTGTAGAGCCGAGTTGGTGGTTTCGAAAAAAAAAAATTAAAGTATCATAGTGTACCACAGGCATTAATTGTATTTAATTGTATTAAATACATGAATGGTCAATGACAAAATAAATAATAAATATTAGAAACGTCTTTTAAAAGATAAAAACATATGAAAATAAAGTTTAAAATTTATTGATCTTGTAGGAAGGATCTAGAAAACAGTTCATGAGTAGATATTTAAATATTTTATTAAATATTTATATTTCAAATAACTTTTTTGTTATATTTTATAAGGAATATATTTTTTCTGTCTTTGTTTTAGATATTTGACTCTGTTTCTCATTTTTACTAAATATGAGAGCATAATATAAAAATTCTAATGAAATTTGTTATAATTAAATCTAATCAATATTTTAAATATAATTTTATCTCTAGAGGGTTGTAAAGTTTGTATGTGAGATGTAAAAGTTCAAGATAAATATTTGTTTTGTTCAAATTGTTAGAATGATCGAATCGTTGATATGAATTTTCTATATGTTAATATTACATCGTATGTGAATAGATGTCTATAAGCAATGAGAAGCTCTTTTTGGTAATAGCTCACAGTTCAAATATCTTTTCTTAAGCGAGCACATTTTCACTTAACTTAAAATATTTTAACTCAAACATTTTTTCTTAGAAAAAAAATGTGGAATAAAAGTTCTTGACATATTATTAAAAGAAAATTATTATTTTCTAATATTAAAGAGATTTAAATAATTCAAATTGGCAAGGTAACTTTGTTATCATCTCCATGTAAAAGTATGTAAGAGTGTGTGGCTTGAATTTTCTTCATATAAAAAAAGTTATATGAAAATAGTGAGCAAATATGAATGAATGACTACACAAATGGTTGGGAATCTAAATGAAGCGTCAGAAGAAGAACAGTGATGCTTGTTTTGAAACAAGGAAACTTCAATTATTTTCTCAAAACGTTGATGTCACGTATAACATCATTTTTCAAAAACAATTTGTAATTAAATTATAAAAAAAAAAACATATAGTATTTCATTTTTTTCTTGTTTTGAAGATTCTGATTTCCGACTTTAATCTCAAGAACATTAAAACATCACCCTGTTTATTTTTATGAAAGACTCGCAAAGTCCCAAATTAAGCATGCATAATGATTATTTTGAATAATATGTTAAAAATTCAATATCAAAATTTTCTAAGTAGAGACATACAAGAAAGAAAACTATGGGTAAAATTTTAAAAAGTCAGAATAAGAAAAAACAATTTGATATTTTGGACTAATATTGTAGTGACAAAAATTTATTTTAACTTTAATTAGAAGGTACTTCCTTTGGGACCAACTGCCTCTACATACTCTATCACAGTTCTGTCCATGTGTAAGATTTTGATACCATCTGCAAAGAGAGTATTGAATTCTCTTCTTTAATAAGGTCCTCGAATTTAGCGAAACAATATTCAATTTCTGAATAAAATTTATGCAAAAAATAATCAATTTCTGCACTTTTATGTAATATAATTTGATAAATGTTAGATAACTTGTTTCATCAACACGTATGAATAATGAAATATGGTTCTAAAAGAAACACTATTAGCCTATTAAAGGTTATACACTACGAATATTATCAACTAAAATCTTATTTTAGACATGGAAAATAACTTTAGTATAACACTTTCACTGCAGTAGTGTAGTTATACAAGTTATACTGTTCTTAAGTTTCAGTACTCTCTTAAAATATGAATTCTCTTTTAGTTGTATTACACTTTTATCCCTTTTTGTTTTGAATTATGCATGTTTTGGCGTGCCAATTTTTTTTAGATATTAATAATACATTTAATTTCTTTGCAAGAGAGTATTGAATTTTGTTCTTTAATAGACCCTCGTATTTAGCAAAACCACCATTGAATTTGTAAATAAAATTTATACCAAAGATGAGTCTCTTTCTGTCTGCACTTATTTATATATTTATATATTATAAACATGTATTCTTTATTAGAAAGAAGTAAAAGTGTTACTATTAAGAGACATTTAAATTATATAATTCTTTATTTTTTTAAAAAAAAAATCACACTTAACTCCTTTAAAAAATAACTAAACTCATATTTGGTTGTGTTAAAACTTAAAATATCACCGCCTACTAAATTAATCAAATTGATTTTTTTTTAATATTTTCATTATTTTATTATATGAAACCATGTTTTTGAATCATTCTTAGTAACTTTAAAACTGTAGTAATAGCATTATCAATGACAATAAAGTGAAGAAAATCTAATTTTTTGCAAAATCACTGATATTAAACTCTGTGAGAGTTGACAAACCTAGAGCAATGTGTTTTATTAGCTTGCTAATTGATGATTAACTTAGCGTGGTCAACAATTGTCAGCGCCAACAGGTTTTTGCGGCGAATCCTCTTGCCCTAATTATGATTTTCCATGGAGCTCCACCTTTATTACTAATAATCAATAATCTACTTTCGCAATAAAAGTTTTCCAATACCATAACATTTTATAATATTTTTAAACTATTTTATGTGAAAGAATTGAAACGTGAAACTACAGCTAATTTTTTCAGCTCTTGTTTCATTGATAGTAGTTTCAACAGAGTATCTTCATGAACATATTTGTTTTACCCAAAATCTACTTTTGTCATTTTAACACTAACTCAAATGAAAAAATGCATTGAATATTTTTCTTTTATTATGTAATGTTACTTAAAAACAAACCAGATAACAAAACCAAATATGTTTTACTGACCAACTTTTTTGTAAGCTACACCTTACAAAACTATAACTTCTGTATTATGTTGTATGAAAAATATATTTTAGGAATTATAATTGAGTAATTTATATACATATAACGAGTTGGATGACTGAAGATGGATAGCGATAGTACACATATTTGATTTTCAACTCCCATTTCCTTTTTACTACTTCTGCAATGACAACATATAACTTTTGAAATAATGGGAACACAAATAAATTGTATGTAAAATGCATGTATCGATCCTTCAATCCTTACCTTATTTTTTATTGATAGCTCAGAATCTCTCACAAAATTATACAAATACAATAAATGGGTCATGCTTCGTAATAGTTAAAGAAATTTTATATGAAATGAAATACATTAATCATGTATTACTTTTCAAAAGGATACATCCACTCTATTGAAGTCTAGCTTCATATGCAAGATGAATTAGGAGATTTTCCATTGAATCAATGAATTAGTGAAATGTTTTCTTTCATTATAACCAAATCTTCATATCTCAATGTCGTAGAGTATAAATCTTTAAAGAAATTACTTATTTCGGTTAGGGGATTCAAAGCATGCATTGGCAATGTACTAAATGCAATAGGAAGTAAGCACTCCATGAACACATGACAATCATGGTTTTTCACCTTGTGTATCCTTCCCTTTTCAACATCAACACATATTGCCAAGTTCAATGAATAACCATCAAGCACCCTGAGTTCTTTTATCCAATGACAAACTAATTTCGCTTCCTCAATACTTAAAGAGTAATGGCTTTTTGCTTAGATCTTTTTCCATTAGCTAGCGGTTTGAGCTCTAAGTCAGAGCGACTACGATACAAAGCGAGATTCATCCTTTCTTTCTCATTGTCTTTGGTTTTACAACTGACATTCATGGCAGTGTTCAATATATTGTCAAAGAATTCTTTTCTATGTGCATGACATCTAGGTTGTGTCTTAAGAGATTATATTTCCAATAAGGAAGATTTCAAAATATACTTTTTTTCCTCCAATTATGAAACTCGCCATATCCTTGTAATTTTGGCAAACAAGGATTTTCTATGGCCATTAGTTAATACCTTACTCTTCCTAAACCAAATCAAGTGTTGTTGTAGGTGGTGGGTCAAACCAGCAATTTTTTCCCCCCATTTTCTAATGTAAAGGCTTTTGAATGCTCCATACAATGTGGATAGGCCAATTTACCTTAAGTACCCCAACTAGATATATCCCATATGTAGAGAAATCATTTATAGTCCACGTTAAACTGACTCTCATGATAAAAATTTTCTTTCTTGAAATATCATATGTATCTATACCAGTCCACAACTTCTTTAGATCATCCACCAAAGATTCAAGATACACATAAATTCCTGCCGTTGGATGGCATTAGACAACTTAAGAACATAAATGGCTTTGTCATGCTCATTTCATGGGGGAAGATTGTATGGGGTGACAATTATTTGCCAACAAGAGTAAGGGATATTGATGATTGAGTGAATGGGTTAAATCCATTAAAGCATAAACCCAAGCGTACGTTGTGTTGATCGGTTGCAAAGTCTGGATGTAACTGATCAAAATGCTTCCAAGCTTCACCTTATGAGGGATGATGTAACACGCCCGAGCTACTTCACCATTGGAATTATAGGTAAATAGAACATTATCTTCACCGGAACAAACTTTTTTGTGTTTGCTCCTGTGTTGCGATCATGATACCCTAACATATCACAAAATTTGCGATGGATAAGTGATAATATTAATTTTTACCATTATCCAAGCTATATTTCATTAGCAAAATCATCTCTTCCAAAGCTTTTAACCTACTTAATTCTCAATTTTACCTTACTTTTGTAAATAAATACATTTTAGGTTACATTGATCTAAATATACCACTAATCCCCATTTTTTGTGTCCTTTTTGTAGATGGGAAGCTTTGTTCCAAAAATCCAGACTAATGAGTGACCCGGAATAGTAAGGAGAAGAAGAAAAATGTCAACAAGAAGCGCCTGGCGACGCGAAGCCAGCGCCAAGCGGAACAGACCGCCAGCCAAGCGTCAGCCAAGGGCCAGACAGGCGCTACTGTTAGTCACCGCCTGGCAGGACCTGGACATCGCGGGCGGTAGCGGGTAGTTTTGCCCACTATTTTGTCGCTAGCGCCTGGCGGTGAGACCCTTTCGCCAGGCGCCCGTTTTTGCTGATGTGGCATGTTGGCTCTTCTTTTTCTGTTTTCGCGAGGGGAAACACATCTTTGGCATTTTGGAGGCACGAAGAACGCATTTGGAGAGCTTGGAGGAGTGTTAGGGCTTGTGGGAACAGCTCTATCTTCCTCTTTGTATCTCTTTCTCTTCCATTTCTTCAATTTTTAAGCTTGAGCTCTCCATGGCAATGGAGAGCTAAACCCATTTTTGTTGGGGTTAGATGTAGCCACGAAACTCTTGTGTAAATGCAAATGTTTTTATTATATATATGACTCTTTCATTAATTGCTAGTCTTCTTATTTCTTCACTTAATGCTTGCATTGATTTAGCCATCTATTGCATGATTTTTGGTTCATTGGGTGTGGAAATATCTTTTGAAACCTAGATTTGGAATAAGAAAACTCAATGGAGCTTGTACCTAGGAATGGGTCTTGACCCATTGGTTGTCTTAAACCTTTGAGCATAAAGCAAATTTGCTTATTAAGAGTTTAAGGAATTGACTTTTAATAAGGAAATTTAGGCTCAATCTATTAAGGAATTAGGGTTTGAGTAATATTGTGAGTTGGCATTAGCATATTAATGAAGAGGATGTTAAATTGTAGTTGCATGAGAGCATAGTTGGTGAATTCTAACCCCGGCAATATCAAGTCATATCATTTCTAATCTTTTCCATTCACTAAGTGTCTTTAACTTCCAAAGTTCAATTTTAATTATTTATGCAAAATTTAATTTCATACAATGAAACTCAAAATATGGATTTATTCATTAGTTTAAATTAGTTACTAATTACGCAATTAATTAGTATACACGAGTCTCTTGGAAAACGATATCCCGGTCTTACCGGTTATTACTTGCGCGACTTGGTACACTTGCCAAAGTCTTAACAATAAATACTCCATCATTTTTCCCATTTCATTGTCATAAAACAATAACCAATTATAATTTTTTATTCATAATAATAACTATTTTAGTAACCAATAGTAAATTGATATTTAAATTGGTCACTATAATGACTAACAACTTTTGGTTAGTAAAATTAATTTTAATGAAATATTTTCTTGTAGTAATAAAAATATGTCAACTTACCTTACTTTGTTGGATAGTAAGTCTACCACCATGAGTTAATTAGACAATTGTAAATATGATATCGTAGATGCAATGAAGGTCTCAAGACATAATTATGCAAATATTGTATACATGAATATATATATATATATATATATATATA
>Ga0214543_1010671_pt1 | contig 13442 bp, 6 predicted proteins | sample CNSS2metaG_FD_160094 | JGI IMG/M metagenome (GOLD analysis project Ga0214543, IMG submission 160094) | Root nodule microbial communities from cowpea collected in UCLA plant growth center, Los Angeles, California, USA - CNSS2 | ecosystem: Host-associated > Plants > Roots > Nodule | place: USA...
TGTGAAGGTGATAAAGTGTTTGATGGAAGAAGAAGAAGGAAGAGAAATGAGGAAGAGAATGAAGGAGTTGAAAGAAGATGCTGCTAATGCTATCAAAGAAGATGGATCTTCTACCAAAACCCTTTCTGAGTTGGTACTAAAATGGGAAAGTTTGGTTTAGGAAAATAAGCTTTGGATCTTTGCTTTTTGTTTTTCCTGATTCTGCTTTCTAATAAGTGCTAATCATTCTGTGCTATGACAGCAATGGATATTACATTTAAAATTCTGATGTTGAATGAGATCATCTTCATGGTTATTTGCACTAATAATCTGCTATATTGTAGCATGCTCCTGTGGAGTTTTATTATACTGTTGATTTGAGTTCATCTTGTCTTCAATATATGAACATCTAACTGGATTTGGTTACTAATGTGTTTGATGGTACAACAGGGGATCAATGATGGTCACAGTTTATTGAATTTGGTTACAAGTGATTCTGCAGATTGCAGCTTATGTTGGGACAGATTTTATAGTTTTGCAGTGTCCTGATTTATAGTGTTTTTGGCTGTCTAAGATAGTCCAAAATTATGAAGCAGTGGCAAACTTCAATCTTATTATGTTATACAGAACATTTTGGATACTAAAATAAAATCTACGGCATCGCAAATTGTTGGCCTAATAAAAATAATATATTTTGAAAAGATACATAAGTTATAGAATGAATGATAGTGACTATATAATAGATTTTAATTTTATGGTGTTTTATGTTTAGTCAAAAATTTGTATTTTATTTTTTTTATTTTTTTGTAATATAATATTGTGAGATTTGAGTTAAATTCTTATTTCGAGAAGTGTAAGTGTATTTGGAATCCAAGATCATGTGAGGATCGTCTATTAGTTCTAGTGTTATTTTCTAATTGTCTTTTAGACTATAATTATGATTTTTCTCCAATAAAGTTTTCATGTTATATTTATGTTTATCTTATTAATTTATTAACAGGACAATTCTCGTAGGTAAAGATGGTGTGTTTTTCTCCAATACAAATTATTCAGAGAATAGCTACATGATAAGGGTCTTGCATCTAAAGATCACACCACATCTCTATTAAGATTAACAGTTTACATGCTCAAGATTCATAATAGCCTCTTAGAGTTGTATATATCCAATGAATTGAAGTTTCCTTGCATGATGTTGATTTAGCTATTATACCATGTGAAATGAATGCATTTAGAGATGTTTTTTGTATTTATATGAAAAGATATAAAGAAGGGATTGCATGCTATATGAAGGCACATGATCATGACAGGTTCTATGCAGGCACATGCTATAAGGCTGTTTTTTGTTTTTCTTTATTTAAAATTATAGAAAATATTATTGGTATGATACATATATTAAGGTACATGTTAAGACTAAGAATGGATGATAAATGAGTAAATATAAAAATTGAAAAATAATATTTTAATTATTTTTTTTATCCACTTTTAACTTACTACTTCGATCATCAAATTATTTATTTTAATTTTTTTAATAATATAATGTGATAATCTAATGATGATTAAAATAATAATTAAAAATGGATAAAAAAATAAATTAAAGTATCATTTTCCACAAAAATTAATGTGTTGATTAATAGGTCTTTGGGAAAAAGAAAAAAGTATTATGCATTTAGATTCCTGAAAAAGTTCATTGCTTTACATAAAATTGTCTCATCAACACTGTTTCTTCTTTGAATTTTAGGCCTCTATACTTTTTTCTTAATTGATGGTGAGTTGGATTGACAAACTTGAACATACGCCAAAATTGTTGAATGGAATATGAATAGGTTTTAGTATATGGTACCATTATTATTAGTTAGATATCACAAAAGTTATATGCTTTTCTATTTTTGCAATATAGATTATTACATGCATGTTCACATTGTTAGAAAAATAAACAAAAACTTAAAAATATACATCTTTAAACCACCGAAATTATAATATTAACATTCACTTATCAATTAGATGTTAGAACCTCAAGTACATACTTTTATAAATAGGTTTGGTGCAGCCAAGTATCTCTCTATATATATATATATATTAAAAGTACACAATTTTAAATAGAAGAACTTTATTATTTAATTTAAAAAGTGGTTAAATTTACAAAAAAGTAACTTGAAAGGCAAAGGTGAAGAAAAATATGGATACCGAAAAAAGAATATTTTTGTATAATTATAAATAACTAATGAAAACACATGGCCACACATGTGTGTTGACTTATTTTTATGATAATAAAATATAATAAAACTATTATTATTTTTATTATTATAATTATTTTATTAAGTATGAATAAATTTTATAATTTATTATAAATAGTTTTTATTTATTTTTTAGGTAATTTTTTAAATAAAGAAATGGTTAAGTTTTAAAAAATGATAAGAAACAGTTAAATTTAAATAAATGATCATTTAAAAGATAATATTGATAAAATAATTATTTTAATTAAAAAAAAATCTAAAAAAAAAATGAAAAACAAATATAGAAAAAAAAGAAATTCTTTATATACAGATATATATTATTTTTATTATTACTAGTGTATACATAAATAGTTGTGTGTTCACTTTTTGTTTTTAACAATAACAAAAACAATAAATTTTTTTTATTATTATAATTATAAAAATAAATAATTTAAAAGAATAGTCAAATAAAAGAAAATGGTTAAATTTAAATAAAAAATCACTTAAAATGTAAAATTGATAAAATTATTATTTTAAGTTAAAAAAATATTTATTTATAGGATAAAATTGAAAAATAAATGTAAACACAAAAAAGTTAAATCTCTTGTACAGAAATAGATGAAATAAAATTTTTAAATTTAAAGAAACAATAATTTAAAATGTAAAATTGATAAAGTAATTATTTTAAGTTAAAAAAATATTTATTATAAAGGTAAGATTGAAAAACAAATATCAACAAAAGAGAAATTTCCTTTATATAAGTATAAATATAGATTATATTTTTAACGCAAAATTATGTTAATATTATTCTTTTATATGTAATAAACTATGTCTCTTTATAAAAGGAATTTCTCTTTTTAGTGTCATTTATTTTTCATTTTTACCCTTGAAGTTATTGTTTTATTTAAATTTAATCGATTCTTTAGATTTAACCACTTTTTTAAAATTTAACTATTTTTTAAATTACAAAATAAAAAATCATCTACTAAATAAATAAAAATCATCTAAAAATTAAATAAAAACTATCTATAATTAAATTGTTAAAAATATTTATATTTATTTTCACAATTATAATTTTATGTTTTTTATCACAAAAAGATAAACACATCTAAACCGGCGCATATGTTTTTTCGCTAGTACATATAGAAGGTGGATTATATATAATTTATATTTCTATTTTATCTATAATTATATTTTAAAATAAAAATAAGCTATCTATATGTTAAACGTGTTTGTATCTCCAATTTTTTTTTCTCCACCCTTACCAATATTATATACAATCACATAGTGGTAATTATGATAAACCCTAAACCTTAAACACGATTACTAAAAGTGTAAAATATTTTAATGCAAGATTATTGAAATTCTTATGAGCATGGAATCATAGTCAATTTTGAACTCAATGAAAATGGTTGGAAAGGTAATTATTTTCTTTATGAGACTTTACAAAACAAACTCAATGAAATGAAACACTAATACACATGAAACATAATTACATAATTAAATTTATACTGGATCATATACATTTTTGTATTCAGAATGTCCTTAACAAAGTACTCAAATACGTTGATCATATAATTGCTTAAAACATTTACTAGATGAATCAAAGATGAAAAAGTGAGTTTAAAGGAGAGAGAATTAATATAAATTAAAAAGTATTTAAATAATATTTTCTTTTTGAGTTTCATTATATTTCAATGGACTAAAAGAAATGTGAAACTTCTCCATTCTTTGAAGAAAAAACTCCTTTGACGTCGACCTTCATAAATCTATAATGTACCGATACTTCAATTTGGGTCATATATTTTTGTTCGACATGTATTGTATCCGATACTTTAAGATACTCTAATGATACTTATCAATAAAGTATCTAATTTACAAAGTCGTAGTACAATATAATAAAATCTTTGAATAATGACTAATTTTAATGATAAAAAATAATTAGTCACCGTATAATATTAAATTGACAACTAAAATAGTTCCAATAAATTATAATTGATCTCTAAATTGATAATTAAAATAATTTCAATTATGAATTAATTTTTAAATTGGTCACCAACATTAGTTACCAAATTTTGGCTACCAAAATAATTGGTCTCTAATTAGGAAATTTAGATTCAGACATTAACAATCATATATTTATTATGTTTGTAAAAATTATTGTACACTTTTCAATATTCATATATCACGTATCTATCACACATCGCATCTGTAAGACCCACTTTAATCCTATCCTAAAATTTAAGGGCCTTTCTTAGTCAGTTGGGCCTAAGGTTGGCCCATAGGGCATCCCAAAACCCCTAAACCAGCCTAACCCTCTCATGTTCTGCCCACTTTGCAAAATCAGCCACCTTACTCCTCTTCTCTTTTCTCCTCAAAAAGTGTTCTGCTAGGGTACGAAGCTCATTCAGATTCAAGTCAGCTCAACCTCATTCTCTGCTCCACGTAAGTTGTTCTTCCGCTCATGTTCTTTCTTCTCCAGCTTGTTTTCGTGGTTTCTGTTAGGGTTCACCGTAGTAATCTTGCTTTCATTCTGTGCAACTGTTCTAAGCTCTTGAGTATGCTCCTGGAGCTATTGGGTTCGTTGCCGTGGGTGCCTGTGCTTTCCACTAGCATCTGTCCTGGTGAGGGAAGCTATGATTTTTCATGCTTTTATAAATAATGTGCTTGTTTTGGTTCTATTGGGTGCTCTTGATGATTTGATGTGCTTTTGATGGTGTAAAAATAATCTATGTACTGTTTTTGGATGGATTTTTTTGGCTTTGCATGCGTGAGAGCAGGTGAGATATGTTATGCTCGCCTAAGCAAGCTTCTCGCCCAAACGGGAAGCTCTCGCCTAAGCGAGAACGATAGTAACTCACCCCCTTTGGTTTTGAGTGCTCGCCTGAGCGAAGGCCTCTCGCTTGAGCGAGATGGGCTAGCTTGAGCGAGAACTCAAAGTATTCTCTATTTTCAATCTCGCTGAAGTGAAAGCTTTTCGCTTGAGCGAGAGACCCCTGTCGCTTGAGCGAGAGCTCCTTAGCTTGAGCGAGATTGACAATTGTTAAATGCTTGTATGCTCCCATGATTGATTTGTTTACTCTTTTAAAGCATGAAATATGATGCCAACGTTTTATACAATGTGTTTTCTTAAATTTTTGTTGTTTGGGATTTGTGTTTTTACATGTTGAAACCAGTGAAAATTTGTCAGTTTAGCTTAAGCGAGAGATTTTAGCTTAAGCGAGATCAATTTAGCTTAAGCGAGATCAGTCTAGCTTAAGCAAAAATTGCTGCAAAATTTTAATTCCTTACTTTAACTTGAACTTGTGGATTGATTTAATTACTTTTAAAAGCATGAGGAGAATGATTATGCATGAATGATATGGCTCATGGGTTGAAAATGATAAATTTGGTATGATCTTAACATGTGATTTTATATGGGATGGTTGGCTGGCAAAGTGGCATGGTATTGATATGAAATACAATTCTATATTCATGGTTTGGAAGGATGAGTTGGTATGGATTCAACATTGGATATGAATGAGGATGGGTTATAAAGGTTGGCATGAGATTATGTGCATGATAAATATTACTTGATTGATTGAGTATGATTGGTCTGTGGTCAGTGCGTAATTCCATGGGCCTCTAGGTGAGACCTCATGGTCGTGCTTTAGTGGTCAGGACATAATTCCATGACCCTTGTTAGTGGGAGTTCATAGTGGTGTCCCATCTATATAATTTAGTAAGGATTCAAGGTAAGGTTGCATCCTGACGCTCTAAGGAGTCAGTTAGTCTCACATAGAGTGGACTAACTCTTGTGGTGAGAGTAGCGAGAGGCCTGAAACTCATTATGGGCTAACCTTGTGTGTCGGGGATTGAGACATTATAACACTTGTAACACTTAGCTCGGGGTGAATAAGGAAATCCACCACAAGTGCAAGCATCCGCTGAATCCGACTAAATTATATGTATCCGGATGAGTCGTGTCTGAATCTTAGTGTATTGTTTGAAAAGTCATAACATGATTGGTTGGTATATGCATCTTGAATTGTGAAATTGTATATAACTGTATGGAAAATTGTTTTCTACTATAGCTTACCCTCTTGTTTATGTATGTTCTGTTGTGTGTTTTTCTCTTTTTGCGATGATCATGAACTTGTTGATGGGAGCAGATGTGAGAACTCCCCGTGATCATCAGGGTGATGGAGGTTCCGCTGCATAGTCTGCTTGGAATGGATTTCCGTTTGTTTGGGATTTTCCTAAGGGCTATGGCCCATGTATTTTTTTGTCTTTGGGCTTTATTTCTGATTACCATTGAGTTATCTTTATACTATGTTATTAGCATCGGGGTGTGCCTTTTTCTTATTTGAATTCCTCTTGGAGAATTGTAAGGAGTAGTGTCTATACTCCAGAACCGTACTTCTAATACTGTTTTACATGACATTCCTTTAATTAACCTTATTAATTAAATGGGATGTTACAATATCCTATTATTTTAAAAATAAATGTATTGACATATCAAATACGTATCGTATGTGATATACCTATAATATCTTTACATCATAGTCATTAACCCTATCTACAAGAATCATATATTCTTGGGAAATGGTATGTTTTGACAAAAAGTTTTTTAACAAGATTTTTTTTTTGTCTTTTTTTAATAAAAGTGAATTTTTTAAAAAAGTAAAAAAATTAAAATTAAAACAGCAATATTTTAGTGTAAAAATTTTTTTATTAAAGTTTATCAAATTTTTGTATATTTTTTCATGTGTTTCGATTCTTTTATTTAGTTAATATAATTCTCTTTTTTTATTGAACATGACAAGATATTTAAGTGTCCCACCCAATAGTTTGATGGCTGCAAGTTCTGTTCAACACGCACTTCTATGTCTCTTCTTCCACATTTAATCTTTCAAAATCTGATATATTCAAAGTAGTATCTTCATATTTTCAAAAGTACTTATTCACACAGGACCACTAAGAATATTAGACAAAATACAAGCAGCCAAATTTGGTAATAATAATGAACAGAGGGTCACATCATGAAGGCCATTTATCTCATAATCAACAAAAATATATTCGAACTCATTTTTTACATGGGTGACGTGGCACCCTTTTTTTCTTTTATTTTTACTTTTTTTAAATGAAACTGAACCCATGGTCACGTGCGTGGAAGTTTTGTACAGTAAATTCTTTTTGGCAAGAGTAAAGCAGACGTGGAGAGAGAAAGTAAGAGAAAATGTTGTAGAGTGTTCGTGAGATAGGGAGAGAGAAAGTCGGAGGAAGTGGAGATAGGAAGTCGGAGGAGAGGCAGAAACAACGTCAGAGGAAAGGCGGCGACGGCGTGAGCAACTCGATGGAAAGGCAGAGACAGCGTGATCAAGTGTATGGAAAGGTGAAGACAACGTGAGGATGTCGGCGGAACGACCGAGAGAGACTGAGATAGTCGGAGCCGGAGGAAGTCGAGACAGAGAAGTTGCGGTGTTACAGAAACGAGGCGGGAGGCGGTCACCGTGAGAGGACACACTTGTGACAACGACGATAATGGAGGGGATCGAATCCAGTGGAAGCGAGTCGTGTTTTTTTGTTCACCATTCGAAAAATTTAAATCTTTGGGGGAAAAACGTTTCCAAAAATCGAAGACTTCCGGCACACAACAACGACCACAGTGGGTAGAAACCTTTTTGTGGCCTTAATGTATTTGTTAATCGTTGATTTTTTTAATAACCTCTTATGTATGACCGTATGAAGGCCCGACCTCGGATGCGGTTCAAGAGCTTTGCCACAAAAACACCATATTCTGTTTATGGAAAGAAGAAGTTGAAATCACTACAAATTGGTTGATTTTGTTAATTTGAAAACACCAGTGCAATTTTATTTTGAGTTATTTATGAATGTTTGTTATGGATTGATTTTACAGGACAAAGTCTGTCCATGATTCTGTTATGTGTTTTTGTTTTGTTTTGAAAATGTATGTTGCAGGTTTTTAGATGTTTCACATTTATTTTGCGCAACAGTAATATTTATTTGTTTGTTGTGGGTGGTAGAACCAAATTATTTAACACAACACCCCACTTAATTTCCCTTTACTCCCCATTTTGCTGTGAGATAAAAAATATGTAATAGAAGTCCTCACTGAATGTACTGGGGAATTATATTTTGGAGGCCAGCAATTATCAACCATATGAAGTTGGCTTTGAGCATTTTGTGGCATGTATTTGTCCTTGCTTACGCAGGATAGGGCTGTGAACCACAATGTTGAACGTAAGTCCCCAGAAAATTGTTTTGTAGTCCCCGGTTTTGACCCATTTATGAAATTTTGTAATTTCAATTGCATGAAGTTGAGTTTGACCAGTTTGTGGTTGACACGTATTTGTCATTGCTTAAGCAGATTGTGGCTGTTGACCAAAATATTGAAATTTAAAATGGTTATAAAAACTAGTACCGGTAACCAGAATATATAAAAGCACTCCCCAATTGGAGTAGTTGTACTCCCCAGTTGATAACGTTATTCATACTTTAAAGAACATTTAATTGCTTTAAAAAACATTTAACTGTTTTTCGAATTTTGGATTGGTCATAATAAAATAAAAAATTTAATTGCTTTACAAAATTTAGAAACTTAACAGGGTTATTAAAACTGATACTGTGAACTAGAATATATAACAGCACTCCCCATTTGGGGCACTTTTACTACCCACTTTGTAACGTTATTGAAAGTTTAAAGAACATTTAATTTCCATTCAAAAATTAAATGTTATTAAAAATGTTATTCTAAATTTGAATTGGTCCTAATTAAAAATAAAATTTAATTGCTTTACAAAAATTAAGAAATTTAACAGAGTTATTAAAACTGGTACTGTGAACCAGACTATATAACATCACTCCCCATTTGGGGCACTTTTACTCCCCACTTTGTAACGTTATTGAAAGTTTAAAGAACATTTAATTTCCTTCCAAATATTAAATGTTATTAAAACTGTTATTCTTAATTTTAATTGGTCCTAATTAAAAATAAAAAAATTTAATTGCTTAACAATATTTAGAAATTTAACAGTGTTATTAAAACTGGTACTGTGAACCAGAATATATAACAGCACTCCCCAATTGGGGTAGTTTTACTCCCCAGTTGATAACGTTATTGATACTTTAAAGCACATTTTATTTCGTACAAAAAATAAAAGTTGTTATTAAAACTGTTTTTCGAATTTTGGATTGGTCATAATAAAATAAAAAATTTAATTCCTTTACAAAATTTAGAAATTTAACAGGGTTATTAAAACTGGTGATGTGAACCAGAATATATAACAACACTCCCTATTTGGGGCACTTTGACTCCCCACTTTGTAATGTTATTGAAAGTTTAAAGAACATTTAATTTCCTTCCAAAAATTAAATGTCATTACAACTATTATTCTAAATTTTAATTGGTGATAATAAAATATAAAATTTAATTCCTTAACAAAATTTAGAAATTTAACATGGTTGTTAAAACTGGTACTGTGAACCAAAATATATGACAACACTCCCCATTTAGGGTACTCCCCACTTTGTAACGTAATTGATAGTTTAAAGAACATTTAATTTCCTTCCAAAAATTAAATGTTATTAAATCTGTTATTCTAAATTTTAATTGGTGATAATAAAAAATAAAATTTAATTCCTTAACAAAATTTAGAAATTTAACATGATTGTTAAAACTGGTACTGTGAACCAGAATATATAACAGCACTCCCCATTTGGGGTACTTTTACTCCTCACTTTGTAACGTTATTGAAAGTTTAAAGAACATTTAATCTCCTTCCAAAAATTAAATGTTATTAAAACTGTTATTCTAAATTTGAATTGGTCCTAATTAAAAATAAAATTTAATTGCTTAACAAAATTTAGAAATTTAACAGGGTTATTAAAACTGGTAATGTGAACAAGAATATATAACAGCACTCCTCAATTGGGGTAGTTGTACTCCCCAGTTGATAACGTTATTGATACTTTAAAGAACATTTTATTTCGTGCAAAAAATAAAAGTTGTTATTAAAACTGTTTTTCGAATTTTGGATTGGTCATAATAAAATAAAAAATTTAATTGCTTTACAAAATTTAGAAATTTAATAGGTTATTAAAACTAGAACCAGAATATATAACAGCACTCCACATTTGGGTCACTTTTACTCCCCACTTTGTAATGTTATTGAAAGTTTAAAGAACATTTAATTTCTTTCCAAAAATTAAATGTCATTAAAACTATTATTCTAAATTTTAATTGGTGATAATAAAATATAAAATTTAATTCCTTAACAAAATTTAGAAATTTAACATGGTTGTTAAAACTGGTACTGTGAACCAGAATAAATAATAGCACTTCCCAATTGGGGTACTCCTCACTTTGTAACGTAATTGAAAGTTTAAAGAACATTTAATTTCCTTCCAAAAATTAAATGTTATTAAATCTGTTATTCTAAATTTTAATTGGTGATAATAAAAAATAAATTTAATTCCTTAACAAAATTTAGAAATTTAACATGATTGTTAAAACTGGTACTGTGAACCAGACTATATAACATCACTCCTCATTTGGGGCACTTTTACTCCCCACTTTGTAACGTTAATTAAAGTTTAAAGAACATTTAATTTCCTTCCAAATATTAAATGTTATTAAAACTGTTATTCTAAATTTGAATTGGTCCTAATTAAAAATAAAATTTAATTGCTTAACAAAATTTAGAAATTTAACAATGTTATTAAAACTGGTACTGTGAACAAGAATATATAATAACACTCCCCAATTGGGGTAGTTGTACTCCCCAGTTGATAACGTTATTGATACTTTAAAGAACATTTTATTTCGTACAAAAAATAAAAGTTGTTATTAAAATTGTTTTTCGAATTTTGGATTGGTCATAATAAAATAAAAAATTTAATTGTTTTACAAAATTTAGAAATTTAACATGGTTATTAAAACTAGTACTGTGAACCAGAATATATAATAGCACTCCCCATTTGGGGCACTTTTACTCCTCACTTTGTAACGTTATTGCGTTATTGAAAGTTTAAAGAACATTTAATTTCCTTCTAAAAATTAAATGTTATTAAAACTGTTATTCTAAATTTTAATTGGTCATAATAAAAAATAAAATTTAATTCCTTAACAAAATTTAGAAATTTAACATGGTTGTTAAAACTCGTACTGTGAACCAGAATATATAACAACACTCCCCATTTGGTGTACTTTTACTCCCCACTTTGTAACGTAATTGAAAGTTTAAAGAACATTTATTTAACATGGTTATTAAAACTGGTACAGTTAACCAGAATATATAACAGCACTCCCCGTTTGGGGTACTTTTACTCCCCACTTTGTAACGTAATTGAAAGTTTAAAGACCCCTTTAAAGATCATCTTTCTGACCAGCAAATAAAATTTCATTAGTTTCAGAGTGTTCATTGCTTGAGAACACAAACACTGGAAAACGAAAACCAAAATATTCATCACCACTTCACATGAACTTATTCTTGACACCTCAGTTGGGACATAATTTGTGGTACTGTTGTTATTTTTCGTTTCTTCTTAATTCATGATTGCCCACATCCTAATGATGTTGCACCTAATGTATTGCTCATATTAGTATGTAATAATTCACTAGTATTCGCACATTCAAACATGAAACACATCTTAATTAAATAAATGAGGCCGAAGTCCGAAGTTACCAAAAAGTAACAAAATGACACAATTTATTTATATTTTTTGAAGGAAAACATAAAAACACAGAAGACTTGAACAAACATCTGTCTGGATGTAATAACATCATACTAAATCTATGGACTTTGCAACATCACAGTAGCACCCATTAATGTAAACCTCAACTATAGGTTGTTTTTGAACATGGTCTACCTCAAACACCAATCTGTCTCCCTCCCTCACTACAAAACCACACCACAATGCAAACAACACCAACGACTCTGTCAAACAATGTTGCACCAAACTCGAAAATAAATAAAACGTTTTTCCCCCAAAGATTTAAACTTTTCGAATGGTGAACAAAAAAACACGAACCTTACACTAAAACGGTGTTGCGGAACGGCTTCCGGTGGAATGGTTGTCGTTGCCGTCGACTCGCTTCCATTGGATTCGATCCCTTCACTATTGTCGCTGTCGCAGGTGTGTCCTCTCACGGTGACCGCCTCCTGCCTCGCTTCTGTAACACCACAACTTCTTTGTCTCGACTTCCTCCGACTCCGACTATCTCAGTCTCTCTCGGCTGTTCCGCCAACGTCCTCACGCTGTCTTCACCTTTCCATACACTTGATCACGCTGTCTCCGCCTTTCCTTCGAGTTGCTCACGCCATCGCCGCCTTTCCTCCGACGTTGTTTCCACCTCTCCTCCGACTTCCTGTCTCCACTTCCTCCGACTTTCTCTCTCCCTGTCTCACGAACACTCTACAACATTTTCTCTTACTTTCTCTCTCCACGTCTGCTTTACTCTTGCCAAAAAGAATTTACTGCACAAAACTTCCGCGCACACGTGACCATGGGTTCAGTTTCATTTAAAAGAAGTAAAAATAAAAGATAAAAAGGGTGCCACATCACCCATGTAAAAAATGAGTTCGAATTTTATGTTCGAAAATTATTTTCGCATAATCAATATCACCAAAGACTCCTTAAATTTTATTATTTTTATTTTTGTTTCGACCTCAATTATGTCTACATTCACAGTTAAACGTATTATTCGTTTTGAAGTTTGAACTCTCATTACACAGCTTTATATTTAAGAAACCATCTCAAAAACTCATACATTTTACACAAATGATCATTTTACGCTACAAACAATATCATACACACGTGCCATGAATCCACAGAATTATTGGTGTCATTACAAAGAAAAATCAAACAGAAAAAGTAATAAAGCAAGGATCCAAAAACATTCAGCAAAACCTGTTTTCTCATGCCAAATTTTTCCACTTGATTGCTAACTGAGAAAGGGTTTTTGTTGAAGCCCCATCTGGTTTGAGAGCATTTGTGGCAGCTTCTTTCAACTCCTTCACTCTCTTCCTCATTTCTCTTCCTTCTTCTTCTTCCATCAAACACTTTATCATCTCAACAATTTCCACCCTTTCCACCAACCCATTTTCACTCACTCTTCCCCTCACTCCCACTTTCAATCCCTCACTCATCACAACCGCATTCATTCTCTGCTCTGCAAACAGTGGCCACGTGATGAGTGGCACACCATGCACCACACTCTCCAGCGTCGAATTCCACCCACAGTGACTC
>Ga0214543_1010678_pt1 | contig 13426 bp, 10 predicted proteins | sample CNSS2metaG_FD_160094 | JGI IMG/M metagenome (GOLD analysis project Ga0214543, IMG submission 160094) | Root nodule microbial communities from cowpea collected in UCLA plant growth center, Los Angeles, California, USA - CNSS2 | ecosystem: Host-associated > Plants > Roots > Nodule | place: USA...
GATCCTAAACCCACCAAAACTTCTGTCCAGAGTCCTCCCCACGTACCACAGCACCTCTCTTTTCACTAATTCCCTCTCTCTCTTGGCTTATGGGTAACCTATTCACTCACTCACTTTCCCAAAACGAAAATTATTTAAAAAGGGATTTAATAACCATTGGGTGGGTCATTCAATCTGATTTTTCAGCCCCTTATACGACTAGGTTATGCTGCCCCTTTCAAATTCCATGCAGAAATATAATTTGGCCAAAAAAAGAAATCATTTAGTTCTCACCAAGGCTTGAACCCACTCTCATGCACATACCAAGCCAAGGCCAAACCATTCAACCAATCCTTATTTCATGATAATTCCTAAAATTTTAAGAATTTATCATGACAACACGCATCCAATATAAAACACACAAAAACACACAATTTAAATAACATCCAAGTGGCACACATAGGACTTGAACCCAAGTCCTCACACACAATAAAGTACTCTTAACCACTTGAGCTAGTACTCTTCCATGTCATAGTTCTACGCATTTATTACTTTAAATATTCTCATTACCCGTCCTAATTAAATAATTAATTAAATAACTATTTAATTTTCCCGGGTCTTACACATCACATGACTGTTTTTGGATTGTATCAGCAGCATATAACAGCTATTAGATCAGCTAAAATCAACTTTTCATATTGCATTAACCGTAAAGTGCTCTAATTACATGATTTCCAATGTGCATGCATTAGATGTGAACTGCTTATGAATGGATTGATCATAAAACGCATGGGAAACACATCACTGCATTTCTAATTCAGATTCCCTCACATTTAATTGCTTTGATTTTCTGTACTGCATTGAAACTAGATATTCTGCACAATTTAATTGACTAATTTTGAAAATCAACTTGCTGATTCTATAAATACTTGCATAAGCATCATGCATTAGCATTCTCATTTGCTAGTAAGAGCCAAACCTACATTTCACCATGCCTAGAAGATCACGAGCTGCCCCCTCAGATGATGAAAGCTCCACTCCACCTACTCCATCCTCTCCAAATGCTATGAATCAAGGAAGACTTGAGATACGATTTGAAGGTCAAGAGGACAGAATTCAAACCATCTTGATTGAGATCAATAGGAAGCAAATCATTCGTCCTAAGGTGATTCGTATGTCATGGCTAAGGGCAGAAAATTTTGGCAACCTTGAGCAACATCTCTGTCGCAACCGAAATCGCGACGAGACGGCGAATAGAAAAAGAAAACAGGTTTGAAAAAGAGATTGGGAGTCGCCACCACAGTTATTTTTGGAAAACTATGGAAAACCATAAAAATAAAGCAAGTCTGTGAGAAACCAAATTTTTGGATCCGGGAGTCGGTTACGCGTAGGGAAGGTGTTAGCACCCTACAGCACTCGCCCGAAGGCGGTACCTTTAATTAAAAGTGCAAAGTTGATGTGGTTTTCGAAATATTAATTTTCCCCAAAAATTATGAGACAAATAATACTAAAAGAAACAAAAATATTTTTATTTTTATTTTTGGGCCCGACAAGGATTGACCTTGGTCCTACGTATTCTCATTAAAGATGAGAAATCAGGGTTACGTAGTTCTTTAAAAGATATTTAAAAAAACAAATGAGAAAAAGATTTGATTTGATTTTTTTGATTTTTTCTATTTTTTTGTAATTTTTAACAATTTTCAAATATTTTGTCTCTTTTAATAAAAATAAAATAAATAAATAAATAAATAAAATGATGAAATTATTTAAAAAGGATAAAAGTGGAAAACAAAATATGGAGTACATGGGTGATTAGTGGGGGTGCACAAAGTAAATACAACCACAAGCCCAAAAACAATAGACAAAGATATAGGGTGCATAAGTATCACATGTGGGAGGTGTATGAGTTAATCAGGTGTGTACAGTAAAAAAGGGGTGTGACAAGTGAAATATAAGACATGCCCAAAAATACAATAGAACATGCAAAGAGGTGGGGTCGGTAAACATGGTGGTGCCGATTAGTAAACATAGTGGGGGTAAAGCTATTAGAAATTGGAGGCGCGAGAAGAAAATAGATGAGAAGCATAGAGGTGTATGAGATAAAAAAAAATAGGGGTGCATGTGGCAATGGAGGGGGTGCGAAGAATAAGTTGAAGGTGCAGGAAGTAAGGAAGAAACGGAAGCCCAAGACAGTAACGCACACTGGGGGTGTGGACTCAGTAAAATAAGGTGCTGCACAAACAAATGAAATGAAATGAAAACAGCCCAAGATCAAACAAAAAGTGGCAGAGAAGTTGATCCCGCAACCCTAATCTCCCTCATTCTCAAAATACAACAACGAGGATTCTCCTCTCCTCTCACGCCTAGAACCAAAACCATCACCAAACCTCATCGACGCCGCATCCATTCCGGTGAACCAGGGACGCCGGCGACGACGTCGACCCCCACTCACCGGCGACACACCTTTCTTCCTCCTTCTCCTATGCGCGAGACCCTTTCTCCATTGCCCCGAGCCACCACGATTCCAGGAGCAGATGCTGCTGCCGCAAGTCCCACGGCCGGCGAGACACGCCGTCGTCGACGCCAGTCACCACCAGAAGCATCACCGGTGAGAACCCATCTCCGCGAATCATCTCTCTTCTCGTTTCTTCTCCTGCGCGCGAGATACGCCAGATCTCGAAGCTCCGCCGTCGCACGCCACGCCGCTCCAACCTCGCGTTTGCCAACTCAGACCGCTGTGACCAGGACTGCCGCCACGACGCCGTTGTCGCTTGCAGAGAGCACTGTCGGTGTGAACACGTTTCTCTGCTCAAAGCTCCAACCCGCCGCCGGCGATATCCTCTCTTCTCTGTTTCTCCGTTTGGGTTTGATTGGATGTGAATGATTGGAAAAAATGAGACTGGAATGGGGGTTCCGATCCGGTGCGGTATTGGACTGCAGGGGTGGGATTGTGATTCTGGTTTTTTGCTTGGTGTTTTGTTTGCAGGATGGAGTGGTGTTGTGATGTTGAGGCAGTGGATCTAAGAATGAGTGCGGCGGGAAGGTGATGATAATGGGAAGGATTAAGGATTGGGATGAAGGTTGGAGGTTGTTGATGGTGGAGAAGAATATACTTTGGGTTGTTGTTTCTTGATTTTGGCCCCAAAAATGAGAAACTGCAGAGGAAGAAAAATGAAGGTGGTTAATGGTGGGGGTTTGCGTGGTGTTGAGAATGTGAGGATGAAGGGGTTGTTTCTTTAGAGATCAGAATGCGGGAAATCCTCCATGAGTGAAGAAGGGGAAGGTCCCTTGAATGAAGGGATCTTGATGATACTTGTTGTGCCTCTTCTATATTCCTTCCTTCATCTGTCATCATGATTATGACCAGCTAGCTACCACCCATAGCTATCAGAAACCTTTAACTCTTGGTCTTCTTTTTTTTTTTCATTTCATTTTTTCTTAAATAATAAAAAGTAAAAAAGAAAAATAAAGAAAATTGTAAATAAAATAAAAATAAATAAAATAAGATTAAAACGAAAAAATAAAAAATAAAAAAAAACAAAATAAAAATATAAAATAAAATAATAATAGAATTAAAAAAAATAAAAAATAAAAATAAAAGTAAAATAAGATGAAATGAAAAAACCAAAATAAAAGTAAAATAAGATTATGAGAGAAAAGGTAAAATACTTTATAACCCAAACAAAATTGGATGTTGACAATCTCAAAGCTTAAAAATTGAAGACTTTCCTTGAGCTTTCGGGTAAGGTGTATCCGGATTTGGTGAAGGTGTTTTATGCCAACCTCAAGTTCAGCAATGGTGTTCTCAAATCAAGTGTCAAAGGTGTGGAGATGGAAATCACTAGGCAAGCATGGAAGGATGTGGCTGGCCTAAGGCAAAGAGGTGTGCAAGTCCGAAAAGGTGAAACTAGTGCGGTGGACGAATTCAATAGGGTGCAATACTTCAACCAATGTGTGAGAAATCAAGGTGAGCAAGCTAGAAATTTCCATGTGGGAAGGCTTCGTGCGGAGGAAAGGTTGCTAGCCCTGGTGGTGACCAAAATCATCATGCTTGGGGGGAGCAACCATGCTACCTTGAATGAAGGTGGTCTTGTGGTGATGTATTGTATCCAAAATGGTGTGATGGTGGACTGGACATACACCATCCGTGACCACGTGATGAAGGCAAAAGGGCTCACGGATTTCAAGCTTCCATATGTGGTGCTCATCTCCAAGTTCATTGAGCATTTTGGTGTAGATGTGGAAGGAGAGCTTGACGAGTCAACTGGACTTCTAAATCATGTTTCTACACTTAATATGCACAAGATGGGATTCACCAAGGTAGGCAACACTTGGATAGTTAAAGGAGATCAAGGTGCAAACATTGAAGGTGGAGCAAATGATCATGAAGCGGGAACAAGTGGAGGAAACCAAGAGGAAGATGAACCTCATCCAATGGCAATTGAGCTGTACAATCCACCTGAGAATACTGGACATACATACTCCCAATTTGAGAGAATGGTTCTCAACCAACTTTAAGACCTCAACATGGCTTAAAATGTGTAAGATCCATGGAATTTAATTAATTAAATAAATAATTAATTAATAAATGCGGGTAGGAAAATCATTTATGACATTAAATTATGATTGGTATGATGTGGAAAAGTACTAGCTTAAGTGGTTGAGAGTACTTTGATTGTGTGAAAGGACTTAGGTTCAAGTCCTATGTAATGCCAATTTTGTGTTATTAATTGTTATTATTTTAATATATGTTAATCATGCTGTGAAATAATATGATAGTTGGATTATAATTGTTAGCATGAAACATGAATTGGTATGATGGTTTGACATTGATTTGGCAATTGCATAGTTATGGGTTCAAGTCTTGGAAAACCCAAATTAAACTTTATTTTTCTTTTGCTAATGTTAACTTTGGATGGAATTGGAAGGGGTAAAGGAAACCCTAACTTGAATTAGCAGCCAAGAGTGGCTGTAACCACAATTCATAATGAGAAATGAATGGCCATTAACAAATAATTAAGTGCATTTTTCGTTTTGATCATTGGCCTAGCTTAAGGCACCAGTTTAAAAGGCAAAAGTGAGGGTTTAGGAAAGGTTTTGCAAGGCTGGAAATATACCTAGAAAACAAAGACGAAAATCAAGAGTGAGGGGAGAGTAGTGAGTGAATTATTGAGGCTGGGTTGAGGAGAATCAAGGGTGGCCATTGGTGATCAAAGGAAGAGCTTGAAAATTTCAAGTTTAGCAAAGGAAACCAGGTTAGGGGAGCTGAACCCGCTTCTTTGCATGTATTAATTTATTCTGTGTGAAAGCATGAACCATTGGATGTGTATTTTGGTACATTGTATGAGTTTTTGGGGTTTTGGAAAATCTTCAGAAATCGCCTGGCGGGCTGCTCATAGCCGCCAAGCGGCACATGTCATTTTAGTGCATTTTCTGGGTTCCATGAGGAACCGTCTGGCGGTCAATCCCTGTACCGCCAGGCGCCACAAACCTGTACCCTAGTTTCTGGGTTCTATGATAAACTGCCTGGCGGTCATGCACACCCGCCAGGCGACGCGAGTCGAATTGGCTCGGTTCTGATGTTTTGTGTGATCTGGAGTGATTTTGATCGGGTAAAAGTGTAGTCCCACTTGAGGATTGATGATTTGGATTGTTACATTGAAGGGTTTTCCATGGTTTAATGTTTAATTTGATAAAGTACTATGAAAACCTTTCGTGGTCGAATGTTGGGGCATATCGTTGTTTAATTAGACGCTGAATCATGTAAAATTGCAACTAGAATAATTAAATGAAGTTACTAAGATTTGAATTACTATGATTGGGATGGAATTTGGACGAAGAATACATGAAATAGCAAAGAATGGTTAAGTGGTAGGGATACGGGTTCTGGAAAAGAATCTGGAGTTGGCAGATGGTATCCACCGCCTGGCAGTGTGGGGCTTGCTGCCAGGCGCCGACGCAAAGGTTGTAATACTGCGTTGACGAGATGAATGTTGAGGGTCTGGGTAGTTGTCCTGGAAATAGTTGATTCAGTATGATGAAATTTGGGGTCGCGGGATCAAGAGGTCATGACTTGCCTTCTACTTAAGTGGTAGTTAACTATGTTGGGTTAGTTATATGCGAATGTTAGAATATAAGAATTTTAAGACACTGGTGGGAGGCATAAATCTGATTTCATCAGGTTGTATGGTTTTGATGAGGCTGGTTTGACAGCCACAATAAATACAAAGGTTTAATAAGATCAGGTTATGAGATGGTGTGTTGGTTTTAGTATGTAAATAGGTCATGAAAAAGTGTAAAAAGGGGAGCAAGCTCTTATTACGAGAACGGTTACTGCCTAGAGTAAGGAATAAAACACCTTGATTGGTATTAACGATTCTTTTGGCTTGGCGTTTCAAGTATTGATCATAATAAAGCTTTAGAGACTTACCATATAACCCAATCATGCTTCATTAGAAGTTACTTAAAATTATCAAGAGCTTATTCATGTATTTTAAAAACTCCAAGATTAGCAATATTAAGTAACATATATCTCTAGCTACTGACCTCCAAATCAAATTTCCACCGTTTAAAGTGAAGAACCACATGTTATGGACCACCTGCTAAAATTTCACCTAAATCGGACAATTAACGAATTGGGAAATGCAGTTTTACGAAAACTGCGCAAACTAGAAAAATGATGGCGCCTAGCGCCCAGAAATCAGGAACTTGGTGCCTGGCAGTACAAAACCAACGTCGGGCGGTTCTTGTTTCGCGAAAATACGAAAAATTGCGTTTTTCGTGAATCAGAACACCATGCATATCTGGTATGGCGCCTGGTGGCCAATTGGTTGCTGCTAAGCGGTTCTTGTTGTTCCAAGAACCCAGAAATTTCCTCAACACCTGCGAACTTTATCCAACCCCTACAATTCTGATTCCACTTGATTAATGATCCAATAGGCTGCATTCACATGTTTATTTTCACTATTCCTTCATAAGACTCCTCCATATACAAAATTCCAATGACCTTACCACTTAATCTAGTGCGACTATGAAATCCCCAATTCATCAACCTAAAAATTTATATTCATGCAATTTTTACCCAATCAAACCTTCAATTTTATATACTTCAGCGAATTCGGACTTTCAATCATTTCCAAACAGTTGGCATTATCTTTTCCCCTAAATAGAACCAACCCAAAAACCCCAAAACATTAAAATCGAGCCAAATTCATTCGCGTCGCCTGGCGGGTGTTCATCACCACTAGGCAGTTCATCAAAAACCCAGAAACTAGGTTGCTCTGCTTGTGTCGCCTGGCGGCACGGTGCTCATCGCCAGGCGGTTCCTTAAAGGAACCAGGAAAACAGGAAGAACAACATGTGTCGCCTGACGGTAGTTCATCACCCACTGGGCAATTTCTGAAAAAATTCCCAGAAATGTGAAATTCAACAAAAACATACATTGATCATGCAATAACATACAATACAACATAGATTTAATCATTAAGCAATTAGAACGACGTTAATCAGCTCCCCTAACCTGGATAGTTCTTGCTCACTTGGAAATTCCAATGTTCTTCTTGATCAACAATGGTTTCCTTTAACAGCTTCTACAACAGCCTTCAATCCTCTCTAAACGCAACTCTTATGCTCTCAAAACAATTCCATATGTTTTCCCTAGGCTACCATTTACTTTTTCCTCTATTTCTCTTCTCTCTTCCACTCTAATTTCACTTAATTAACCATCATTAATCCAAAACCGAAAAATAGCATTAAGGTTGTGTTAATTGCTATTCAAGATACATTATAGTGTGTTTTTCAGCCCTCTTGGCTGCCTCTCTAAGGTGGCTAGGGTTTCCTCCGCCCTTTCACATTCATGCCAAAAGAAATTTTGGCAAAAAGAAAGTTTAATTTTGATTTACCAAGGTTTAAACCCATACCCTTGCCAATTACCAAGCACATGAACAACCATCAATCCAATTCATGTTTCTTGATAATTTCTATAAATATAAGATTATATTATCCCTCTACACGCTCAACATATTATCAAAATTACATGATTAAAATAACATCTAAATGGCATGCATAGGATCCGAACCCAAGTCCTCTCAATCTAACTAAGTACTCTCAACCATTTAAGCTAGTACTTTTCCACATCATAAACCTTAACATTAAATGCCACAAAAGCTCCACTACCTGTATTTATTAAATAATTATTTATTTACTTATTTAAATTTCACTGGTCTTACAAGAATGGTTCCCGTTTCCAATTGACTTGTACACGACAACTTTGTCAATTAGTTCCTTGCCTCCTTCGTTAGGACTTAGAGTTTCCTTTCTTCTTATAAAAGGGCAAGCTAGTGAATGTATTTGTAGCTTTGATGAAATAAATAAGTGTTTCTCCATTTTCAAAGCTCACCTTCTAGAGAGGATTTCGCCTCCTAGGGTTTACTACTCACTGAGAGCACGAGAGTTCCCCACTAAAACTCCTTAGAGAGAGAATCGATATCTCATTTAGAGGTTGTTCGTCTTTCGCTACCATAAGGATTAAGTCTTCTGTTGCGTAGATTCGCGAGATCTGGAAGCTTCGTGAGGGTGTCCACCTTTGGAGCATATACCCATGAGCTTCCACTCATCAATAATGGGGTTATTGCTATGGAAGATGAACTTAATGAATTCACTATAAATTATGTGTGATCTTTTGTTCCTAAAAGTGATGAAACGAATGTAATTTGTACTAAATGGGTGTTTAGAAATAAATTGTATGAAGAGTGCAACATATTAGAAACAAAGCTAGGCTAGTGGTTAAATGGTATATTCAAGAGGAAGGCATTGATTTCGATGAAACATATACACTTGTAGCTAGGTTAGAGGTTGTGAGATTATTATTAGCACATGCTTGCATATGTAATTTCAAACTATCTCAAATGGATGTGAAAAGTGCATTCTTGAATGGTTTCTTAAATGAGGAAGTGTATGTATCATAATCTCCTAGCTTTGAACATCATCTTTATCCTAATCATGTTTTTAAATTGAAAAAGGCCTTGTATGGTTTGAAATAAGGACCACGATAGTGGTATAAAAGGTTAAGCAAATTTCTTTTATTAATAGGATATGCTAGAGGTGTTGTTGATAAAACATTCTTCATTAGAAAACATGAAAGTGATGTAATACTTGTTCAAGTATATGTTGATGATATTATCTTTGGCTCAAATAATAACTATGTGTGAAGAGTTTGTCGCAACTATGCGGTATGGATTTGAAATCTCTATGATGGGTGAGCTAACCTACTTTCTAGGACTGCAAGTCAAAATACTCAAGCAAGGAACATTTTTAAGCTAGTCAAAAATAATGTTTTTATATGTTGAATAAATTTGAAATGGAGAGTTACAAAGAAGTTTTCAATTGCTACAAATTGTATCATGGATTTAGATGAGGCTTGGCAGCAAGTTGACTAAACAAAATATAGAGGGTTGATTAAGTCTTTTCTCTATCTAACAACAAGTAGGCTAGACATTCAATTTAGTGTATGCTTATGTGCAAGATTTCAATCTAATCCAAAGGAGTCACATTTCAAAGTTGTAAAGAGGATTCTCAAGTATCTAAAAGGAACAATCAAAGTTGGATTATGGTATCCAAGTGATTATAAGATAACTATTAGTGGATTTTCAGATTCTAACTATGCAAGGTGCAAATTGGATAGGAAAAGCACAAGTGGAACATGTCACCTACTTGGCTCAAGCTTGAAATCATGGAATAGCAAGAAGCAAGCTTGTGTGGCACTCTCCATAGTTGAGGTAGGTTATATAGTAGCTGGTCATGATTGTGCTCAAATCATTTGGGTAAAACATCAACTCTTGGATTATTGAGTGAAGTTAGTAATGGTACCCTTATATTGTGATAACACTAGTGTAATTAATCTAACTAAGAATCTAGTACAACACTCTAAAACCAAGCATATTGAGATAAGACATCACTTCATTAGTAATCATATACGAAAAGGTGATTGTTAAATTAAGTTTGTTAAAATAGAGAATCAACTAACTGATTTGTTCACAAAACCATTTAGCTCGTGATAGATTTAAGAAGCTAAGAACTGAACTAGGCATATTGGATATGAAAAATGTAATTTGATGTGTTTTTAGCATGTTAATCTTATTAATCCATGCATCGACTTCATTTAAATAAGCTAATGTGTGCATAAAATATGAAATCTAAGAGCCAGTCTGTTGATTTTACAATTCTATGCATTTATTTCTCTTAAACATCATCTGGATATATGAAGTTCAATCTTACAAATTCTTAGTATGTTGATTTTACAATTTTATGCGTTGATTTCACTTAAACAACATCTGGTTACATGAAGTCCAATTTTACGAATTTTAGTCTATTGATTTTTCAAATATATGTGCTGATTTCACTTAACCAGATTCTTTGTGCAGAGAATTATTGTTTTTTGAACTTTTAGACTGTTGATTTGAATCTATGTGTTGATTTCACTTAAACAACAAATATTTGAATAAAATGGATTTAAAAGTTGACTGGGTCAGAGTAATGATCACGTGATCATGTACAACCTGCTCTTAACAACTATTGTATCAATTATCTACTGCTTTTCTAAAAGCATTAATCATAAAGCTTATATGTTGTGTGATTCCAATGTGCATGCACCTTACATGATCTGAACTGATTGATCTACTCAGAAAAACTCATTGGAAACATAATACTTAATTTGGTTTAGAAATATGTGCATGTTATCGCTTAGTGTTGTATCAAAAACCAGAAAATGCACTATGGGATATGATAGAAGTTGGACCTATTCAATTAATCAATTTGGTACCCCTCTCTTAGTACTTTAGTTCAAAATAGTTTTAAAACCTTAGGGCTTATACCAAATTGCTCAATTATTCAAATTTTAATTCTCTCAAACATCACAAGATCAATCCAAACAAGCACAACTATTCTAACATGCGATTTTCAAACTAAAACATACAAGATCACCTCAGCAATACACATTAAACCATCAAAATAATCAATTTATCCTCCAATTAATCAAACATCAATATGCATCCATCAATAAGCTTTAAGACACCAAAAACACCTTTACGTCCACAATATGGATGCTCTGTCTACACCTAGGAACAACACAAGAATGTTCAAGACATATCGTTATAATCACTGATCAGCAAATACTCATATAGAAGATTAAAAAGGCACATGCAAGCGAAAAAAGCCTCACGTGAGAAGAAAACTAAGAAAAAAGGTTGAAACTTAACTTACACGAAAAAAAGAAACGGATTGGTCCAAATTGAAGAGCTGGCTGTGAGTATTAATCCTACGGTCTCAATTCTTCAATCAAATGAGCAGTGGGGAAGAACCCTTAGAGAGAAGTCAAAGAACTCTTAGAAAAGTGGCTTCTAGATAAATATTGTGTTTTAAAATAATGAAACTCGTTTATAATAATTCTATTTATATTAAAACCTTTCAATATTAAAATAATCAAGTCTTACTATTTTTAAATCAATATCACTTCTAAAATACAATTTTCTAGTCTTTACATATTACATGTAAAATAAAAATAAATGCCTTTTAATTATGTCCTACTATATGTTATACTAAGTAAATTTCCTTTCATATTCTTGTAAGGAGGAGAAAATTATTATTTCCGCTAAACATTATTGGTACTTTGATGTTTAGGAACATTTTAATAGGAATAGGTACATAGTGACACGGGTTTAAAATTTATTTTGGGTATCAAAATTTTAGAAGATCAAATATATTAAAAATAAAAAAATATTTATATATTATAAGAGGATTAAGTTTCCCTCCAATAGCTATGAAGCTCTTGACTAGGCATGACAAGAGGGTAGGAACGAGTTTCGTTATCCCATATTTATTCTTAGAGAAAAAAGTCATCCTCATCCTCATCCTCATACCAAACCCAACAAGTGTCAAATTTTTGTTTCATCTCTATCCCCACCGGGAAACGAATATATACTTATACATGTACGTGTACCCAAAATTCATTAATATTTTAAAATAATAAAAAATTACTGTAAAGGAAACATAATATTATTAAATATTGAATATTAAATTGAGGGTTGTTTCTTCAATATCAAATATTTTAAAAGAAATTATAATTGTATACATTTCAAATTAGAATACAAAATAAAATTTTACGAGAACCAAATTTATTAAATTTGTAAACTTTAATGAAACATAATTGATAAAATTTAAAATATTTAAAATATATATATATATATATATATATATATATATATATATATATATATTAAAGGAAACAAAATTCAAATTAAAAAATATTTTAAATGTATGTTTGATTCAATTTTTTAAATTCTAATGAATCTCTTTTTTTTTTTATACACTGATAAAAGTTATAATACATCACTTGATCAAAATCACGAAAAACAAATATTAAACTAACTAGCTTCAATACAAGCAGTATGTGTGTACACATTTTTTTAAATATGCATTGTAACGCCCAATTAATTAATGAGCATAATTAAAAGAAAACGTCACATGATTATAATATAACCGCGCAGTTCTGGAGTTTTAAACGTAAAGCCTGACAAATAAGGCACACCACGGTGCCACGAAAGATAAAAGAGCATCATAAACAATCTGCTGGAAACACAAGCATATGAAATACTAACAAATACATAGGCTGTAGCGCTCAAGATATTCCAAGAAAACTAAGCTGTAGAGTCCCCTCCTCTCTGATGACCACGATTATCCCTCGCATCTGCTCCCATCAATAAATTGATGATCATCGCAAAGATAGAAACACGACATACAAAACAACCAACAAGAAAAGGGTAAACTAGAGCCAATCAACATTTTCATCATACAGTTAAATATACTTTCACTATCCAATATCAGTACAACATCCAAGCATGTTAAGACTCTTCAATCAATACACTACGACTCGACTCGACTCATCCGGATACGTATAACTTGGTCGGATTCAGCGGATGCCCGCGCTTGTGGTGGATACCTCTGCTCACCCCCGAGATGCTCACCCCCGAGCTATGTGTTACAAGTGTTAAGATGAATCAATTTTCCCTCACCACAAGGTTAGCCCTTAATGAATTTCAGGCCTCATGCTACTCTCACCACAGGAGTCAGTCCGCTCTAGGTGAGACTAACTGACCCCTTAAAGCGTCAGGATGCAACCTTACCTTGAATCCTTACCTAGTTATACAGATGGGGCACCACCATGGACACCCACTAACAGTGGCCATGGAATTACATCCCGACCACTGAAGCGTAGCCTTGGGAATCTCACCTAGAGATCTCAAGGACTTATGCACTGACTCGGACCAAAATTTCTTAATCAATCAAACTGTCTTGGCATGCATACACACAATATATATATATATATATATATATATATATATATATATATATATATATATATATATATATATATATATATACATATATATAT
>Ga0214543_1010680_pt1 | contig 13424 bp, 7 predicted proteins | sample CNSS2metaG_FD_160094 | JGI IMG/M metagenome (GOLD analysis project Ga0214543, IMG submission 160094) | Root nodule microbial communities from cowpea collected in UCLA plant growth center, Los Angeles, California, USA - CNSS2 | ecosystem: Host-associated > Plants > Roots > Nodule | place: USA...
ATGTTATACTAATTTTTTATTAAAAATGACTTAATAAAATGACTTTACCACTAAATTTTAATATAAATATCAAATACTTAATTTTTGTAAAATTTTTATACTTAACTACTTTTAATTTTATAAAAAATGGATTTTAATTATTAAAAAAAAATAGGTCAAGATTGAATCACATACACATAAGTAGGTACTAAATTGAAACAAAAAGACATATACGGGGACTAAATCGAAATCAACACAATGACATCTGATAATGACATTGACACGTGGCATTACAATGCCACGTGGCACTGACAATGCCACATGTCACACACAGAGACTTGACACGTGACGTTTTTTTTTATCTTTTTTCAAAAAATTAAAAAAAAAATTAAAAAAATTTTATAAAAATTAAAAAAATAAAAATAAAAAATAAAAAACCATAGACTATGGCACGTTGACTAACGATGTTAGTCAACTCCGTTTGAAAGTGACCTAATTGAAGTATTTTTTTAAAAGTTGGGATGCAATTGACACTTTTTTAAAAGCGGGTACCAGATTGACACACTTGGACCAAAGTGGGTACCATCCGAGTAATTAAACCTTTATTTATTATTATTATTATTATTATTATTATTATAATTGTTGGTCTCTGATTAATATTATTGTTTTATATATTGTCTTAGTATTATTATTGCTCTAATTGTTATTATTATATTATTTCATATTTTTATTATTATTAGTATTATTTGAGTAATTATTTTCTAACATGATCCAGTAAACCAAGTGTTTACACGATTGAACATAAATTTAAAGAGTCAAACATTTTCATGTAAAAAAATAATAAAAAAGAGTATAAAAATTACTATGTGAGATCTAAAATCTATTTGATTAACTAAAATTGATAATACAATATTTGAACGTAACTGCACAAAAAAAACCTGTAATGAAGATTGTGATGAGAGGATAATTAGTTAGGTACGTGGCTTGATTCGGTGGAAATTAATTTTTGTAGGGATCATTATAACATACCTTCTTTCAATGATTACATTTTCTTTCTGAAATAAGGATTTGTAAACATTTTGTGATGATTGAGGTCAACATAATATTTGACATATTTACCAAAGCTCTTCGCACATGAAAAGATTGCATGTAAGCACCTCAAAATTGATTTTCACATTTTAGTGTATGAAAATTTGGAAACTTGGGAGTCCCATTTCATACTAAGAATCAGCTTCATTTCAACGCAACAATTACTCAAAACTAGTCATCCATTAATATGTTTTAGTCATCATCTTGTAAAAATGAATAACTCTAGGACAATATAAAAACCTTTTGGGCTGGTAGAGTTGAAAATAAGCATGTAACTAAAACAATGTCGTACCCCAATTAGGCAATTATTGATGTTTCAGAACAAGATAGATAGGAATATTCCTGTCTGGATTTGACGCATTAGTTATAAAATAGTAATGACATCTTGTGTTTCTAGGAACTTCTTGAAAATTAAGATTACTAATCTTTATCTTAAAGGTTTTAGATTCCAACTGCTGTAATTCTGTAGCATCATGATAGCATTACAGAGATAATTGTGTTGCGATCATATAAAACTTAAGAGCCTTAATGTTGAGACAAAATTGCGACTATGATAATTCCTCTTCCAAAACGTATTCACAGAATGAAGTTTAGAGAATGATATATACAATTATTTCAGCAACTTTTGCATTACTGAAATTGGGAAGCAGAATCTTATCTGTTGTAAAAGGGTTCCTCAGTGAAGAAAGAAAAATTGAGCCGTGTCTTTATTATTTTCCACTGATTTGAGTGCAAAAAGCTTGACTAACAACATATAATAAATTTCCTTTGCCATTTAAGCAGATGAGAGAATAGTGACAGGATGAGTGGCTGATGATAATTTGGCTTCATGCATATTCAGTTCACATGTGACTGTTATTCTTTCTTATCCCTATTTTCTAAAATTTGATTTGAATCCACCGGCATGTAATATTAGTGAACCATCAGATGCCACCTACTGAAAATATGGTTAAAACTTCCACAACAAGTGTAAAAGCTTTTAGCTACAACAATAAAGTGTCATCTTTTTTTCTTCGTAGTATAAAACGTTTTACAGTGACAGTGACAGTGGATTAAGTTTAATCCCTTTTCTTTGATCTTCATCTTCTCCCTTCCCTTTTGCAGCTCCCTTAACTCATTCTCTCTGCCATAATCAAAGTATTAAAATGTAAGAGCTCCAAAATCCAGAGAATGCTATGATGGGAACAGCTATGTTCAATTGACATCTATAATATGTTGGACTTGCACTTACCGTTACCAATGGATCTTTTGCAATGAAGAACTGCCTCATATATTGAGCTTTCAGAATCACAAGAGTATCGCCAATCATCAGCAGAAAGGGCCACACTAATTCGCGGGGATGTGTCTGAATAGTATCTCCTATTCTTCACAGACACACCTCTTTTAGCAGCAGTTTCAGTGCTTGATTTGTGACCCCTCAGTCTTCTACACAGAGGCCTCAAGAAGTTGAGATACTTCTGAAAGACTCTCCTTGATAATGTTCTGCACCCTTTTAAGGAAAGGCATCTAGAAGGGCATGTAGGAGCCTGACTCTGTGGTGCATGTGAAGATGAAACCGGGCTTGTGTTGGAATCAGAGAACTCATATTCTTCCATTTGCAGTGATTCAACAAAAAGGGGCATGAGGTAGCCATTGGAAAAAAGTTCATCTGCATGGACAAGGGTAAGAGGGGACTGTGAAATTGGGAAGTCAAATTTGGAGTCCTGTGAGTTCTTAAAGAATCTCTTGGAGGGTGGTTTTCTTGGGTCCATCTCAATGAAAGAAGCTTCATCAGATGCATCAAGGGAAGTCCTAAGAGAGGCTTCAAGGCTTTCTAGTGATGGTGGCCTCAGGTTTACTAACCAACTGTATGAGAAGCTTTCAATAGAAAGAGGGTGAGAAGTTTCCATGGTTGTGGTATTGTGAAGGTATAGAAGGGATCTTGGAAAGAATTGACAATTTATGGAAAGGGGATACAAGGAGGTTTATTGCTACCAAAAGCACTCACTCCTCTTGTGCAGCATATATTTTAACTTATATGCATACACAAACACACACACACACCCTTAATATATCATCTCTGTCCAAGAATTAGTCATGTGCCTGTCTGGCAAGAGACAAGAGTTTTAATAATTGGAAATGAGAAAGGAAGAAAAAGAAACAGGAATATGAGCCCACCAATAGTCCCATAATGTCTTGTTTCATCAGTAGTTAGCCTCACCCTCTCTTTTTAATCATTTATTGCTTTAAAATTTCATAAAGGAGGACTTGGTTTGTTTCTAGACTTACATAAATATTCAAATGTTGTTACACTGGGAATTCAATCCAGTAAAAATATGCAGAAGCAGAACAGTACTTTTCCATGCTTTTGAACTTTCCCTTTACCCCTTCAGTAAATTGAAACTCAAAACTAAGTCCTAATTGAAGAACAATTAGATTAAATCCTCTGTTGTTACGATAAATCAATGTTTTAAAACAACATGTGCAATGCTGTTGATTGTACTAAGGTTTTTTACGTTTTTCTATTGTCTTCTTGTTCTGTGTAATAATATTATTTGGATGGACATGACCACTTTAGAAAGGTGATTTCATCAGTGTGATATTACTTTCCAACTGCTGCACGCCTGCAACACCAGGTTAAACTGGAAACTATAAAATATCTCATCGTACAATATTTATTATGTGCATGCAACCTAAATGACATAGATATGTTGTATATTTTATTGTACCATCATGGATTATTATATTCACGAGATACCCTAGGACAACATTATTGTTTCATGAAGAGAAAAAGCATTGTACCATAGTATTTTAGTGGTTTTGAAACTGTGCACAAGATTAGAGTCTTATTTGAGAAATTTAGAATAGAAAACACTGTACTAAATATATCTATCAAGAAATTGTTCTCTAAGCTAGTCTTGCCACTAGCCATTGCTGTGGTAAATTTTAGTTTTCTTCGATAATAACCAAAAGCTCTTTAAAAGGCGAGTGTCGGTAAACCTTTATGTGTAAAAGCAAAATTTTGATTCTAAATCGTATCTTACTTTTCTTTGGGAAAGATCGTGATAAGAAAAAGAGAGGACCAGGACAACTTATGAGAAATAGTTTATAAAAGTTGAAAAAGAATGCACGCACACATATACATAATAAATTTATGGTAATATTGTAAGAAAAATAATAAATAAAATGAGTAATGGAAAAGAAAGAGGAAAAACAATGTAATTCATTACTTTCAAAGGTGTGATAGTTGTTAGTACACGTATAGAGTTAAATGGAGTGTTTATAATGTAAAGGTCAGCAAATCAAAACGAAATTAAATCTCAAGAACAAATAATATTTTTTGGATCTCTAACTTATAATAAATGTTTGCAGAAAAATTTTAAAAAATTTTCATAACAAGTAAAAATATTTATTTAATTTAATTAACTCCTTAATTGGTTCATAACAAGTAATTTTTTTTTTAATTTTAACAATACAGTACTCCCATCAAATTTCCTCTATATGAAACCCTCAACTTCTTCCTTTTTGATTTAATAATTAAGTGTTTAGGATGAACTTGTAATATAGATTGATTTGAAAGACTAATAATAAAAAAAAACTGATGAAATTTGAGGAATTTTATAGAATGTGAGTGTAGTAGGGATTTGAAGAGAGAACAGTTGAGTTTTCTTTTATTAGGTGAATAATGATTATGATATTTTGGTTAGTGAGATTTAAATAAAAGAGTGTTTAAAATTATTTACATGATTCGATTATGGAGATTTGAAGAAGAAAAGTATGAGAATTTGATTAAAAATTTACAGAACTAAATCCAAGCAAAAATATTCCTTCTATAGATGTTAACCATTGACAATGGAGCAAAAGTACAATAAAGCTTAAATTAAAATGTGGTATAAAAATAACCTAAAACCAAATTGACGTGTACAGAGGGACTATCATGCACTCTCTTAAAGAAAGGCATATGCATATTACATACTGATAAATTACACGATAACATTCCCTATTGGCATATGCAGAATCATTGTTTGTTGTTGCCCTTGGACGAGTTCAACTCGAATTTGAATTCTTAAAGAGCAAAACTGATGAGGTTGTCGTGGGGTAAGGAAATTCTGGCTTTTTGATCCACTAGCAGCCTGAGTGGAGCTGCACACAAATCTTCTGAGGCTTAAATGTGTAAGAAAGTAACGTCGCTTTCATGAAAAAACGGGCAAACTGGTTCTGATAAGCAATTCTATGAGATGCTAAAAATGCAGACAAGGGTCCCATCAGCTGTCGGATAAAGTAAGCATCAGCAAAAGTTCTTGGGACAAAAGTTACTGAGCCAGGATAGTAAGTGACTTGAAACCAATTGGTCCCCTCCCCCATGTCCCCATTTAAGAGAATATGTATTTACTGGTAAATACAACACTCATTAATGCAGTCTAATTCTGAAAAGAATGTTGCACCATTCATGCAAGCAGGAAGGACCCAAAGAATTAAGTGGTTCTGATAAAAATTGACAGAATTTTTATCTACAAGAATATAGTTAGCTGAATTGCAGATAAATTTCACAAGGGAGCATCATGACAACCAGCTCAGCAGCAGGTAAAATGTGGCTATAGGCATTAGGCAAACCACATGCACTCATTCTATAACTATTTGTCATTAAGTGCCCTTCTGGGGCCACCTTGTAAGGATGTTAAGACTGGGAGAGGCAACCGATAAATTATTGGATTCTGTATAGCTTAATAAAGCAAACTCTGCATATTGGATTCTCTATAACTTAATAAAGCATACTCTGCTCTGCATTTCGTTTTCAGTCATCCTTCATTGTTCATCTTCCAGAGACTTCTGAAATATTTTATCTTGGAATTCCGTCTACAGATGAAATTCTGAAGTTCTTGCATTTCGTGAAAGACTGTCAACCATCTTAATGTGAAGCTTTACAAACAGTTGAAATTCTGAAGTTCTTGCATTTCGTGAAAGACTGTCAACCATCTTAATGTGAAGCTTTACAAACGGGATCGTGACAAACATTTATCAGCATTGACAATCATAAGAGAGGACTTTGAGCTTGAAAATGATACCATTAGTCTCCTGAGAAACTCATTTGCAACATCCTTTCTGACACTCCTTACTCTTAGTTGAATTTTTTGAAAATTACAAAATCAAGTAGAAACTCATTGAAAATAAGATGTTTTCTAGTAGATTTCAATCAATAGTGAAGAACACGTTCAAGAAAGTGTATTAGATAGTGTTTTGCTGACAGTTCTGCCGACAATAATCGTACTACCGATGTTAAGTGTTTAAATATTGACAAACACAACCCCACCCCGACCTACTCCTCCCCCTTCTGGTTTTAACTTTTAACCCTTTAACTCTCCGAGTTTAACAAAATCTTGATCAAAGCATAATAAGTGCACCTTAATTTGTCTGACAGGGAGTGGAAAATAGACAGATCCAGAAGCAAGAATGCCAAAAAAGTAAGATAGTCAAAAACTTATATTTTATTTCATGAGATCCAGAAATACAAAAGCATTCCACAAACTATGCAACAACATTGATGGTAAGAGGTTCCTAGACCGTACAAAGACAGTACCCATCACCATGCCAAGAAATACAAGTGGTAGTATCCTCTGAATGTTAAAATGTGCCAAGGCAAAACAGACTGAACTAACTAATATTGCACTCCATACAGGCATGTATTTGGTTAAAGATGGGAGAAGGAAACCACGGAAGACAATCTCCTCCCATATTGGAGCACAAACTGAGACTACCACAGCATAGAGCGCCATTGCCACAGGGTCTCGAGCAACAATGGATTGCTCTACACTTGAGACGGGAACTGGAGTATATTGAAGAACAGGTAACAAATTTAGGTTCATTTGTGATAGCTGATTGATAAGGGGGAACATAAGGCAGCCCAAACCAACATCAAACTGCCACTTCCCCTTCAGTTCAAATTTGAACCAATCAGATGAAAGAGGTTGAAACTTTGCAAGACAATGCCGAAGAATTGCTATCCCAACCACACCTTCAGCAACATCGGTCAAGAGGCTGTACAATGCTTGCCCTCTGTATGTAAGGGATTCCTTTCTAAACCCTGCTGTGTATGCTAAAAAGGGAACTATCCAAGATCCTACAAACCAAAATGAGGCAATCCAGAGGAGCATAACCTGCAGAATTCAACTTAGTTTGTCCTTCTAGATGTAATGATACTAAGAACATATTTTATATTTGGAACATGGAATAGAATCAGAAGTGTATTTTAATGACAACAAAAACTCCTCTAAAATCAAATGTTACGATTGCTATATATAACTATTTTACAATTTTGCACTTGAACAGAAAAATTTCAAAATAAAAGAAGTAATAATTTTAGTTTTCCAAATTCAGATGGTCAATTTTATAATAATTTTTAAATATAAAGGAAATTTATTAATTTTGCAGCCCTTTTAATACGGAGAGTGGGTAAACCAATAAATATCATTTTTAACCACATTATTATTTGTCAATCAAGTAATACCTTTTATCATTTTTGCATTATTGACATTGGGGTAAAGTTGTCAAGCAATAACTTTATTGCCTTATTGACAGCCAAGAATCCCCATTCACTATAAAAGAATAGGAACCGGCATTCCTGGCAATGCAGAAGTAGGCCTGAATGGAATGGCCATTTCATGCCTTTTCATTTACTAAACATAAAAATAGAGCTTCCTCTGGTAAGAAGACATGAAATCCTTGATCTGAAGTACAAAAACATACTCAAAATATTGACAGCATTGATAATGGTATCAAAAAGTTAGAAACCATATACTTTACCTGAACAATAGTTTTTGCTGTCCAAGGAACTGTCCACGGTTTCACATCATGAATAACAGTTATGACCTGAAATGTTGAAAGCACAGTACAATTACAATCTTTGAGACTCCCTAAAGATGTTTTAATTCTCTATGACAGATTTATACGAACACAATATTATTGATTAATACAAAATGAACTAATAGAGCTACTACAATCAAGAAACCTTAGAGAATACCTAGAGACTAAGCTTCTACAGGAAGATAACCTCCCTAACTGCACTTCAACATAGTAATACTCACTTCCTTCCTGCCACTATGCAGTCCTGCTCCCTATGAACCTACTATTCACCAACGAATCCCTCTCTCCTCACACTTCATCATTACTAACTCCCATCCCATTCACCTATTGTCCTTCTTCGGGAAGTGTTTAACAACTTGTTTAAGGTCAGATGGCAAAGATTTAAAAGCAAATTGATGTTTAGACAGTTTGATAATGTTAGAAATTCTTTTGAGAGCGATGTCATCAGATTCATTTTAACCAAAAACATATGAAGACTTAATCTATACGACTCTAATTTATCTTGTCCTACACAGCATTTCCAAATCAATTGTTGTTAGATATAGTTCTCATTTTACTTCTTTTTATCTTTCCGTCTGTGTTGTATTGATTATATAACTAATTGCTTCAGTAAGTTATTACAAACTTTGTTAAACGTCTATCTACTCTTATATATAAAGGACTTCTGTAACAAAGAATAGACAATTACTCTTAGCATCGCTTCGATCTTTGCTCTCCAAAACTAATCTTCTCACGTTCTTGTTTGTACTAACTCATGAAATTAGGTAGAAGATCCATGCATATTTTATCATCAAACTGGTACAAAGGCATGCCAGCTGCATTCTGAGTTGTGCAATTCTTCTTTTGCCAATAAGACAGTTGATAATTTCCTTTGTGCATAAAGTCACTTGTTAATTCTCTTGCGCCCATTGGAGATCATGTCTCTTACAAAGATCTTGATTCCATTCCTGAGGGATAGCGAGTATGATTATGTTATCATCAAAGGCATGCTTCTTGCCCTCGATCTACCTTAATGGATATGGAAGTACTGAAAGAAAAAAAAAACAACGCTGATTTATCCTTTTACCTATCTGTCAACATTGATCAAACTTCATCATAATCATCCTCCAATGATCAACAGATGCAAATTGATAGTGTTACCCACAATATACTAATTTTTGTGGCGAACTGGTCGTTCCAGTGGTTGAAGTCATGATGGTCAAGCCTCAATTCAGTGCCAAGTATGTTTCAAGTTTTGTCCTGCAATGCTTTCATGATACAATTTATTCAATCCACAGTTTCAACCTCCTCAAGTCTCTCACACTTCAAGCATGCGCTGACCTCAAGGAAATTCACATTTCACTTCTCATTGGACGCAACCACCTCCTCATTCTTTGCAACATCCGTATCAACCTTCACAGTTTGCTACTTCCCCAACATGTTACCTGTCCCAAAGCGCCTCAAGCAATGTTAACCAATATGGATCAAGCCATTTCTTAGACATGGTTCCCTTGGTTTAGTGCTTCTTGTTACTGTGGCTCAAAATATTCAACAAACACCTCTTTCTGAAGGTATTGGTCAGATCTTCATGGAATGGATAAGTTTTACCCATTTCCTCATTCAGTTGTACTTTCCTTACATCATTACATAATCTAAAATCCATTTTATTCGTACCAAACTTTGACACGTTTCTTCCACTACAAAGAATCTTCTGTGTTAGTAAATTTGCTCAAGATAACAATGCTTACTTTGAGTATCATCCTAAATATTTCTATGTCAAATGTCAAGCATCCAATGAAAGTCTTCTACACAGACAAGTTCGACTTGATTGCTTCTATTAGTTTCCCAGCTTGTGTCTTGCCTCTTATATACATAAACCTTCTATTTTCCTACTCCAAGTTTAAAACTCTCACTATTTCTAATAATAATTTTGATTGTAATGCTCATACCTAGCATTTACATTTAGGAAACACCAATTTCAATGTACTTCGACTTGTTTTTCAATCTTGTATAATAACTTTCAATATTAAAACTAGTTTGTCATTTTGTTTAGCTCATTGTATGGGCAAAGCACATAGACTCCTTTCTCATCATTCTCTCACTACATATAATTCTCCCTTTGATTTAATTTTTAGTGATTTATGGAGACTTTCACTTGTGCCATTTACTAATAATTATTCTTACTAGATTTCCTTTATGTTGTGTTTGGATCAGGTAATTTAGAAAGGTAACAGAAAGGGAAAAAAAGGAAAAAAGAGTAAACCCCATTCTAGTTCTTCCACAACTTTGCAAAAAGTAGTCCATTATAGTCTTATTCTCCAATTTAATTTTTACAATTGTTTTTCACAAAAAAAAAAAGAAGGATTAAGTGGCTGTCATCTCGTAAAATCTAGGTCAAAGTTGAGAATTTTGTTTAGTTAGGAATTGAAGTGACTAATACACAACGACCAGAGTGGAAATTCACTTGAACAAACAATCCAACCATTTCTCTTTGTGGACTTAAAAACTGAGGGTATGATAATCTTAATGTAAAGTTAAATAAAAGGTAAATAGAGAACAGGTTGAAGGATAAATAGCCAAAAAGGTCCACCAAAAAGACAATTATATAAGAATAGTATGAGTGTAAGAGAGAAAAATAGTTATAAATTATGATCTGCAACCACAGCTACAGCTACAAAAGTGTAGTTTTGGAGGTCTCTGAAATAACAATTGAAACCACATCGACCTCATTAGTCTGATTTTTTTCTAATTATGTGATATTGAATTGTTTAAGAAAATACAGAGACTAACTCCATATAATGAAGATGGATCTCTAGAATTCTACGGGAGGAAAAGATAGTGCATGCCATGCAAGAGAACTGAACCTTCCTCAAACCCACAGAAATTCCTGCCTCCCTCACTTCCCCCTCTTCCCTTACACAGTCTTTAACTTTATGAGTTAGTTTTCCTCACCTTTTGACACGTAGGGAAGTTTTTTTACAGCCTAAACAAGCCACTTTTCTCTTCTCACTCACTTCTAACATGGTCTAACACAGGAATTCCTAACATAATAACAAAGGAATCAGAACTACAATTTAAAACCATGATTCTAAAACAAAATAGTATTTAAGAGGGTTTATCTTTCTTTAATCAGTGACAGCCTTCACAGTATATTTGGACATTTCCATCCATTGAATGTAAATTAAACCCATGGGCTTGTGCACTTTAAAACAAGATGAACACAAGCATTAACCAAGAATAGAAACTTCAAAATTCAAAACAGAACAGATGAAGTAAATACCGAATGAATAGCAGCAAACCAATCTTTTTTCAGGTCATCGGACTGGTCATCTTCGTGCTTCACCAAATCTTCTGCCAATTCATCGTCTTTGAGCTCAGAACCATTAATTTCTGATGAAGTGTTTTCATGTTTAAAACACAAAAATCTCCATTTCTATAATGGACAAATGATTCAGATCAATAATAAAGAACAGAAAACTAAACTAGCTTCATACACCAACTGCGTATTTTATGCACCAATCCAATCATTTAATGAAATTCCTCGACAATTAATTAATTGATTAAAAAAATCAATACCCAATTGACCCATTAGATTAAATATCAATAAAAATAATATTTTTAAGTAAAAAAAAAAAAAAAAAAAAGTGGGAGAAAAAAAAAAAAATTTTTTAAGAAAAAAAAAAAAAAAAAAAACTTCGTTGAAAAACAAAACTTACTTTTGTGGGAAAGGTGATAGATGATTGGGATGGAATAGAAGAGGAAGGTAGATAGAAAGACGAAACCCTAGAGTTGTGGTGAAGGGGGAGAGAGAAGGGAAGGGAAGAAATGGTGGTGGACATTGATGGCAGTGCAACAACAGAGATTGATGAAGCGAGTTGATTGTTCACTGTGCATCATATACACAAAAATATCGCCATTGGATTGGAGCTTCCACCCCACCAATGAAACCAACACAGACTGTTGTTCTAATAATATCATGCGTCAATCGCCTAAACCATGAATTAAACTTCGGCCTATTTCAAATTTTCATACTCTTAAATTTAGTTAGTGGTAATAATAAATTAAAATTGATAATTATCACATAATCAGGGATAGAAACTTGGGTTGCATATGACAGCATTTTGCTTCAGTTGTGTAAATAATATCCACATTTTATTAGGACGTGGCTGTAGGTTGATGTTTCATATTTTGTCCGTTTACCATTTTTGTTACCTTTCTCTCTTTAGTGACATTTGTTCACATTTTTTTTGTTACATTTCTTCTTTTGAGTATTTTTTTGCATTTTATTGATATATATATATATATATATATATATATATATATATATATATATATTTTTTTGAAAAAGAGAAGGAAGAAATCATAATGTATTAGGAATATAACTATGGCATCGAATCAAAATAAAAAGGTTAAATATTCGTCTTTCTTCCATCTTTCATCCATTTTTATTTTTGTTTTAAATATAAAAAATAAATGATATATTGTGTTATTTTTTTTTCACGTGTTACATAATATTTAAAATACATTTGAGTTAAAATTATTAAATGATAAACAATTCAAACACTATTAATTTAAAATATCTTCTGACACATAACAAAATTATAAATAATTAATTAAAAGAATAATATTCATTTATTTTTAAACTAAAATTTAAAATAGAGATAAATTTCAGTTTTGTGTTAAATTTTAAAAATTAAAATATATTTAACACAAATAAAAATTAAAATTATTTACAAGAAAAAAAAAACATTATAAACATGAAATTTTAAAAATTTTAAAAGTTATGAGATTTTTTATATAAACATCTCATACCATTAAAAAATTAGTTCTGTTTAAAAAAAATTACAATACAATGCAGGAATAAATATTTAATTAAAAACACGTTAAATTGTACTTAAACTGATACCTAAATAAAAATGAGTATGCACTTCAACTATCATTCCTATGATATTGAAGTAAAATTCCATTTGGAGTAATTCAACACTTAATTATAAATTTTGGATAAATTATTAACAAATAAAAATTATATTATAAAAATCACGTAAATTTTTGATTTATGCACAAAATAAATAATTATTTTTATATAAATAAATATTTTTATATAAATAAAAATTACAATAATTTAGATTCCCGGATGGTTTCGATATCTCACAATCTACTTCTGTAAGTTTTATTAGGTAAGAACTTTGACTTTTTTTTAACTAGTTTTCATAGTTTTCATTTCTTAATGTTTCGGTAATTTTGTTGTGTCTCCAGCGTCGTTGACTGCCATTTTAAATTTTCATCTACTTTTATATTTTGTTTTTACGCTAAGTAAATTTCTACATTTTTAATTTATATTAGCATTTTTATAGATTTATTTGTAAAGAACCATTTTTTTTTTACTTATGTCTTCAAACTTTGAAATTTGTAGTAAATCTTTTTTTAGTCTCTACAACAATAAAAATAAAATAGTTTCTCAAATTTAATGTTGTTTAGCTACTAAAAGCATAATCTATTTTTCTTCTACTCTCTTTTTATATATATATATATATATA
>Ga0214543_1010684_pt1 | contig 13419 bp, 15 predicted proteins | sample CNSS2metaG_FD_160094 | JGI IMG/M metagenome (GOLD analysis project Ga0214543, IMG submission 160094) | Root nodule microbial communities from cowpea collected in UCLA plant growth center, Los Angeles, California, USA - CNSS2 | ecosystem: Host-associated > Plants > Roots > Nodule | place: USA...
GATTGTAGCCTGTTTGAGCCAGCTTGAAGCTGAGTTCAAAAAAGTCATGGCCGACGATGCTTTTCAGGTTAATTAATTACCCGAATTCATCAAATTCACTCTTATACTATAATAGCTTAATGTTTATATATATATAGAACAATTGAAAGCCTTTAATTTAACCTTTAATGGTTGCTCCCACAGGCAGAGCTGGCGGAGGCGTTAAGAGACTATGCTGGCAGAGAGACACCTCTGTATCACGCCAAACGATTGTCGGAGTATTATAAGAGCAGAAACAATGGGACGGGGCCTGATATATACTTAAAGAGAGAGGATCTCAACCACGGTGGCTCTCACAAGATGAACAACGCTCTTGCGCAAGCCATGATTGCTAAACGCATGGGATGCAAAAGCGTGGTCACCGCCACTGGTTCTGGACACCATGGCCTTGCCACAGCAGCAGCATGCGCAAAACTTGCTTTGGAGTGCACTGTTTTCATGGCAGCCAAAGACATCGAAAGACAGTATTCAAACGTGCGGTTGATGAAGCTGCTAGGAGCTCAGGTATAAACCATTTTCTCTGTTTTTTACCAAACACGAGCGTGTGAAAAGAAGCAATTAGTAATCAGTTTGTGGATGCGTAGGTTGAAGCAGTTGATGGAGGGTTCAGAGATGCAGCATCGGATGCGTTTCGGTGTTGGGTGGGGGATTTGGAAAATAAATACCATTTGACGGGTTCGGCGGTGGGACCACACCCATGCCCGAGCATGGTTCGGGAGTTTCAGTCGGTGATAGGGAAAGAAACGAGGACGCAGGCATTGGAAAAGTGGGGAGGGAAGCCAGATGTTCTGGTGGCTTGCGTGGGGACAGGGTCAAACGCTTTGGGTCTGTTTCATGAGTTTGTTGATGATGAAGATGTAAGGTTGATTGGAGTCGAAGGTGGGGGTTTGGGACTTGAGAGTGGCAAACATTCTTCAACGTTGAGCAAAGGAGAAGTGGGTGTCTACCATGGGGCCATCAGCTATTTACTACAGGACCAACATGGCCAAATTATCCATCCACATTCCATTGCCGCTGGGTCAGTGATTAAAATATTAGGGTTATTTAGTATTTGATATCTTTCCCACGTCACAAACATTAACCTTAAAAGCTTACTAACCCACATATTTGATACGAACTTGCAGAATGGAATATCCAGGAGTTGGTCCAGAGTTGAGCTTTCTTAAAGAAAGTGGGAGAGCTGAATTTTGTGCTGCAACTGACGAAGAAGCTCTTGATGGTACTACTTTGGCCAAAAACATTTGTTACCATTTGAGTTATGAAAAACATTATACGAATTACTAATCCACTGACATAATGTGCAGCTTACCAAAAACTATGCAAATTAGAGGGCATATTTCCATCCCTGGAGGCAGCACATGCATTGGGTATCTTAGAAAAATTGGCTCCCACACTCAGCGATGGTACTAAAGTGGTTGTGAACTGTAGTGGGCGTGGAGATAAGGATGCGGCTATAGTCTTCAATCGTCGACTCTTGGACCCACAATGACAAAAACAGTAGTGGAGACCTGAATTACTTAACTATTGTTTCTACTTAAGCTCAATACCACCTTTGCTAATGATATACCAAAAATATACATATGCATACATTGGTATAGCCTAGTGTAGGATATGGTCATCAATAATTATTTTCAGACCATTGACCTCATCATATATGTTTATCTGTATATAGAAAAAGGGTCTCAACCAAAAAAGAGATCAAATCTTTGCTGAGATTTGTTTTAATCAATTAAAAAAGTCATAGATCCATTTCTTCCTTAGAAATGAATAATGACAATAATTGTATTCTAGGACCCGACATGATTGTCGATTTGTGAAATAAATTAATAGAAATTGGTTGTATATTGTTTTCTTCTTCTCGTCTCTCTCTAAAATATAATTTGAAAAGGAGATCTTATCTTTGTAAAGAAATGATAATACATCATTACTCTTCAGGGACCAGAACCACTAAATTTGTTAAATAAGGATAGTTCATTCTATGATTCTATCAGTATGACCCTGAAAAGTCTCCTGAAAATGGCCATCTTCAAGTAATGCTGGCATACTTGAAGTACCAGTGGTCTCTTGGAGAGGATTCAAAGCGCAGAGAAGCATTTATTAGGCTTCAGGTATTATATGTCTTTATTAAGCTACTCGGTAAGCAAATAAATGGGGGAAAGCTTGGCATAAATGGGCATTATTCAACACAGCAATGATGTCTCAGTACACTTTAAGAGGTTTCACTGATGTTGCAGCACAATTTGTTGTTGCTGCTGCAACAGGATACTTTCATTCTATAGCATGTGCAGCAAATTCCAAAGGTGTCGATGGTAGTTTACAGGTAAGTTACAACTTCTGTTATAATATGAAATCATCCACACATGTATCTATGAATTTGGACAATACTGGCAATGACAAGTATTTCAAAGGCTATAGCATGTGCAGCAAATTCCAAAGGTGTCGATGGTAGTTTACAGGTAAGTTACAACTTCTGTTATAATATGAAATCATCCACACATGTATCTATGAATTTGGACAATACTGGCAATGACAGCGCAGCAGCTTCCTGTGTTCTTTATTCTCTGCCAAATAAGAATTGCAGCAATGTAAGCTTCCAGTACCAGTGTAAAGTTTTCTCTAGTCTTAATCGTGACTTGTTTGTTCATGTCAAAATGAGTAAATTGAACTGTTCAAGTCACGGGCTGTGCACCATTATTCCAAGCATTGCGCATATCTAGTTGATCCATTTTTTGGTGTCGGCTTTGTTGCAAAAAGCTAACACCAGACCATATCCCACGGATTAATAAGATGCTTACAAACACTACACTTCCAAGCGTGCATAACACCTGCGTTGAATTATACATCAGTACCAAAATGTTTAAGGGATACTGCAAAGGCAAAAGCTTGAGAGTTCACAACGAGAATGCATCTATTTTTCACTTTCTGGTCCATGCCAAATATCAAATGGAAAAATCATCACCCTTATATTGTAAGGAAGTTTAATTACTTATTCAACATTTTTTATGTTTTAATCTACACACTTACAAATTACTCGCTTTACTCCTTAACCATACACTTCTTTTAGCTCGTTTTAGTCTTTACACAGTCCAAAAAAGATTAAAAACATGTGTATGAATTAAAATTAGTAGTTTTAGATGTTGAAATTTAAACAAAGATTATGCAAGTAAATGGATCAAACAACTGCATACATAACCTACATTTTGACATCAATTTTGCAGATATATCTGAACCATAGGTGTCCCACCTACGCGCCTAGTCATTTTCCCTAGAAAGAAATCTGTTCCAAAACAGGACATGGTTCATTTGACTCCAGTCATTTGCAAAGAGTGGTCTTGTCACTTTAAGACCATGTCATTGGTTTTAATCACAGAAACACCCTTTCCCCAGGGGCAAAAGGCTGCACAAGACCCTACCTAGACGAACCCCGTGAACTAGGACAACCCCTCTGTACCTGGATCCCATCATTAGTGAGTTCTCATGTTCTATGCTGCTTTGCATAGCAGTAACCTAACAAAAAACTTAGCTAAACAGATTGAAATCACTAAATGGTATCGTATAGAATGTCAAAATCCCATATCTAAAAGAATGCAGTTGTCCACAATCATCGTTAAATACCCAAAAAGTTAGAAGACAACAAAATTCTAGAAATGGGATTCAGTAATGATCTTAACAATGTTAATGCCCATTATAAATAAACGAAAACGGTACCTGAAGAAACGCCTTCAAAATCCACAGGAAGGTCAGAAACAGTGTCCCATTCACAGAAAATCCGACCTGTACTAAAAAAGAGGTTAAATTTCATCCCCGATAAAAAATCCGGAGTTGCAGAATCGCGATAGAATTGGCAGAAGAAGAAATTAAGCAGCCTAACCAAATGGGTGGAGATGGGGAAAGGGAGAACGGATCGAACTGCTTTCCTTGCTCTCTTTGACACCTTCTTGAAGACATTCTGAACGAACCTCACCAGTAGATCCAGACTCCGATCCTCATCGTTTTCATCGTCCTCGTCGTCGCTTACTGGATGCATCCACTTGCGAGGATCATGGACCAAAGTCCTGCGACTCTGAAACAAATTGGACTGTAATCACAAAAGAACAGAACGAAAAGGGAAATGGAATTGATGAAAAATGAACCTTAAATAGAGAGAAGTTGGAGACGCGTTGACCAGGAATGAAAGCATGGTGAGTGCAGAGGACAATCGGGTATGCAGGAAGGTCAGAATTAAGGGTAAGAGAACCAAATAACGGGAGACCACCAGATTTAACCGTCACTGCAGAGAATGACATAATTAACTTCACCCTTAACACTATCGTGATTGTCCTTCTATTTATATATGAGTGAGTATGTTTAAAGTAAAGAATTTCTTGTACAAAACTTTCTTCTTACACCTGGGCTGGTGTCATCAACTATATTCTTGTATCATACTTTATTATTATTATTCAAACAAAATTTAATCTTTCATCAATGTAACAAGAAGATGATGTTTGGGAGCTCGTGATTTGCAATTCAAAGTTTAAATGGCAGCTATAATTACAATTAGCCATCTTGAATTCTTGATTATGATTACATGACAAAGAAACACAGTTCTATCTTGTGGAGAATATGTTAAACGAAAATCACACTACATAATTTCGTATACCTACATACAATTATTACATTTATATGTCACCCCTGAAAAATGGACCACTGAGGAATGAAGAGGAGAATGTGCCTCCGCCATTGGGGAAAAGTGTGAGGAAACAGATGAGGCCAAGGATGATGCCCCAAGCGTATCTGCTTTCCCCTAGAGGGGTGATCTCGTCTTTGGCGGGTATTTCCTCTCCACCCCGAAAAAATGTTGCAAACAATCCCCATGCCAGGCACAGAACACTACCACTGAGGCCACCAATACCGAGTAACAGTGAAGTTGCAAAAGATAAGAGAGTAGCAGTGTTTCTGCCAAACATGGCTTGAGCAATGCGTCCTCCTTCTAGCCTCCCACATGGCAACAAGTTCAAAGAAGTCACCACCATCCCTGCATAATCATCAAATTCAAATTTCTATCCATTGATTCAACCAAAACAATCCAATTTACCATATTCATGACCTCAAGTAATTTTAACAAATGCCACTTGGCCTGGACATTATATAAATTTTAGATCTTAGGTTGCAAAGAATGTAGAGTTGCACTGTTTATTGTCAAAAAGGAGGTATAAAGGCAGAAATCTCAACAAACCCACCTAAAAGCCCAGCAAATGCAAGCGGATCAACAGGAACTCCAACACCTTCCACGGCATAAGGTAATACATTTCCAAGATCGTCTGTGTAAGGTCCAATAACGTATTGGATGAAAGAAAGTAAAGGGTTGTTATAGAAAAATTGAGGCCGTATGTACCTGAAAATAAACAGTAAGCAATAATAATGAGAAGTAATGTCGCCAAGCATGTTAGCTGTACTGTAATGCATGGAACTTACATGGCGAATATCAGACAAGGATTTCTGTTGTTTGTTCTTGCTCCCCATATTATTATTGTTGTAAATTTTAATGTATAGTACTTAATGCATGTTAGGCTTATTGCGTAGATCATAAGTTTATGGTTCTGGCAAATTATGTTCACTTAAATTTAAGTTTCCTTTCCTTTTCTTATTGACCAAAGAAAAAGCATTAATAGGAAAGAGATAGCTGCGCTTCTAGAGAAGGTAACATGTGCAGCACTCACAATGCATTATCACCCCCATTAAAGCTTCCATCAGCCACAAACGCAGCAATAGCAAGCAGTAGTGAAGTTAAATATGCACTAGCAGTACGAGCTACAGGAATGTCAAAAAGAGCTTTCTTGTTTGGGAGGAGAGATTCATAATTGTTCATCACTCCCAAGCAGCCTGTCCAATTCGATGGCACCAGGAAGGAAGGGCTAAGCTTAACACCATAACGGGCTGCGGTTACCCTGGTAGTTATCTGCATAATGAAAAGAATACACCAATGTATCAGTCAGGTGTTGGAGATTGTCTGTTTAGTTTAACTCATGAAATCATCAAAATGAGGAAACTAATGAGCTACTGTCACAATGTCTCTTGCAGATAATGCTTTCCATCCAGTAAACAACAACGCCATGTGGCAATAAAACTATTTCAAATTTTCTTTAGGCTTTATTCGTGAGTTTCTTGCTTGTAAAAAGATAAGCAAGCTACTTATTAGTTAGAGGATTATCAGTAAGGGAATAGTAAGTCGTAATCAGAACATGATAAAATGTGGAATAAACTACCACGTTTGGTGGAAATTCTGAAATATAACATACCTCTGAAACTCCCAGAATAAATAAGAAGCCACCAAATAGAGGCACAACATTAGCCAGATAGTCATCGACTGTGGCATCAGGTTTAAGGAAGAAGCCACTCATCAGAGCAACTGTTCCAAAGGTAGTAACAGCTAATAAAATTGCACTGAAATAGCCCAAAGGAGTACTCAGCTTAGTTGACTCAAATTGGAGATCCATTTCTGCTTTGGGTTGCACCACACAAGCCTGAAACAACACCGTGACTTTTACCAATTGGCCATCTAGCAAAGTATCTTTACAGCATTTTCTTTATGATCCGAGCAAGTAAAAAAAAAAAAAAAACATGCAAAGCCAGAACGATGATGATAGTAAAGGTAGTAAAGGAGCATAGATTGTCACATCAATGCATGGAATGAATCGATTTGTTTGTGACATGAGCGGATGATGTGCGCAATTAACTGAAATAAGTGCCAAACTGTTAATGATTCAGAGCAGTGAGAGGTCCAAGTATTTTCCTCCGAAGTTTCTTTCATTGCTTAATTCACAAGACTGAAGTGATCCATCGAGTACTTTAGCAATTAAAGCATGTCTAACACCATGTAACAGTGACGGTCCACGCTCTAGAATGCAAAACTCGAAAAAGAAACCAAGAATTTAAAAACATTGAAATAAACGATGGGATAGTACTTACTTGTTTGTTAATGTCATTTGCTCTTTCTTCCATGAACCAGACCACGACATCTCGTCCTGCTGCATCAGAGAGCTTTTTCTCCAACTTGGGAATGACCTCATCGATGGGTTTCCTCAAATTGCCAATGAAAATGCCTCCATCTCCAAATCTTCGAACATCGGTTGCAAAGAAGGTGTCAAACCCAAAGCAACTCTTTAACTGCATAAAACCGAATTAAACTAAATTTAATTAGTAGGTACTCATCTTTCATGTACAGGTAGAGTAGCATAACATAGTACTATCGAAAAAGAATACAACAAATGAAATGGATACGAATTAGTGAGTGATGAGGTGACCTGGTTAAGATCAAGAGCCTTGAAAGTTTCCTCAGCCTTTTGCAGCCTCTCCTTTTCCCTGAGCAAGTTGTCACGAACCAAGGTGTTGAAAAGGCCCAAAAGGGGGTTAGAGTTGGTGGTTTCCCTGTCAAGTTGCTTGAGCTTTCTATCAGCCCTCTTCTTCTCAAGCTTTATGGCGGCCTCGATGGAGGGGTTGCCCATGAACTTCTTAAACTCCTCGTCGGCCTTCCAGTCCATTTCCTGTTGGGTGTCAGAATCGGAATCAGAATCAGACAGAGAACCAGAATCATGGTCCACGTCGTTTTCGGGAGCAACGGAAACAGTGGTAGTAGTGGAGGATTCAGTTTGTTGGTCGTCTTTGACGGAGGAGCCGGTGCAGGTGAGGGAAGTGCGTTTGGAGCAGAAAGAAAAAGAGAGACGGGTGTGGATGTTGGAATGCAGTGGAAAAGTGCAGATGGTCCTGCTGCCGGTGTTCGTGCTTGTGTTGGCGTTGAGAAGAACAGTGGAGGAAAGAGCAGAAAGTGTTGCCATTGGCACTGCCATTGGAAAGGAAGAGACGAAGAATGCTCTGTGTTTCCGTGTTTCTGTGTTTCTGTGTTTGTGTGATGATGGGTATGTATGAGTAGAACTGTTTGTGATTGTGAACGATGCCGAAGTTCATTCCAGAAGTCTGCAGAAGCTAAGTGAGTAATCGAAAGCGAAAGACACGACGACCCCACACTTCACTTCCCGCATGCTCTGTTCTCTTCTTTGGATTTTGTGGGACACGACATCACGCGCTGTCCTCGTATTATTTATTTATTTATGGTTACGGATAACATTCTCCTTCTTACGCTGCCACCTGGTGCCTCCTCTTGTCATTTTCCCCCTTCTACCTTACAAATGTACCATTCAAATTTTCAATTATGATAGTGAATGACAGTTTACCGTTTATCCAATTAATCATATGCTATTTTTGGGAGTTTTAGGAAAAACAATAAATGATTTTCTAATCTTCTCGTAAATAAGAGTTAACAAGAACAATCTATTTATGTTTGTTTGTCTTTTAATGTTTTGTATGTGTCAATTTCTTATTCCACTCAGGTTTTATTAGTGATGTGTTTCCTTCCGTATCAGTGATGTATTTCCTTCTATATTAATGTTGACCCATCAAATATTCGTAATTTGAACTAAATTCTGCAACGTGAATTTACCGCAACAGCAAGTAGATTCAAGAGTGATGCTAAAACTAAACCAAGCAAAGTACAGTTCCAGTGAACATGTTACATGGGCATGGCCTGCTTAAAATAAATCGATTATTTCGCTTACAATGTCGTCCGTGATTGAATCTCCTATCTCCATGCATATCTCCAAATTTACGATTTGGAAGCTTTTCCACTCTTCTGATATCACACAGGACTCTGCATGCAGCAGGTGCCTGATCTTTTTGCCTTCTCTGTATTGTTTCTCCAACACGTTAAAATGCTCATGTATGATATTCTGCAACCCCTCAGCTTCTGAAACTGCTTTGCTTGACACACTTTTACCTTCATTTTTATGAAACCCTTTGTCTTTTTCTACATGGTCAAACCGTAGCTGCTCCCTCTTTTCCAGGCTCCTTCTGTTTCTTCCGCACAAAGAAGCCGTCTCGACCATATCCTGTAGTTTGTCTTTTTTTGCACGTCTCAATTTCAAAATATTTGAGCTCGCCGCTAGCTTTCTTACATAGTCTCTAACAAGTTTCTGAGACAAAGTTGCAACAGCTGTTACCTGCTCCTCTGAACTTTTTAAGTGACACACTGTTCCATCACAACCCAAATAATGCAAGTTAAAAATTAAAATCAATGCATACGTGCTAGTACTTTTTTCTCCCCTTCTGGTTTTAGTGAAAGTGTCCAACCTGCATTGGGTAACGGTGCTTTCCATTTTGGTCCTCTACTATTCTCCTTTGAGCTCATCCAATATGGTTTGGTTCCTGCGTCAACCTGTTAAGCTTAATGAGTGAGTTTGCTTAAAGACGGTAATGGAATTGTGGTTGCATGTATACAATTATTATATACTAACAATAAGGTGATGAGAGCATGAATTTCCCTTGCTTACCTCTGATCTTTTTAATTGGGGGAGTGTGAATGTCTGAAACATATTCGCGGGCAAAACCTTGTGGGGAGGAGCATCATTGTTTGTAAAATGATGAGACATGGCCAATGTTTTCAGTGAACTTGTTTGTTGAGTTGCCTGAGTGTGTGCTGTTAAATATTCATGCACATAATACAGATCACTGTTGTCCTCTTCTTTCCAGTTTGAGAACTCCTGGTTGTCTTCTGTGGGGATGAAGTTGTGTAGTAGTGATCTTAGTATCCCTGTAGCATGCAGTAGCCGTTTCCTTATCTTGTGTAAATCATACTTGATGGACCATTTCAGATTCTTGGCTGAATAAAGGTGGTGAATGTTGGTACTCTCAGAGCTGCTGAAGTTCTTGAACATGTAACTTCTCTCGATGAGGTAGCTCTGCAACGAAAAAGGCTCTTGGTGGTGTTGGAGGTGTTCTCTTAGCTGTTTTGTGGATTGTTGGTCGGAAGTGTCCATTGAAAGGAGTGGTGAGTAGGAAATATGAATGATAGAAGGTAATTGAAGGTGGTTGTATTTGACAATGGAGGGAGGAGCGGTAGTGGGAGAGTAAAGCAAGAGGTTGGTGGAGTGGGGAAGAGGAATATAAGCATAGGAAATAGTTTATTTGACCGGGGAACCAGAAAGCTAAAGCTTGGTAACATAGCAATCAATTGGTGGTGCCAACATGTTTAGTGTGTGCAATCTCTTGATTGCTTTGCTTTCTTGAGGCTTATGTGTTGCACAGGATGTTATGTCAATCTTTATGAGTTTGGTTTCGTATATGAGGAAGGCTCTATCATTCTGTCATGTCCCTGTCTATTTCCTTTTGTGAATCAGAATATTTTTGGACTATTATATAAAATTGAGCATGTGGGTGGGTCTTGCATTTGGTAATGGCCATATTACTTTATTCCTTTGGCCAAAGCAAAGCATGAGTGAGATAAGTTAATGAGAGGTTTAGGCCTCCAACACATTGTTTTCTGACTTGTTAAAGGAGAATTTAGCCTTCAAAGGAGGGCAAAGTGGGTGTGTCCATTGTACAATAGCTCACGTCCTTTTAAAATGGGCTTTGGTAATCCTTCTTTTCTGGTTGAGGTACAAATTTTGCGTTGTCCTTAAGAAAATGAGTGTCCTTTTGTGTAGGGTGCCTGATATCTGAAGCTCAACCCCCTCATGTTTTCTCATAAAAAAACGATAACCACCATCTTTTTGTCTTCATCATTTCAGTTAACACACATGTTGGTGCAGGAGCAATGATTCATCACCACTGCGTACAAGTTCTTGTAACAATGTAGTAATGAAAATACTGAACTTTGACATGATAATTAATGATGGTGAGATTGAGTGCATTAATCGTTGGGTTCTTGCACGCGTTTCTTTTCGAATCTCTATTATCTAATTCATTCTTACCATTACTCTACTTTTTGTCCAAACCTGATTCTTTACAGCAATGAATGTGTCTGAAATCCAGATTCATAATCATAAAGAAAAATGCCAGCAGTCACAGGAATTGGAAAATGTGATTATGAGATGATAAAAACTATATAAATGAAGAAAATAATTTACCATTTGGCTTTGCTTGCAGTGTCTGATAAAAACACACAACAGGCCAAATGAGATGCAGACAAAAAACCAGAGAAGCTCTGAATTAAGTACAAGGAGCCGTATCATATGTAACCTGTTTTTTTATTTTATTATTTTATAATCTCACTCACTTTATTGAATTTTTTTTAACAAACTTAAGGTTGTAATTTTAGACAAACTTGAAACCATTATTATATGGAGATGCTATAATAGATTAAAAAAAGTCAATGTGAAATGTGTCACCCTCTTTCTTAAAAGATTATGTTTAAATTAACTATTTTTGTAAAATGTTCATGATAACTATGTAAGTTTATTTTTAAAAGATTTTATGTTACCTTTTCTATAAATTAAAAGCTAATGCCATAAAGACACTTTCATTTAACCTAAAGAATCATACCCTGATTTATCATTTTTAAATGGTAAAGGAACTTCTTTTTTGTGTGGTTAGCTACTGAGTTCAAAATTGAAGATAGGGAATAATGTCTGATCAATGGGGTTAGTAATAATGAGGATGGAGAGAAATAAGATAAGATACCAAATAATTGGTGAAGCTAGAGTTAGATTCCACTACAGATGGAAAAGAAAATAAAAAATAGAAGAGCTTCTTCACCTTTAATTTTTTATTAGAAATGAAAAGGTTACGGAGGTTTAGATTGAGAAGAAGAAAGTTTAAAAAAAAAAAAAATAATAAACAACTTATAATAAATTTAATTACCTTATAATAAAAAAATTAAATTAATCTAGTAATATAATAAAAACTACAATAATATTTTTAGTTGAATTAAAATTAAAGTTAATTAATTTATACAACTAAACACAATATTTAAATTTATTTTATGAATAATATTTCATAAATTTACAGAAAAAAAAAGAAGATTTAATGCAATTTTATATTTTTTTTATAGAACCTTTTTCAATTCTTATTTATTCATCATCTTTTGAATGGATTAACATATTAATTTTAATTTGGGTGTTATCTTGGATGAGTAATTTAAAATGATTGATTTTGAAAGTAGGGTTAAATAGGCGGGAGGAGATTTGGGGAAAATGGTGAGAAGAGAGAGAGAGATGGCAAAGAGAGAGAAAGAGGAGGAAAAAGAGAAGAAGCAGAGGTATCTCTTGAAAACGGAACCGTCGGAGTGGTCGTGGGAGGACCAGGCGGCGAACGGAGGCATAAGCAATTGGGATGGGGTAAAGAACAAGCAGGCCCAGAAATATCTGAAGTCCATGTCCATCGGCGACCTCTGCTTCTTCTACCACTCTGGTTCCAAGGCCCGCCGTATCGTCGGCGTTGTCTCGGTGGTCCGCGAGTGGGACGGCGATGCAGTGGACGTGAAGGCCGTTGGAGAGATGAGGAGGCCGGTGGACTTGAAGGAGATGAAGCATTTCAAGGATTTTGCTCTCCTCAGACAACCTCGGCTTTCTGTTGTCCCTGTTCCCGACCTCATTTGGGACCAAATCTGTCTGTTGGGAGGCGGCTACCACGGCGACTCCCACGGTGACTCTTCTCCCTGATTTCACGACTCTCACATTGTATGTAAACTAACTTCTTTTTTGCTTTCTGCTTTCCGTTAAGTAACTACTTTTCTTTACCGTTCTCCTTTCCCCTGTAAATTTCTACCTCAGTTTCTACTTACCATCATTCAACTAAATTAGGTAATTGCAACCCTAACCCTAATCTTCACCGCCACCACCGTCACTGGGTAAAGTGTCTTTTCGTCTCCTCAATCTCAGAGATGAGACGTGTGGGCTTCTGCCTATTCATGTTGGGCCTCTCTACCTGTATCTGGGCCATTGTCCTTCAAGAAACGATCATCCTTTTTTAAAAAAAAAAAAATATGTATTTCAACCTAAAAAATATAGGTTGATAAAGTATTTTATTGAACTGTAATATCCTAACTTAATTTATATAATAATTTTAATATTAAAATACCTATAAAATATGAGTACGATGACTGATCAAATTTATATAACTATAGTATATAAATGTAATTATAAAAAGGAAATGTTTATAACTAATTTTCTTAATTAGCACAGAAGTTAATTACTTTTAATATTGGAGTGTCAAAGACTAAAATGTATTATGCTTTAATGGAGTGTCAAATAACATCTAAAAACATTTTAAGGTAACAAAAAAAAAAATCTTTCTAGCTATATATAAGAATATCATAGAAGCATGACTAGATTGTTCTTAACTTCTAGTAACACTTTTTTTTTACACTATTCTTTATTTACAAAATAATTGAGCCATTATTCAAGATTTCTACTCTTTAAAACTAAATTAACTGTTGGTGGCATTTTTTTTTTCTCTTTAGATTCAGTTGTCGGCCTAATAGTGATTCTAACAGTGACAAATACTAGAAAAAAACATATAAATAATTATAAAAATTTGTTGAAGAGTGATTCTAACAGTGACAAATACAGA
>Ga0214543_1010686_pt1 | contig 13416 bp, 2 predicted proteins | sample CNSS2metaG_FD_160094 | JGI IMG/M metagenome (GOLD analysis project Ga0214543, IMG submission 160094) | Root nodule microbial communities from cowpea collected in UCLA plant growth center, Los Angeles, California, USA - CNSS2 | ecosystem: Host-associated > Plants > Roots > Nodule | place: USA...
GTTTTTCTTCTCGCAGCTTCTCATTGCCTTTTTTTTCCCTATTCTCTGTTTTGCTTCTGTATTCACACATTTCCTCTCCCGAGACATCAATTGTTGATCATTACCATGAAGATGAAATTCTGATATTAGTGGTACACATTTTCTTATGTTTAAACAATAAAAGAAAAAAATATATTCATATGTTTTATATTATATTAAGTGATATCCAGACTCCTCTAATTTAAAATCCTTTTATTTTTTAGTGAAATGATAATTATGTATTTTCTTAATTTTTGAAAAACATTAATTCCGCTTTTAATAGCTTAATGTGGATATTTATGCGATAATGGTAAAGTAAGAATCATTTATACTCAATCTATCATGATTTATTTTTTATAAAGTAAGTTTGATTATCCTATATAAACAATTTTCTAGTTTTTCTTATATGATTTTGCAAATGTTCACATTGGAATATCCTTGATTTTAATGTTTTGAAATTTCCAGGTGATAAGAGTTTTTAATAGCAATTTGATTTTTTTTATAGGATGCCTACAACTTAAAAAATAATGAACGATTAAATAACAAAAATGTTTATAAATTGTTTTATTTAAGTTAATGTAATATTTTAATATAGGTATTAAGTATCGAGTTAAATTGGATGTCAATATTAATTGAGACAACAGTCCATTGTTAAGTGTTTGAAAATGAAGTTTAAATTAATCACTTGTTTTGAAAATTTTCAAATGTTGTGTGTATTTGAAGTAGTTGTATTTTAATGTTGTAAAAATTCTTAGAATAAAAATTTTAATTAAATTAAGGGTTAAATATGTTTTTGGTCTCTTAATTTTCAGTGAATTTTGGAATTAGTCAATTTCAAAACTTTGGACAAATTTAGTCATTCATCTTTTGAAATACGTAGATTTAGTCATTTTAATCAAATTTTGTTAGGTTTATTTGATGTTTCGTATGCATTTCAGAGTTGTATCCGAGTTGTTTATACTGTTTGATACATTTTTGCTTTAATGTTAAGTTATATACCATTATAAAACGCATTTGAAATGTCAAATAAATTTAACAAAATTTGATTAAAATGACTAAATCCACACATTTCGAAAGATGAAGGACAAAATTGGTCCAAAATTTCGAAATAAATTAATTTTAAAATTCACTAAAAATTAAGGGACAAAAACATATTTAATCCTTAAATTAATTATAAAATGAATGAATTTGGAATAAGATTGCATCTTAATCTTAAAGTGTGTAATGTATTGATGTTAATGGAATCATGTTTGATTCCATAATATAATTATGACTTTTAATGCAAATATAATGATTATGACATTATGAAACATGATGTTGGGATAGAATAAAATTGGAAAATTTGATGATTTGGTGAATTTTTCAATTTGTTACATAATTACATTTATGATACTTTTTTACTAAAAATAAAAATAAAAATAGTCTTTCTCCTCTAAATGGATAGGATATTAATACATATATCAGATATTCAATTATTATTATTTATATCTATACCAATATATAAACTATATATAAAGTATATTTTTTTTAATCACGTTTGTTTTTTAATTTTATTCATCAAATAATATTTTTTAAATTAAAATATTTATTTTATTAATTTTATCTTGTTTCCCCTAACAATATTTATAAACATATAAAATTATTGAACTTAAGAAACAATGATATTGCTTTGAAGTTTGAATAGAAAATGGGAAGAATCTTGGGAAGTTCAGAGTACATTACTAGAAGTTAAAAATACACTCTTACCAACCAAAAGCGCGTTCAAACACGACACGAGGGTTAGGTTTAAGTGTGCCAGAATAACCAATAAAAACTTTCCAATTTTAAAAATTTCAATTCCAAGGTTTTACCCTCTTAAAATTCACATAATAATATATATATATAAAATTTTTATAAAATATATTTTCATAATATATATATATATATATATATATATATATATATATATATATATTAATTTGATTTAAATGTACTCCCAATGTAAACATTTTACACGATTGTCAAATTATAAATTATAATTATCATGTTTGATGAATCCCTTACCTTTTATTGTAATTGCTTAAGGGGTTACATGTGTTATATTTCTTATTGATTATAATACATAGATCTTATATACACAATCCATAAATATTAAACATCTATATATTCTTCATTTTTGTAATAAATTAAAAGATTTAAATATGTTTTTATTTTTAAATTTTAATATAAAATTAAAAATTATCAATATTCTAATTTTAATATAAATTAATTTATAAATTTTAAAAATAAATAAATATAATTTTCATAAAAATAAAATCAACGGTTGAATTAAAAAAACTAACATTAGCACAAATTTTGTTAAAAACTACACTCATTCAATTTTAAAATTTTAAAATTAAAATGTAGAAGACTAAATCGATTTTACTTTGTTAAAGTTTAGAACAATAAATATATTTAATCCTAAAATAAAATATTCCTAAAATTGATGTCGATACCAAATTTTAAGGTATAAATAAATGAATTTCAATTATATTTTTCGCACGATCACAGTTTGAGTACTGGAAGTTCACATTTATTGTGAAAAACCATTTTAATAAGATTGTTATTTAAAATATACACAATTACTTTATTCAGTGACTTACTATTAAACTCGTCAATACTATCAGAATTCAAAAACATGGAAAAATAGTTTATAATAAGAAACAGGTCTCAGTACTACAAATTTTTGTTGTTTTCTTTAAATATTTCAAAATAGAAAACTTGTAAGCCCAAAAAAGTTAAAAAAAATATTCCAAAGTGCTCAACCTTAATTAAAATAAAAAATACAAATTGGTCATAAATTTATTTATAAACTTTTAATTCTTGTTTAATTTAAATTAAACCTCTTAATATAAAATTTATATTAACTATTTATTGTAATACGCGGAACATTAGATTATATTTTCATGTAAACAAATTTGTTACTATTGAAAATTAACTATGACTAATGTCTCATAATCGTAATTTTTTGTCTTCAACTTTAAAAGACATTACCAACCAAAAAATGAATGAAACTTTAGTTTTAAGACCTCTATTTTCTTACCAACTACTTCTTCCTGCACTTCCATAATTTTCACCGAATTCCACCTAAAAAAAATTATTTTTTATTTTATTTGAATTATATATTTTAGTAGAATTCATAATTTTTAAACTGTATATTTAAAAAAAAAACAAGAAAATTTTGGATATATAATTTAAAAGTTATTTAATTTCTGAAATCTATTTTCTATTTTTATATTATGCAACTCAAAAGTTTTATTTAGGAGAAAAGATGACTTTTGAATTCAAAAGTCAATTTTAGTTTCTGAAAATGACTTTCAAGACAAAAAAAAATGGATTTTTGTTTTATATAGGTACAGGAAAAATTTATGGAACTGCCTTCTTCTTGACCTGGCCCGTGAAACAGTATTGGGCCCAGCCCATACGATTAACCTTAAAACCCTCACTACGTGTCCGAAGGCAGTTGCAACAACGATCTGGCTCACGGTGGTCCAGTTGGGCGGCGATTGGAGAGTACCGGCGGCTGAATCTAATGGCAATTAGGGCTTCTGTTTTGCACATCGTTTGAATTAGAGAGTAGAAGTCAGAGTCGCATAGATTTGATTATTCTACCAGTGCAAGTTTTTATTTGACACACATCGGGATTGATTCAGTTAGAAATTGAATTACCCTTATTAACAAGGTCATAAAAAGTTATGTTAATTTTACTTTAGACTATTTTGTTTATAAAAATTAACAATGAATTTATACTCTTTATCTGTAGTCGTATTCTTTAGACATTTTATCATTAATTCTATTTTTTTTAATATAACTAATTTTATTATTTGAAAAATAAATTACCAGCAATGAATATTAAAGATCCATAATTTTTTTTGGTATGATTATAACATTATATATTAAGAAAAAAAAAAGTGTTTTTATAATCATTTTCTGTATTGACTTTTTTATAACTTACGTATAAATTTCAATGTCACTTTTCATTTTAATAATTTCACACTATTTAACTTTTAATTTTTGTTTATTTTGAAATACCTTATAAAAAACACTTATTGTTAAAATTAATTTATATACACTTATTTATAGAAACTCTTATATAATTTCGCTTAATTTTAATTCTTAAATTGTGAATGAATTAATTTTTTATCTAATTTTTTTCTTTCCTTTTATACTTTCAGGGGATGCCTCGTATATAAAATTGACAATGAGTTGCTGGGTGTTGGAATCGGTCACTTATTTTGTCTTTCTCGACAAAACAGAGATGTGCACGGCAACCGGTGTGTCTTGGTAGGTTTGCAGTAAAAATATCCAAAAAAACAAAATGATTATCTTTCATCTTTTTGAGGGAATAAATATTGCTAAAGTTACCGCTATATATATAATGTAAATTTCTCCCAACTATTTTGAAATTATTTTATTTCTAAAAGAAAAAATGTTACTGAATATGATTTTATAAATAGAAAAAGTACTATTAGAAGCTATTAAGGGAACAGACTAAAATTATGTTTCTTTAATTTGAGAAAAAATTTACATTAATTTATAATAAACAAAATATACTAACTTTTACACTAACCTATTAATTATTAATGAAAAGCGATGCTCCAAAAAAATTGTCAATATACAAGTTCACCAAAAAACCTTACAAAACATACTTGACTTTGTTCTCAAGGTAAGCTTGGATCGATGGTTCTCTTCCCAGAAAGTCTGATAAGACATCATTAGGATCTTTCATTCCGGCCATGGCCAAAACCTGCAAATGTTAAATCAGTATGAATATAAATACTACTAAATTTACAGTCGCAATCTCCCAAATTCCTTTAACAAACAAATAAATTGCTGCATGCTATCGTTATCCCAAGAACAAAAATTTAGAACATAAGTTTGGAAATGAAAATTTTATGAGTTCATATAAATCACCCATAATGCTAAATTTTCGGCTCCCAAATCAGAACGTCTATGCCATGACTTACCTTGTTCCTGAATTGCATTCCGGCATGCTGGTTTGAAACATCGTTGCAGAACTTTGAGGCGAATATATCAGCAGCAAAAACCTGAAACATTTTAAACTTCAGATTTAATTTTTCAAATTCAATGATCGGGGAAGACTATTTTTCCAGAAACACAATAAGGAAAGTGAGGAAACTATCCATGGATGACTGAAAATTAAAATATGTTTGCAATGAAACATTGATTATCATTAATTTTGAAAAGGGTATCACACAATGTAACGAGTTATTCAAACCTCACTCCATATACGACTATAGCAAGCTGCCTCATAACCTACGACGGTACAAGGAAAATATGACGCTGGATTGGTTCCTTCTGGTATCGGCAAGCCCAACATTTCCTGCGAAATGAAATTTAAATGAAACTTCCTTTCACTCTATTATCACAAACACTGAACTTATAATTACAAGTGCTGTTAAATATTTACCATGGGATGAAGATGCTTGAATAATTCCTGCACGTCTATGTTATCCGCGGAATGTATGATTTGATCAAACAGACCTGATAACAAGCAGATTTTGAAGTTAAATAATGAGACGTAGTTAGGATGTTCAATCTTTGTCAACATTATGTCCCGTTCCCCACTCGAGAAGTATTAACCAACTGATTCTTAAATAATAACTGAAAAAGTAATCAAAAGTAACTAAACAGTCCACGCACAAATAGAAAGTAGTGCTTAGTAGTAGCAGTGCTTATAATCGTTTCACCTTTCTTCACATGGAAAATAAACATTTTACGTACTCATCTAATTTCACTTCTACTATTAATAAATCCACATTGCGCATATATTCATGTCTATATATACACACAATATACAGCTATTGACCGAGGTTTGGTTTAGATTTTAATAGAATTGATTTTGAAGGAAATTATGCTTAACAATCATTTAAATTATCTCAACGGTAGGTTTACATTTAAATTGATTTTTCTGTATAATTCATGATGAAGAATACTAACTAACCAAAACTAAAATCATTTTTCACTTCAAAAATATATTTTTTATCATAATTAACAGGCTCTAAATCAAATCCAGACGATAAGAATTATTCTCTACTTTGTAGAGGTCAAACCATTGTATATGACAATGTAATCTAACTAATTACCATTTAAGAACTATAGATTACAGCGTAAATGACTCTACATACCAGACTAATATAATCTAAATAAGCATCAAGATAAGTAAAAGTAAGAAAACATTTAGAAAATATATAGGTAAACTGAAACAATGAAAATGTAAAACATACAGCATAGAATATCTTGCTTCAATTTAAGAGCAGAAAAAGAAGTTCTCCATCTTTTAATTGAATTGCATATGTCATCCTTCAACGGTTTTGTAATATCCTGCACGTGACAGTTAATATATTAATACTTCAAAAAAGCATTCAGTAAACGTGTCAGATTGAGGTTGCCTAAAACAAAGACGATATATTAAGAAAAACCGAATCTAGTTTTAGAAGATTATGGAGGGAACAATTAGTGTAACTCACCTGATGGAATCCCGAAATCAACTTGAGAGAATAGCTTTCATAACACCTACAAGTAGGAAGTTAGAATCTATGTTTGATTAATCTTTTGATAAATGTTTATCCTAAATTTGAATTAAAACAAGGATGAATATGTATTAATTTTGTTACCAGTTTTCTAACAGTTGAGAAGGAATTTCCACAAAGTCTGGATCAACACACAATCCAGAAATTCTGGCAAACGATGCACGGTTGCAAATTTGTTGAACCTAACAGTGGTTTTAAAAATAACATCAGAATAAGGGTAAAAGGTAAAGAATGCCATGTCCAAACAAAACTAAATTTAAACAAGTATTATGCCACACCTGCATGAAAATACTGCACAATTTATACCCAAATTCAAGCTATTACAGAATGAATCTTACTAATAACTGAGGTAGAGCAATTAGTAATCATAAAAATCGAGTAGATCATACACCCAACTCTTTAAATCAAGGGCATAGAGCACAGCATGCAAATATTAAAATCCAATTTCACAGCAGTATGCCCATTCAGTGCATTGGTGAATAACAGACCAAAGAAGAAACCCCTAGGATTAACTAATCTGACAGGAACATCTGCAAGACCTATTCACTCCAGGCTACAAGTTGATTGATACAAACCAAAAACCAAAATAAGGCCCAGTTTGGATTAGTTTCTAGCTTATGGAATCATTTAAATGTAGACCCTACCATTGAGACTATCCTAAGGCAAAGAATGTTGTTTCGTGAAGTTATACACAAATATCATAAATAAAAGGAAAGCGTATGTAAGATACTACAAAAAGAATGTCAATTATACACAACTCCATTTCTTTTACCATTCCCCCAAACCCAAGCTAGCAAATAGAAGAATTATAAGGCATATCATGATACATAAAAATATGGTTCTGATTAGGAAATCATGTTTGATGGAAGCAAAAGCAAACATACCACGTGACCAAACTCATGGAAAAGACTGACCACTTCAGAAAACCGCAATAATCCAGAACTACCATCAGCTTCCTTCTGACACTGAGATATTAGCAATGCAACTGGTATCTGAATAAACAAAATAAGGAAAAAATTAAGAAAGAGAAAGAAGCTCAAGATTTTTTGCTCATACAATTGCCGAGGTCCTAATTTTATTAATAAACAGCCATGCATGAAGAGCATGTTGGTGTCTTATTCAACATACAGATTTAAACAGAACAAAACTAGATACATCACGACGAGCCATGCATAAAAGGTTGGCCAGCTCTTAGTGATATAAGCAAACATTACATCTCTAAACTCTAAAGTGCTTTCTTAATTTTATGTCTTAAACTATGGCAGATGAGAAATGTCCTCTAAGGTCAAGACTAGAACTGCAACAGTTCTTGATAGAGTTCTGATTGTGTCCTTCTAGTTGGTAAAGTTTCTTAAAGCAAAGACACACTTCAAATGTTTGGAACGAAGAAAGATAAAGACCAGAATTGCAAGGTAATGTGATTTATGTTGTTCCCATGGTATATGTGGGTAAAGGTGGACAGATAGCATGAAATTTCATGGAGATTTATGGACACATGCACCAGAACAAAGATCAAAACTGTCCTTTACATGGATAAGCAAAGAAATTTCCAAAGCCTACCCAACTACATAGGAAATGGTGCTTACAATAAGAATAATTATAAACTTTAACTTTAACTCACAAAAAAAAAGAAGAAAAAAAAAACAACCTGTTTCGCCCCACTGATTGTTGATGCACTGTTCTGGAGAGCCAACACACAAGTATGACCATATTTTCCTTCCCTGTAATAAATAAACAACATGAAACTGTGCCCACCTTTCACCGGCAAACAACAATTGATGAAGCACAAATAGTTAAAAAGTCCAACCTTGCGAACAAATCAAGGTAGCAATAACCTAAGAGTTCGCTAGAACCCAAGTCCAGCACTGTAAAAACACGAACATCACAATGCCAAACATCTGCTCCTGAAATCTCCTCAAACCTTAAGCCTATGAGAAAAAAATGCAAGAATATGTATCAATTACATTCTATGACGAAGAGATCAATATTTGGAAAAGTAAAAAAATAATGATAAAATATGTTCAGCCCAAGTTAAGCACTCAAGCAGTTAACTGTGTCGGCAAATGGTTGCTCGGGAACCACACTTTATGAACGTTATGTAAGATATATAATTACCAAATAGATCTTGGACAATTTTGAAGATCCCAGATAGAACCACACTAATCGGAAAGTATTGCTTGATTTCTCCAAAATCCAAATCGTAGCTCTGTTCTTCAATCCGTTTTACATAATATAGTAGGTCCTCAATTCCAAATGGAAGCTCTCCTTCTTCTTTCTTCTGATGTCATAATCAAATCAGTAATGAGATAAATATAAATTAATGAAAAAAACACACACCAAAAAATGTAAACCTTCAAATCTTTCAACATATTAAGTTCTTTCGTGGCCATGTCAGTTAAACTTGCTGATATGTCTTTCAGGAACTCAAACACCTGGATGAAATTCAGAATCAGATATCAGGATCACGGAAAGACTTTAAAAAGCAGTGCAAAGTTAAATATAGTAATCTCTCAAATTACAAATTACACTCTGATTTAACCAAAGAAACAAGTTCATCTCTGATTAATATTTCCTTCTTCATTTTCCCAATATCATCCAGCAGGCTGCAGTTATTACTTATTAGACTAGACTGAGCTAAGAAAGTTCGCAAAACATTTATTTTAATTTTAAATTAGAGTTGTCCTGCACCTGCTGTCATCAAAGGGAAACTCAAATGTAGCATATTTATATTGAATTTCTAATTAATCTCATGTGTGTCATTATCTAAGACATCTTTTGCGTAAACTATAGAACTACGTTAGAATTTTGAGATATTCATTTTTAAATATTTTAAGAAAACAACTCATTTTTATTGTTTTTTTTTTAAAACAATTACTGACTACTGATCCTTGGTGCCCTCCAACATTATGCAAACGAACAAGGGCTCAAATTGCTCCTTAGTACCAAATAACATCTGGTAACAACTATCTCAATAACATTCTTATGATTTTACTTTTCAGCATAATTGATGTGTTAAAACCGATTCATATAAGGAAATGCCTGATAGAAGAGAAAAGCAAGTATAGAGATAGGAAGTATAAACTGGTGAGTAATCAGAGAAGCCAGGTGGCATGATACATTACCCAGTTTTACTTTCCTTCTTTCAGAAAAATTTATCTACTGAGAACAACTTACAAAAAAATAGAGTTTGAATGGAATGCTCTTCCACTGATCATGCAGACCAACAAAAATAATTCATGGAATAATCTAACTAGCCTTCCCGATGGAAAATAGATTATTGCATTCCCGTGATGAGATTACCAACCTTTTTTGGAGTCTTTGCCATTCTAACATCGATGACATACTCTGCATAGCATGAAAAGCCAAGTAAACGAGCATATTTATGACGCTGTTGCACCTGAATCAACCCAATGAAATATCAACAAGAACAAACTTTAAAATGATTATACTAATAAAACAAGTTTATAAGTAACAAAATTAAGAACCATATAAAACAATATGAAAGATGTCAGACAAACCTACAATTTATATTTGTCATATTTGATGGTCTCATACAAATTTAAAACTGAACTATATCCATTCAAATCCAATACGTACCACTGTCTTAATAGTCACTACTATTTATTGGTAAAGTTGCTCATATTAGCAATATAAAACTTCAAAATTACATAGGAAATATACTTTTTTCGACCAAACTCTTATTGTTGATTGAAACAAAATAACCAGAGGTTTAATGCATGTCAAATTATCAGTGACCGGTAACACAGTCCAACCAAAAGATAATTCTCAATTTAGGGCTCTGAATTAGGATAGAAGTATTTGATAGAAAATAAATAAGTGGAGTCCTTACTCCATAATGAGTAATGTCATCAATGAAAATTACCAGGCTTTCCAAGATAGAAATGTTGGTTTCCCCACACCGCTTCCCATATGCCCCTGATACCATCTGCCTAGTAGTTCCAACCTTCATGTGCTCAATATAGAATTATAGACCTCGTTAGTATATTTCCCCAAATAAATGAAAATAAATACAAAAGATCTACCAAGTTAAAAGGAGAAAGAACAACAATCTATAGAAATACTAAGATGGTCTAAAGTTGCAATGTTAGTGATATTTGAGCAATGATGTTCTGAGGAGATTGATACTTGTGCTTATGCCTATGGAAATATTCAAGTGTACTAAATCCCTACACTGCTTAGCTACTGTCTTTTTGTGTCACATTAAGCAACAATATCAATTAATAAATTTGCCAACCAAATAATATATTAAAAAATGATAACTCATTGTGAACTATCAATAAAAATAAAAACAAGTCATTGTGGGGAAAAAAACTGTAGCCCTTTGTAAAAAGATGTCTAACGCCAAGGGAAGGACGTATCCTAGCTTCTTGGTGTAGATCTTTCCCAAATCAAACTCACGGAAAGCATTAGTCAAATGGTCATTTCTCTAATCTTAAACTTTTACAGATGCAACAAGAACCCATTTTATTAAACCATATACAAAAATTTTCTGCTTCTTCTCACTAGTAGTTTACATGCAGCACAAGAGCCAGTTTAATATCAATTATTTAGCAAATAATTACTTAGCTATTATTAGTTTACATCCATTCCCCATACCTTGCAAAATTGAAGTACAGCTGCAACATGATGACTTCTTAGGGAAATTTTAAATTTCCCATTTTCCGATTTGTCTAAATCCTGTGGAGAAATGCATTTAATTCAATTATATTACAACCAGAAAAAAAAAAATGTTTACCAATTGAAGCCCATGCAAAAGCAGAAACAATCCTCCATAATGCATGATCGCTTGATTAGAGTTAAATTAGATATCTGTATCACACTCGTCTGGAAGAAATATGTAATCAATGTGTAAGACATGGAGAGCGAACTAGTGCATTGCATTAAGTATGACCTTAAATGGTCCAGTCAGTTAAATATCGTCTTATCTTACAATTTATGTTGCTGATATTTCTTTTATACTCTCTTTTTTCAACTTTCCAAATAATGGTTCCTTTCAATTCTCCTTTGTTAAGTCAAAAGATCCATACTGCAGGGCTGGATTTGGGATTTTAAATATACTGTGGAGAGGATCGTTTTCAAAAGGAGATGGAGGGTATCATATTGTGTGGATGTATAATAAGTAAAAACTAAAAATATCACTTTTACTTAGGGGTAGAAATAAAGTGGAAGTATATGGAGATCAAATTATTATTGACCTATTTTCACTGTGGGAAGGCAAGGAAAGGGGCTGATTTAGAGATAAGCAACGCATCCCTGTAAGTGGAAAACTCAAGCCAACAGGTTACTCCATGACCCTTCCATTTTTAACTAGGACTCCCAAACCTACATGTGACTTATATGATTGTCCCTTTCCTTTATTTCTCTTATTTTGTCCCAATTACTGAAGAGGCAGCCATTCCAAGTCCAATCCCAAAATAGTGTTCAACTTAGAATGACAATTAATATGAAATTTATGAATGAAGAAATAATAGAAGACAGAGGATTGAGAACAATTTAATGTCACAGATTTCAAAGTACATAATGGATGAGAGAGTATTTCAGAAACATGCCTACACTATTTAAGTGGATTGATGAAAAAACACAACAACAACAACCAAGGTTTTTGTCATTAGGTGGAACTGGCTACACGGATCAAATGAAGTCATAAAGTTCTGTAGTAAATCATATCTATAGACAATTTATCAACCTCTAAATCCTTATTAGTTGAAGGAAGAATAGTCACACTAAACCTTGAGAAACTCCGGAGGTAATCCAGCTAACTCTGATTCGCTGAAGAGAAAAAACTTGGTATCGTCATCGAGATTTTGGATATATTTGATGCTTAATTCATCAATCTGAGCTCTTATACGCTGCAGCTCTTCTCTTTTGCTTGCAGTGAGGTTCAATCCATTTCGCTCAAAGTCTCTCACCTGTCACTGATTGGGAAAAAATCAAATCTAGATTTCATACATTCATGGAAAAGTATAACAGGATACAATGCAATCCTACATTTGCTTTGTTCATGCCATTATTTTCGAGGAAAATCTTGCATCCAAAAAAAAAAACTAGACTACATTCAGAACTCCTTAGCTCTTACCAGAGTTTGAAGAAAGTGTCTGGCTTCAGCATTCATCAGCTCGCCCCTTACTGCAAATGCTTTAATGACAAGGTAGACATCTTCACGTTTGCTGATCCACTTGCATGAACAGCACAACATTCAGTTTCATAATTTATGAGATGAAAAGGCACGTGATCTGGAAAAGTCAGCCTAACAATATCCGTGAAACAATTTTTGGCAGGTGGTGCAAACAAATTCATAAGACCAACCAAGCCATGCACGCAGCTTAATAATAGTTCAGTGTGAACTTAACCTCACTCTCCTCATAATTAAATTTCAGTAAACTCTGAAACCACAGAGAATAGGCAAGACTTCATCATTGTCAAAACCATCCTATATCCCTCGATTGGTAGGGCATTTCTACCCCATCAAAAACTCATGTCCAGCACTTCGTAGAGATCATAAATAGTGTAAGAAACTACAAATTAATGTTAGCAAACCTGCACGCATCAAAATGATCATCTATTCTTCGCTCTGCTTCTGCACTTGCTTTCCGTACATCCTCCCGAGTAGATACCATCTTCTGAAACACACAAGACTGAACCAGTGGAAATTGCTGCGCTTGCAGTTCTGCCAGAGGTGCTATAACATTTGCATATGTAACCTGCAGTAATTGTCAACACAAAACAATAACTGAAAATGAGTAAATATATATCATATAAAAATATAATTTGACAAAAAAAAAAAGAGAGTGAACCGTCATTTTTG
>Ga0214543_1010688_pt1 | contig 13411 bp, 8 predicted proteins | sample CNSS2metaG_FD_160094 | JGI IMG/M metagenome (GOLD analysis project Ga0214543, IMG submission 160094) | Root nodule microbial communities from cowpea collected in UCLA plant growth center, Los Angeles, California, USA - CNSS2 | ecosystem: Host-associated > Plants > Roots > Nodule | place: USA...
GTTGTGGTGGTTTGAAGGGGAAAGGAGAAGAGGCTGCTGGAAGAAGAAGCTTTATTTTTTTTTAATTAGGTTTACCCATTAGGCCTCGGTTGTGAAAAAACTGAGGCAGTAAATATTAAATATGCCTTGGGTTTGTAACCGAGGCATAAAGTACTACCTTTTTACCTCGGCCGTATATGCCTCGGTTACGGACCCGAAGCCAAAAGCTGGAAATAACCACTGTCATTTCTATTTCCTGCACTAGTGGTGATTCAAAGAGAGAGAGAGTTTTCCAATGATGAATGTTAAAATAGATGATACTAATCCTAAAAAACAAGAGGGGGGTTAATTGATTGTGACAAAAATGTATTCCTTTTTGGTTCAAGAACAACTTTCAAAAAATTTCTTTATTCATTTGAAAAATAATTAATGTGATGCTCACTTTATGACCCTTTAATACTTGAATGTTTGTAAAGAAGATAAGGAAAGAAATAGGAGACAATGAATTACTGGTTCGATTCTACACGAATCTACGTCCTGTCTTCTTGTAGTAACCCGAGCTAGAAGGTTTCCAATATATTAAAGAGTTTTACAAGAATTACAAGTACTACTTAATAATTCTAAACCTTAAGATATCAAGATCTTGATAATCCTATCAAGAATTACTTCCTAATGCAATGCTACACACAATTGCATCAAGAACATCACCTACACAGTGATACATAATTGTAAATCAATAACAAAAGTTAAGGAACGAATATACTTGTAAATCAAGCCGAATTTACATGATCATCCTAAGCCAAGCAAGAACATCCTTCCACCAATCAATCTTTGAACAAATCTTGATGAAGTAGTTGATATTGATTAGTGCTCACTCAAGAACTCTCTGATCTCTCTTTTGCACTTTCTAAATTATGAAAATTGGGTTAACTCAATTTAGAGAGGCGTTGGGCTCTTAAAATTGTTTTTCTGTCGCAATGAATTGAATACACTTTTTTAATGTAATCAATTAATTTAATACTGAATTCAATACCTATTGAGCATACTTACATACTTGATTACATTTGTTGTGATTAATATGGTACTAAGACATCTAACTTGGCTCACAACATCTCTAGACTCAATCCCACAATGCCACCTACAACAATCTTCCACTTAGCAATTGTCTTACTAGAATTCCACTTGGATTGTGACTTGGCCTCCGCAACGGGACAATTGTACAACCTGCAACAATCTCCCCCTTAACAATTGCCCACCAAGAATTGAACTCGTGACCTTGGCTTTAATACCAATTGTTAGGATCGAGGGCTTACCACTAAGCCAAAAGCTATAGTCATTAGTCAGGGCAAAACTCTTTTTACTTTAGTGAAATCAGTTGATTGAAAAACAATTCAACTGATTGATACTAGAAACTATATATAACAAGCCTTTTAACATGTTAAAACCTATTTCAACAGATTAAAAAGGACACACTAAGGCTAACAAGACATCTAACCTATGCTATATAGCTTACAAATATGGTATAACATGTAACCAACATATTCTACACATTATTTCTTGATTTAATACAATAGAAACATGATCTTCAAGTGGATCTTCATCCATCTTCATCAACCACATGTGATCTCATGCACTTTGCTTTATCAAATATTTGCACCAAGGTTGCTTGTGCTAACAACCTCTCATTGATTTGATGAAGCCAACATCCTCGAGTTGAATTGATGAGCTAAGATTCGTTGAGAAACCTGAAAAAGCTTTTGCATACAAGATATTGATATACAAATACACATCCAAGCAAAAACATAAAAGCATACATACATATCACATATGCATATGCTTCCCCTATCACTAAAAATTTGATTAAACTTCAGATCTCAAATCCAATTTAGCTATATTATTAAGTTCCAACAGGTTTAATTCCAAGTTTTCCAATTTGTACTCATTTTTCTCCCATATTTAATTCATCAAATTAAAGTAATGCACATATCATTTTGGAAAGAGTAAAATATTCATTAATGCAGTAACATAAGAATTATCAGATCAATTGATAAGTGATACAAACATAGCAAAACCCAAATAGAAATGAAAATGATAATATGAAGTTGAGACTAATATAATCAGTCGATTGAAATTGAAAAACAACAGATTAAAAAACTAGAAGCAGACAGAAAAACACACAAATGCAGCACCAACATGCAATGCATGACCTATGAGCCATCCCCTTCACTCATCCATGGGGTTGTCTCTATTGTAGACATTTGAGAGGAGGTCATGAACATTGTGAAGTTGATCATCTAAGTCTTGAAAACGTGTAGTGCAATATGCATGGTGAGCATTTATGACATGTTCAAGTCTTGAAGTTGGTTGAGAACCATTCTCTCAAACTAGGAGTATGCAGGTCCACTGTTCTCTAGAGGATATTAGATCTCAATGTCCATGTGTTATGGATCAGAGGCATCATCTTCTCCTTGGTTTGATCCATTTGTTCCAGCCTCATGATCATTGGCTCCAACATCAATGTTTGCAGCTACTACTTCTCCTTCAACTAGCCAAGTGTTGCCAATTTTTGTGAAACCCATCTTGTGTATATTGAGTGTGGACACGTGGTTCAGTAAGCTACTGGACTCCTCAAGTTTTCCTTCTACATCAACACCAAAATGCTCAATAATCTTGGAGATGAGAACCACATATGGTAGCTTGAAATCAGTTAGCCTCTTGGCCTTCATCATGTGGTCACGGATGATGTATGTCCAAATAACCACCACATCATTTTGGATGCAATACATCACCACTAGATCTCTTTCATTCAAAGTTGAATGATTGCTCCCCTTAGGCATGATAATTTGGGTCACTACCATGGCTTGTAACATTTCCTTCGCACGAAGCCTTCCCACATCGAAATTGCGGGTTTGCTCACCTTGATTACAAACACATTGGTTGAAATATTGCACCTTGTGGAATTTAGGATGCCATTGCTGAACTTAGGTTGATATAGAAGACCTTCTCCAAGTTTGGATATATCTTGCCTGAAAGTTCAAGGAAAATCTTCAGTTTTTGACACTGGAGATGTTGTTGTAGGATCTCAAAGTTCTTTGCCCTCAAACATTAGGGATGATGATTTGCTTCATGGTGATCTCAATCAAGAAAGTTTGGATCTTATCTTTATACCCTTTGAACCAAGCTTCAAGCCTTCCATGGTTCAAGGCAATGGGAAAGGATGGAGTAGGTGGAGTGCAATTTTCCTCATCAAAAGGGGTTGTTCTTTGTTTGCGAGACATGGTGTACTCTTACTAGCAAATATGAGTGCACATGCATGATGTTTATGCATGTATTATAGAATCAGCGTGTTGATTATTCAAATCAGTTAATAAATTTGCACATATATTATGGATTCAATGCAGTACAAAGAATTAAAACAAATTAAATGCACTAGAATTAGTTTATGATCATAAAGCATGATGTTTCCGAAGCATTCTATGTGCTATCCACTCAAAGCAGTTCACAACAAATGCATGCACATTGGAAATCTTACAATTAAAGTGCTTTATGGTCAATGCAATTTGAAAAGTTGGTTTTAGTTGATATACTAATTGTTATTTACTACTACTATAGTCCAAACAATGTCATATGATGAGTAATTTGACTGGGTGAATCAATTGAAATCAATTTGAGTAGATCCACATCAACATAAGTGAAATCAACACATAAAAATACATAGTCAATCAATTAAAAATGCACCAGACCACACAATTTGAGTGCAATACCAATTTTAAGTGAAATCTGTGTTGATTTTGCAAATTTAATAGACTAAAAATTTTAGATCACACGAAATTCATGCTATGAAAAATCAAGTGAAATTTATATGTAGTTTTTTTCAAAAAATAACAGATTAAAAACATGCCAGATCACATTATGCAGATTTTGACAGTTTAAGTGAAATCTATGTGTTGATTTTGCAAATTCATTAGACTGAAATACTGGCAGTTTACATTTTGTGTAGAATTTGTCACTATAAATACAACAAGCACATGATCGAATAAAGTTAACAAGTCAAAAAAATATCAACACACATTCTTCATGTCCAAAACACCTAATTCAGTTTTAAGCTTGTTAAATCTATCATGTATAAGTGGTTTAGTGAACAAGTCAACCAATTGGTTTTCAGTTTTCATAAACTTGATTTCAATTTCACCTTTTTGAACATGATCTCTTATGAAATGATGTCTGATTTCAATATGTTTAGTTTTAGAATGCTTAATTGGGTTTTTAGTTTGGTTGATTACACTTATATTATCACAAAAAAAAATGTACGTTCTCTAGCTTTACACCATAATCCATGAGTTAGTGCTTCAGCCAAATTATTTGTGCACATCCATGTCCAACTGCTATGTATTCAACTTCAGTAGTAGAGAATGCTACATATGCTTGCTTTTTTCTATTCCATGAGATTAAGCTTGATCCAAGTCGGTGGCATGTTCCACTAGCTCTTCCAGTCCAATTTGCATCCTACATAGTTAGAATATGAAAAACCACTAAGAACAATGTAAGAATCACTAGGATACCATAATCCAACATTAGTTGTCCCTCTCAAATACTTGAGAATCCTTTTTTGTAGCTTTAAAGTGCGACTCCTTTAGATTGGCTTAAAACCTTGCATAGAAGCATACACTAAATTGAATGTATGGCCTACTTGTTGTAATATAGAGCAAAGAACCAATCAACCCTCTATATTTGGTTGAATCAATTTGCTACCCAGCCTTATCTACATCCATAAGACAATTTGTGGCAATTGGAATGACAACCTCTTTGCAATTCTGCATTTTGAACTTTTTTAGCAAGTCAAAACAATATTTTGACTAGCTTAAAAATGTCCCATGCTTGAGTTGCTTTACTTGTAGCCCTAAGAAGTAGGTTAGCTCACCCATCATAGACATTTGAAATTCACCTTGCATAGCTACAAGAAACTCTTTACTCGTGGAGTTATTATTTGAACCAAATATTATATCATCAATATACACTTGAACAAGTATAACATCACTTGCATGCTTTCTAATGAAGAGTGTTTTAACAACAACATCTCTAGCATATCCTTTTTGTAAAAGAAATTTTCTTAGTCTTTCATACCATTGTCATGGTACTTGTTTCAAACCATACAAAGTCTCTTTCAATTTGAAAACATGATTAGAATATAGGTGATCTTCAAAGCCAGGGGGTTGCGATACTACACTTCTTCATTTTAGAAACCATTCAAGAATGCACTTTTCACATCCATTTGGGAAAGTTTGAAATTACATATGCTAACATGTGCCAATAATAATCTCACAGTTTCTACCCTAGATACAGGTGTATATGTTTCATCAAAATCAATAGCCTAGCCAATAATAATCTCACCCTTTAGCAACTATCCTAGCTTTGTTATATGTTACCATCTTCATCCATTTTATTTGTAAACACCCATTTAGTACCAATGACATTCATTTCATTAGTTCTAGGAACTAGAGACTACACATAATTTCTTGTGAATTGATTAAGCTCATCGTGCATAGTAACAACCCAATTACTATCACCTAAGCCATCATTCACATTCTTAGGTTCAATTTGAGACACAAATGCAACATGTTCACAACAAGTAAGCTTGCGTCTAGTGGATACTCCCTAACTGATATCACAAATGAGGTTGTCCTTTGATAGTCCTTTAGGTTCAATCCACTCTTTGGAAAAGTTTTAATCTACAACTTTTTCAATTAATTAATTTTCCTTTTCCTTTTCAATTAAATAATTTTCCTTTGAAGCGCCTCCCTTTTAGCTGCCATGATATTCTGAAGCTATGCCCATATCCTCTAGAGCAGCACATAAAATGGAAATCCTTCCGCAAGCAAAGGGGTGGTTTGCCAGTTCCATGGCATGATGCTTATGAATGTTGACGAGTTGTTGTTTTCCGCAAGTCATGTGATTCATACTTAAACCTTGGTGGGTATGTCTTGGATCTGTTATATTCTCTCCATGGGTCATGGTATTAGATCCAATTTCCAACCTTTACAAATAGAGGCTTATGTTCACCTTCGTAAACACACAACTCACGCTTCCTTTCATTCTCTCTTGTTTCTCACTCTTTCCCATCTTATACTTTTGTTATAATATCCTGGGTTATTTATTTATTATTTTTAAGAGGTCCTCAAAAATTCTGAGAAGTTCCTGTTGTATCATAGGGGCTTGCGCAATACACTGTAGATAAGTCTTTGAGTCAAACTTCCCAAGTTACTTTTTGCCATTTGTTGCAACCTCGAAAAAAATTGCGATGAGATGACGAACAAAAATAACATCATTTTAAAAATATAAATTTAATAAAGGGAGTCACCAAAATAGTTTTGGGAAGGGAAACTATGGACAACGTAAAATAAAATGGTTTGTGAAATCGAGAGTCAGTTACGTGTGGGAAAGGTATTAGCACCCCACACATCCGTCCTAAGACAGTTCCCTTTAATGTAATTTTAAAATATTTGTTTTTCCCAAAAATCAAAAAAAACACACTAATATGAATGAATAATTTTTTTTTAAATTTTATATTTGGGCCCAACAAGGGTGATGAGTTCAAATTTTTTCCCTCATTTAATATTTAAATTTGGGGATTTAATTGAATTTTCTGTGCTTAAGGATTGATTTAAGTAGGATTTGTGATTATTGGATTTATTGAGTATGTTTGGTAAAAATGGCGTAAAAATGGATTTTAGTTGCATAAAATATTATCGGATATTCTAACGTTTGTTAATGCAGCTGAAGTTTAATTTGGGTCATTAATAGTGTGGATTTAAAATATTCAAAGTTACAAAATAAGTCCAAAATCAGGAAATTCTGGAAAAGAATAAATCAGGAGCTAAATGCACCCCTAGATTTTATTTGCACACTCCTCCTGCAAGTGGACCACAAATACCTGTTCTGCACCCCAGTTTTTATTAAGTTGCACCCCTCCTACCACTTAAACTACACTCAACCAGATCACGCCATGTGGCAATCTCCAATTTTCAAATCAGACCAACCAGATGCTGACATGTGTCATTATCCTTGCAAACACATATGCACCAATCAGGGCGTGCCACATCATCATCTTCCTCCATCTCACACATGAAACCCTAACACTAATTTCAGCCCCCATGACCACCCTCCACGACAACTGCCACCGCCTCCGGCCACCACAGTTCCACCATCTTCCTTCTCGCCGGTGAAGCTACGAACCTGCACCATCTTAATCATCTTCACCGCGCCGTCCACCATGGGAGTGTGCCTGGAACGTGCAACACTACGACGCACCATGAACCTGCAGCAGATCCACCGCGGCAGCCACCACAAAACACCATCGCTGCAACGCGCAAGCAGCCACGCCGGAAAACGCTGCTGGAGCGAACACCTTCAGATTCACACACCACCATGGGCAGCCATTGCAGAAGCAGCATGCCACCACAGCTTCCTCCTTCCTCCTTGCACCTGCAACGTCTTCATCATCGTTCCACCTTCAAGCAGCGAGATGCGCAGTTCATCCCTGCACCAGCTTCACGGCCACCGCGAGTTCTTCTTCCTCACGAACCGTCTACAACCGCAACAGCAGCCTCCATTCACGCAGCCAAGAGTGAGAGCAAACCACCGCCTAAATCTGCACCGCAAACCAGTGGAGAGGAGACGTGAACCATCACCACGACGGAGATGCGGCAGCGCCGCCACCACCGCGAGCCTCCTTTAGCATGAACCTGCCCGAATTCACGCAAGCACACAGTCCAGACCAGTAGTAACCACCTTCGAAGATCTCGCAGCAGTAGCACTTCCTCGCAAACACCATCTCCATAGCAGTAGCGGAAGAGCCACCGCAACGCACCACCGTGGACGAGCCAACGCCGGCAACAGAGGAGCAACTATCATTGCCATCTCCATCTCCATTGCACCTGCAGAAACCCTAATTTTGGAGAGAGAAAATGCACTGCCACGTGTCAAGCTGCTATTGGACAGTCAAATTGGTCAATTGGTCAACACTGGTCAACTGGTCAAAGCCAGCAGTCAACTCTGGTCAAAAATTCAAAAATGGTTAAATAAGAGGGACAGAATTAGAAATTGGACAGAAATTAAGTTGCTAATTAATTAAATAAAAATAAAAGATTTTAGCAACCGACAGATAAAGCCCAAAGTCCAATTGAAGCCTATATAAAGAGACTCAAGGGAGCAGAAGGGGGAACTTACAACTTAGAACTCTCTGGTTTTGGCAGATACCGTCATCCATCACATCTCTCATTCTCTCTTTTCTTTTTATATTTCTTTCCTTCATATCATCATGTATTCCATCAAAGCCATGGAGGGCTAAGCTTTTAGGGTTGATTCCACTATAATTTCTTAACTAGACTATGAGGTTAGATGAATTTATGTGTTTGTTATTTTGATTATTGTTGTGTATTTTGTTTATCTATGTCATTTGCTTCTTAATCGAATAGAAAATAATGATTTTAAATCTACATGCATGCTAATCATATGAGTTAAAAGGTTTTTAAATTAAATTGAGACTTTACTTTGATTTTATTTAGAAACTTTCATTTGATTAAATAAGTTTTTTCCAATAATTGAGACTTTACTTTGATTAGAGGTAATTACTTTAACTAAAATTAGTCAAGACTTTACTTTGATTAATTAAGTTTTCTATTTGGTGAAGAAACAATGGAATAGACATGATTAGGCATAGTAAAATTTAATTGAGACTGTACTTTGATTGAATTTACTATGGATAATCTAAAAATTCTCACTTTTAATTGAGACTGTACTTTGATTAAAAGTGTGAATGCCAACAAATGAATTGAGTCTTTACATTGATTGATTTGTAAATCAACAACAATAATTAATTTAACAATAATCTCTAGATAACCAATGAAGAATCTTATTTAGAAAAAGCAGTGTAATTGACCTATTTATTATTACTGTGTTTATAATCTTCCGTGTCATTTTCTTTGCATATCAAAACCCCCTATTTTTATAGTTACTAGTTTTAATTGCATTTTTAAGAATCAAATATTTGAGATCAATTCCGTATTCGTTGTGAGATGACTTAGGGTTATCTTAACCCTAACTATTTTGTTCACTACTAACTTGGCAATACTGAAGTTGCTAAAGTTAAGTAGTGGTAATTTGATCGCCTAACGATAGCGATATCAAATTTGGCGCCGTTGCCGGGGAGTACGGTTAGTATTGCTTATATTTTGATTTTATTTATTTATTTATTTATTTATTTTTTATTTTTTATTTATTTTTTTTACGCATATACGTTTAATAGAGTTTGTGTTTTTTGTAGTCTTTAGTTTTCTTTTATTATATTTCAAGCAAAATTCTATTTTTGTTTTTATTAAGAATTTCTTTTAAGACATTTTTTGAGACTAGTTTGGAAAACTCTGTCTAGGAAAGACTTGGTATTTAAGTTGTCCACTGTGACGCACCTCTCTTTCTTGGGAGTACACCAACAACATCTGAACTTATTTCTTTCTGGAAATCTTTCTCCAAAACAAGAATAGGAAGAAAAAAAAAACAGAGAAACACTTTCAGGTGGAGTGCGTAGTGCATGAGTCGGGCCAACCCGAGTCAATTCTATCAACTTGATTCAGAACTTGAAAGGAACTTGCGTCAATCACGCAGGAGACATGAACTCAGGTGTTCTACTAAAGGAGCACTGTCATCATCTGAACCTACCATTGAAAGTGTACCGCTAGAATCACCTCCGGTGATTAACATATCTTCTGATCCATCACCTGAACCAGAAATTCAAGAAGATAGAATGGAAGAAAGAACAATAAGAGAGTTGGCTTCACCGGATGCAGCAATTACACAAAACATGTGCATCCAATATCCGGATGGAGAATGTGAGCTTAAGGCTGGGTTAATCCATCTTTTACCCAAATTCTATGGATTAGTAGGAGAAGACCCGTACCATCATTTGAAGGAATTTCATGTTGTTTGTTCATCCATGAGACCTACAATAGTGACAGAGGAACATATTAAGCTTAAGGCTTTTCCATTCTCATTGCAAGATGCCGCTAAGAATTGGTTATACTGCCTTCCACCAGGATCCATCAATACTTGGGAGACTCTGAAAAGATTATTTCTGGAAAAGTTTTTTCCAGCATCTAGAGTTGCTGCTATTCGCAAAGATATTTATGGGATAAGGCAACAAGAAAGAGAAAATCTTCACGAGTATTAGGAAAGATTCAAAAAGTTATGTGCTTCCTGTCCTCATCACCAAATAAACGAGCATCTCCTTATTTAGTACTTTTATGAGGGATTGAGTATCATGGATAGACAAATGATAGATGCTGCAAGTGGAGGGTCATTGGTGGACAAAACGACAACAAATGCAAGACAATTGATTGAGAATATGGCGTCGAACCATCAACAATTTTCCACCAGGAGTAATTCTATAACTCTATTGAAGGGAACCCATGGAGTAGAAGCTTCATATGTTGCAAATCACAAGAAAATAGAAGGGAAGTTGGATGACTTAGCGGCCATGGTAAGGACCTTGACAGACTTATAGAAAAAGCCTATCCCTTCTACCTTATGTGGAATTTGTGCTTCTATGTTAAAAGAGACAGGTACGTTAGACGGTGAACAACCTCAAGCATATGCTGCAAACATTTATGGCAATAATAGACCACCTCGGCAGCAATACAACCATGATTTGTCCTCCAACAAGTACAACCCAGATTGAAAGGAATATCCCAGCCAGAAATGGGGAAATCAACAGTCTCAACACCATCAAGTCTATGTTCCACCTCAACAGAGGCAACAACCTCAACTAGCAGCAACCTCTGAAGACTCAAACATGGAAGCAATGATGAAAATGATGGCTGACATGATGAAGGGACAAATCAATAAGTTGAAACAGACGATGGAAGCAACTAATCAAAATTTGCAGAACCAGATTGGACAAATGACAAATGAGTTGAATCAGATGAAGTCTCAACAAGGTTCGAGCAATTTGCCTACACAAACTGTAATCAACCCGCGAAATGTAAGTGCTATTACTTTAAGATCGGGTAAGCAAATACAAGGCCTTGGGGATGCTCAAGAAGATAAAGATAAGAACAATGAAGTTGTACCTGATAATGAAAGTGGAAGATCAGATGAAGCAACACAAGCAACATCTGAAATGTCTACACCCAGTGGAAGATCAGATGAAGCAACACAAACAACATCTTCTCCTTATTCTCCTCCTCCTCCCTATCCAAACCGTTTGAAACCAAAAACTAAAAAGATGAAGGAGTTAGACAAAGAAATCTTGAATATTTTCAAGAAAGTGGAGATAAACATCCCTTTGTTGGATGCTGTAAGACAAATTCTTAAATACGCCAAGTTTCTCAAAGAATTATGTACACATAAAAGGCATATTATGGAGAACGAGGTAGTGAACATAGGAAGAAACATGTCTAGCTTAATTAAGAAGCCTACAGTTAGAATGCTGCAAAAATGTAAGGATCCAAGTATGTTTTCTGTTCCCTGCATTATAGGAAGTACTAAATTTGATAATGCTATGTTAGATTTAGGAGCTTCTATTAATGTAATGCCTTTATCAGTTTTTACTTCACTTCATCTTGGACCTCTTAAGTCTATTGGTGTGGTCATTCAATTGGCCAATCGTAGCACAATTAACCCTGCAGGTGTGTTAGAAGATGTGCTTGTCCGTGTGGATAAGTTAATTTTTCCTGCAGAATTCTACATCTTGGACATGAAGGATGATGAAGGAATGAGTTCAACCATAATTATCTTAGGAAGACCATTCATGATGACAGCACGTACCAAGATAGATGTGCATGCAGGATCCTTAACTCTGGCGATAGGAGATGAGAAGGTGCAGTTCAATGTGCTAGAAGTCATGAAGCACCCCACTGAAGACCATTCTTTGTTTTGTATTGATTTATTGAGTAATGTAGTGAACAATTATGCTTTTGGACTTTTGGACGTTTTATCTGGTTTTTCTTCTTCTTTAGATTTTTCTTTTTCGAATATTTCGGGCTCGAGTTTAGACGAAAGAGAAAATTGTAAAACAGGTGATATTGAGGACGCGGTGTCACTATTTGATACCTCTATGGCGTCCGAGTGTGATGCTAAGGTGGCTGAAATTACTTTAGGCAGTAAAATGTTGCCATCTATGGAACAGCCACCCACTTTGGAGTTGAAACCTTTACCATCTCATTTGAAATATGTTTATCTTGAGAGAGATGTGAAACTCCCTGTTATTATTTTGCCTTGCTTACTGACGAGCAGGAACAAAAGCTATTGCAGGTTATCAAAGATCACAAGCGAACAATAGGCTGGACTTTGGCAGATATTCCTGGTATTAGTCCTTCTTTCTGTATGCACAAAATACTCTTGGAGGAGGATGCTAAGCCAGTAAGGCAACCTTAGAGGAGATTGAATCCTAACTGATGGAGGTTGTGAAGAAGGAAGTCACCAAGTTGCTACAAGCAGGTATTATATATCCTGTTTCTGACAACACTTGGGTGAGTCCTGTGCATGTGGTCCCCAAGAAATCTGGGATCACCATGGTCAAGAATGAGAAGAACGAGTTGATTCCTACTCGTATTCAGAATAGCTGGAGGGTCTGTATTGATTATAGAAGACTAAACCAGGCCACCAGGAAGGACCACTTTCCTTTACCATTCATGGACCAGATGTTAGACCGATTGGCGGGTAAGTCTCATTACTGTTTTCTTGATGGATTCTTTGGGTATTTTCATATTTGTATTGCCCCAGAGGATCAACATAAGACTACCTTTACTTGTCAATTTGGTACATATGCTTATAGGAAAATGCCATTTGGCCTTTGCAATGCTCCTGGAACATTTCAGCGATGTATGATGAGTATTTTTATAGATTTGTTGGAGCATTGTATTGAGGTTTTTATTGATGATTTTAGTGTATATGGTTCATCTTTTGATCATTGCTTGTCTAATCTTGCTAGAGTCTTAGAGAGATATGAAGAAACTAACCTTGTTTTAAATTTTGAAAAATGTCATTTTATGGTGGAACAAGGTATAGTTTTAGGTCACGTTGTTTCCAAGAATGGTATATCTGTAGATCCTGCTAAAGTTGATATTATTTCACAATTGCCTTACCCCTCTTCTGTGAAAGAGGTTCGATCTTTTCTTGACATGCAGGATTTTACAGGAGGTTTATCAAGGACTTCAACAAGATAGCCAACCCTCTCTCCAACTTGTTGCAAAAGGATGTAGCATTTGACTTTGGAGAGAGGTGCAAAGATGCATTTGATACATTGAAAAAGGCGCTTACCACCACTCCTATCATCCAGCCACCTGACTGGACATTACCATTCGAGTTGATGTGTGATGCATCAAACTTTGCAGTAGGAGCGGTGCTTGCACAAAAAGATGGGAAGCTATCACATGTGATA
>Ga0214543_1010690_pt1 | contig 13406 bp, 9 predicted proteins | sample CNSS2metaG_FD_160094 | JGI IMG/M metagenome (GOLD analysis project Ga0214543, IMG submission 160094) | Root nodule microbial communities from cowpea collected in UCLA plant growth center, Los Angeles, California, USA - CNSS2 | ecosystem: Host-associated > Plants > Roots > Nodule | place: USA...
ATATATTATATATTATATATAATATATATATAATATATATATATATATATATATATATATATTATATATATATATATATATATATATTATATATATAATATTAAAAAAATAAAACTCAAACCTAAATGCTATTTTCTTTAATTTATTATTGTATTTTTTGTTTGTTGTTATCGTCTCGTCTTGAATCCGCTGCTTCTAGACTTTACATTATTTGATTATTCATCATTTTCACGGTTCTAATTTCTATCTCTCATCTTTTTCTTTCACTTTCATTTTATATTTTATTTTGTTTTAAAGTTATGCTACTTGACATTTTTGGTTGTTTGTTTATATAGTTAATGTTTGTGGTGATTACAAAACAAAATGAATTCTAAAACAATAGATGATCAACGTGTTAAGTGTTAATGATAATTTGAATGATTCTTTGCCACCAACCGTATAAGAGATCGATAATGAGGGTACAAATTTTGGTAAAGAAAGTAAGAGATCTAGGGGAACGACTTCTAAGGTTTGGGATCATTTTACAAAAATTGGTATAAAAGAAGGTAAAGAAAAGGCAAAATGAGTATGCTTTTAGTCTTGGTTCTCGTGTGCTAACCAAATATCGTTATTTCATTCTTCTAGAGAATGTTGAGACACTCATTTTAACACAAAATTGGTTACATGGTTTTGAACTAAAAAGTAACATTATTGTTAGTACTGTAAAATTAATTTAATTATTTAATACTTAATCTTTTAATATTATTAGTTAACATTATTTTTTTCTTGTTTTATTGTAGATGGGGATAAAGAAGATGCTTCAAGAGATGAAAATGTTGTGGACTTATCCATTCAAGACTCTAATACTATAGTTTGATAAGTGACAAGAATGTTAGATAGTAATTTATATTTTTGTGATTTTGGTTTATTTTTGGAGTTTAACATAATTTGAGATTTTATTTGGATTGTATTGAAGTTTATTTAAATTTTAATCGGAATTATAATTTAGTTTTCTTGGGATTGAAGAAAAAAAAAATGTGTGTTGTTTTGTTAATTAAGTGAGCTAGTGAGCCAATCCGTTTAACCCGCCAATCTGTGGTGGGTCGGTCAGATTCTAATTTTGTTGGCTCGCTAATAAGTAAGTCGGGTTGGGTTGACCCACTAAGTGGCTAACCCATCATGGGCCGAGCCGGGTTGGATCAGATGACCCGTTTTGACAGTTCTAGGTATAATGGAGATGAATGTTGCTTTATTGAAATATAAAAGAGGTGGTAAGAGTCATTTATTACAAAAATTAAGAATATTAATATCTATTTAAAGCTAAAAGAGATATAAGTGCCATTTTAACAAATATAAATAAATTAACATCTATTTTAAAAGATGAGTGAAATTTAACATGAAAAAAGTATGGAGATAAAAATAAGTATAGAAACAATTTACCTGTTTTATTGATTGTTGTAATTACATAACAAAAATAATTCCAATATTTTATTATTCATTATGATTTTTTTAATAATGAAAATTAGAAAATTAGTTAACGACAATAATCATATAAGAAATAAAAAAAAAAGTAAATAGTAATGGTTATAGATTGTTCAGATACAAAACTATTTTCTAGCGAGAATAATGTAAAAATAATTAGTGCTAATTTTAAAAAAAACGACGTAATTAGCACTTCTATCTATTTATGACGCTTTATTAAACAGTAAGAGGTACTATTCAACAATATGTCGTTATCACAGGCTCACAGGAGTTTTGCTATTCCCACTCGTTTTTCTCTTTTCACTCATTTTTTTTAAATAAGTGAAAAGTCGCTCTTACCCTTGTATTCAATATTTTACCACATCCCTCCCTTCTTTAACAACACGCGTCGTCTATGGTCAATTACTAATTTATTTGAAATATTAATAATAAAATTTGACAAGACTTTAATACATCATTTTATTCTAACATAGGTTAGCAGTTTTATTAACAATTTGAAAAATGAAAAGGGAATTTAAGCAATTTTTTTACTGGACCAAAATCACTTTTCGCAAAATTATAAAGAACAAAAGGGAATTTAAGCAATTTTTTTCTATTAAATTCATCTACACAGTAATAATTGGTGGATTCTAATAGAAAACTTATCACTTCTCACGTTCATGCTTAATACATATACAGTAAATTGTTTTTATAACAATACATGTAATATAAAATTTTAAATAATATATGGCAGTTTTTGTGCTCAATCTACGAGTTCCACCATCAACTCATTAATTCAGTATAACTTGACTTGGTCAATGATTGGTCTAATTCTGATAACACAGACTTTCATTATGCATAACAAGAATGTGTGTTTTCATCATATATGAAATGTACACCCACTAAAACAATTAAAACACATTTTCATTCTGCATATTGTTTAACGTAAATGCACTTTTAACAGGGTGTTATTTGAAAATGAACAACAACAAAAAAGGCTTGTGGTGGAAAGAGAAAATTTTGGGGGTGGAATTAAAAGTTGATACAAAACGGGGAAGACAGTGGAGGTAATGGGCCCCTTCAATTTCTGCAATGAATTCATCATTATCTTAGCCGAAAGCCCATAAAGGAATATGTATGTTTTATTTATTAATTTTTCCAATATATGGTGGTGATTTTTTTTAACCATTATTGTTTCAACCATCCCTCGGACTGTTATGAAACAGAAATTATTCAAAAACATTTACTTATATTTGTTATAAAATGCAAATATATTAAGTAAAGAATAAACATCTAGTGATATTTTTTTATAGTTGTGATAACAACTATATGGACGTTTCTTTTCATCATGCTATGAAACAAAACACTGCATATATGGACGTTTCTTTCAACAATAAAGGGCAAAAAAAAAGTAGGTGGAACTTAGATAAAGGATATACTTACATCTAAATTGGTCCAACCGAATAACAGGAACAAAGGGGCTAACAGAATAAATGTCAGAACTTTAAAGACTTGTCAATAACTTCAAAGGTTTAAGTAGGAAAAAGTAGGATGCTTGAAAACAAAATTTTTAGTTTACTCTATAAATTGGACAAAATCTGAGGCAGAGGATAAGCAATTTACTCACTTGGTTAAATCCACTTTGTCATTCAAATTAAGTAGCAGGACATTCATACATATTCAACTCCTTATGAATGACTACATGATAACCAGAACTTATTCAGTGACACTGAGCTGTGAAGTTGCCCCATTTGGAAACTCCAATACCCTCTTAACTTCCCAGTCAACAAGGTGCTTGATATCCATTGGATAAACGAAGGCTGGATCAATGATAGATTCATAAGCTGGGATTGCATTGAGTAGGTTCCATGCCTCAGTAGGATGGACTTCATCCCAAAACACATAATCACTCCTATTATTGCACGGCTTTTGATCAGGAATACACCCCAATGGGCAGCAAGCAGCATCAGAAACCAAAAACCCTGAGACACATGGACTATATATGGTTATATATTATTCCCATACTTCAAAATAATTCCATATTATTTAGGAATCAAGATCAAGGTAAGAATATACATAGTATTATTATACTGCATGCACCTCAGCCAAAGGCAATACATTGCTTTTAATTTGGATATGTGGATTGAACAATACGCAAAACCAAATTTATTACCATGTGTGTCAAAGGCCTTTGGTGCCGTGTGTATCATGATGAATTTGGAATTAGCAGAGAACCTGTTATTGAATTGATCCACAAGAGTTTTAAGCTCATTATTGAAATCTAGTGCAGCAGCATTCTGCTCTTCAACACAAGATCCATTTGTCCCATGAGAATGCATCACACCTGGAGTGCATCCGAAACGGCCTAACCCATTCAACACGTACTTTCTTGCTCCAAGATCATGTAAAGCCTGTCCATAGAAATCAAATTGCCCAGCTCAATCATCATATCATGCATGGTGTACTTCAACTGAGATGCTACAACTATTATTCCATAAAGTAACTACATCCTCCTATAAACCTTATAGATACTTTGTACGAAAAAAAAGTTCAGTTTCTATGTCTTGTTAGAGTAAAACTTTATACTATCATCCTATAAAAACTAAAGGTAGATAAGACTTTTAAAATTTTACATATTCAATCGGTGGGTGGGACAATTTCTCTATAAAAAAGTATTGAATGAAAAAGTCAAAGCATTTCATGACTTTAGAAACATAAAAACCATTCAATACTTACAATGCAAAAACAAGTATATGATTAGTATGATGATAGGATTTATAATCATTCACATTACAATCATTTGTGAAAAAGAAAACTTCAATGGATACCAGTAAATTCAGAGATAACTCTTCAATTAGAGCTTGTGTATACTGCACAAGGCTATAAATTCGGCTTGTTGGGTAGAACTGAGGATTAAAGTAATTTCCCATGTAATCATTGCTGCCTATGTTCACATAATACAAGCATTTTTCAAGATATTGTCGAGCCAAGTCTGGACTTCCAAATCTGGTAGCAATTTCAGAAACTATGACTCTGTGATTTGCTAACTGTAATCCCAAGCTGATAGAACCGCCCTGCATTGCATTGCGTTAACATAGTAGCATGCATGAGAATTGTTACACAATCACTCCACCGTAAACTAATTGAAGATTTTGAGCAAACTAGAAAGAATTGAGTTCTTTGATTAGTACTGAATGTGATCCGGTTTCATTGCGTATTCCAGCTCCACCTGATGCATAGTTCACACCTTTAAGTATGTCTGAACCACTGGTGTTTGCAAAGGGTGGGATGAAATTCTCAAATCCCAGAAGCTGAGCTGCAATTATAGAACTTTAGTCTGTGACAAACAAATACAGTTTTTATTCTGTTAGTACTACTGAAGAATCGCAGGCTAAACCGAAGGAAGTGCATCATCCCAGCTCAAAATTATACACCCTAAAATTCATGAGATTTGAATTTAAAATTTATGCTTGCAACCTTAAATGCTCAATAGCTAAGGCAAAAAGAGAGACTTTATAGGTCTTCATAAGTGTAAAGAAAAGTTTGTTATTTTTTTTTTTGTTCATTCAAAAACTGAAAACAGCTATGAAAATGTAATGAAACAACCCTTACTGATTATGTCAATTTCTGTTCGGCCATTGGTAAATCTTCCAGTTGGTCCAGCGGGGAAGTCGATGCCATAAGGTCTGTAATTAGATTTTGCAGAGGTTGGAAGATCATTGTTATTTCCACTATCAGATAAAGAGTCCCCAAGGATAAAAAGGCAAGGCACTTGGGACACGCCATGGACACCATGTTGAATGCAGTAAGCAGCTAAGAAAAGAAGAAGCATAACCAACCACACGTTGGGTTCACAAGCCATCCCAAAGCTGAGGAATTGATGAGGAGGAAAAAGTGATTAGGTTATGGTCCAGGAAATGAGGAACATGGACAGAGAACAAGAAAAGTAGGCACGATGGTGGCAGGGTTATCAAGCCCTTCATTATTGGTTAAAAAATGTTAAGTCAACCCTCAACTTCAAACACTCAATTATTGCAACGTTCGTACCTGGGCTTGATTATATAAAATACTGTAATGGATTAAAAAAATTGTATATAATTACTTTTTTATTTTAACTTTTTCTAAAAGATGAGGCTTTTGAATATAAAAAACAAATGTTTAAACTGAATTACTCATCTCAAGAGAGGTTCTAAATAATAAATATTATTTTAACATAAATCCAATAAACTTGTTTCTGCAATACAGATCGACAATCTTTAAAAGTCATAAACAAACTAAGCTAAAAAAAATCAAGAAGAAGATGAACTCTGATGTTGAAGCAACAACAAACATTTGATTATTATAGATGAAACCAAAAACTCAATATATTATTTTTCTAAATAAGCTAGCCCCAATCAACCAACTGAACAGCCCAAACTAAACATCAACTAAGAAAAACTACATATTCAAAAACCCTTTCCCATTCACAAACCAAACAAGAAATCGAGGTCAAGTTGATGCAAAACCCACAATGTTCACATGCTACTTTGCGCGCCTAATCATTTCCTCCACCCTGGCGATCTCCACCGTATCCGAGTCCAACGGAGCGGCCATGTTCCGACACGCCTCATATATGGCGTATTCCGTATCCGACACGTATCGGACATCGACACTCGTACGATATGTCTAATCTGAAAAATATTTTTTTATTTTTAACATGATTTTGATGATTAAAATGAGGAACGAATCTTATTCTATCACTACTTTTTGCATATCGAATATTAAATAGATAGATTGAATTCATTAAATTTTGTGGTAGTTGACAATTTCAAATTTCATATATATATATATATATATATACTACACGCACCAGATCATCTCCTCCGTCTCGGAAAACTCCACTGCCACCAAAATCCCTTTGGAGCTCACCATTGTCATGGTGGCACGCTACATCCATATGGCCCATAGTGATGATAAACAGAAAAAATCTTCGGAAATAGTTTAGGTGCAAGTGAAAAGTTTAATATCGAATAAAATAAATAAAATTAAATATTATATAGAATTAAATATTTATAAATAAAATATTTATAACCACAATACTTAAGATTTTGATATAAAAAATAATATTAAATATTTTATATACGTATAAGACTTATGATATATATATATATATATATATATATATATATATATATATATATATATATATATATATATATAAAAGTTGATGGGTTTATATTTTATATAATTTAATTATAGTCATAGTTATTGAAAGTGTGCGATTTTATATATATTTATATATATTTTTAATTCATAAATAAATATAAAACTTCGAACGTGTTCATGCATCAAACATTTGTCGGTGCTTAAAAGGTGAACTGTTTTTTTCATAAAATGCGGAATAACAACGACATTTCAATGTGTCGCTCATGTTTGAAACGGATCCCTCCTGAAACAATGATTTTGTTATTATTATTATTATTATAAATTTAATACTTCCATATCTTTCATCAATATTAAAATCGGTTGACCATCTCTTATGTATTTTTTATTGAATCTAAATAATATAATTACACAATTATCTTTCACTCTTAGATTTTTAATAAAAGATAAATTATCAAATGATAGTTGTTTCAAACAGGTTTTTACGACATAATGAGTCATTTTTGTAAATAACTTTCATTAAAGATGTTTCTACTGGCTAACACGTTTATCATCGAATCACTCATCTGTATTTATTTACTGCGATTTAGCATACCACAAATGAAACGTACTGTGAAGATTAAAGCGGGTCTTTCTGGTTTTTTAATGTTATGTAAAAATATTTCATTACAGAAATAAAAATATATAATGACTATTTTACTACATAAGATGGTAAAGTCTTTTGAACTTTACTTCTTATATGAATAATATATAATGACTATTTTACTACGTCTTAATCTCCATCACAAATTGTTCCATTTATTCGGTTATAAATTATATTGTGAGTTTTACTGGTAGAATGATAAACTCATTATTCATTAGTTTTGCAAATTATATATTACATCCTTGATTTAGAATTGCATTCCACAAAAACAACAACAACTATGCCTGCATTCATGACAGCATACAAGCTATAGATTACAAAGTAATAAAATCCAAGACAAGTAGGACCATATTTGATGAAGGACAGCCATTTTATTCAGTAGTATATCCCACATGAACTACTGCATGATAACGAAAGCTTATTCAGTGGCACTAAGTCGTGAAGTGGAGTGATTAGTGAGTTCCAATTCCATTTTAATTTCATAGTCAACAAGGTGCTCGATGTCCATTGGATAAGTGAAGGCTGAAGTAGAGGTAGAATTATAATTTGTTATTGCATTGAGTAGGTTCCATGCCTCAGAGGGGTGGAATGCATCCCAAAACACATAAGCGTTCCTATCATTGCACGGCGTTTCATCAGGAATACACAGCCCCGATAACCCTGGTTGGCAGCAAGGAGCTTCTGGAACCTCGAAACCTGAGACACATGGAATATGTATATGGTTAACCTTAGTTAAAGACAAAAATTTTCTTTGAATAAAAAAAACCAAACAAAGTACGTTGTTGTTCGCGAAGGTAAATGGCCAATGCTTGAGTGTCCATAAAGATGAACTTGGAATCAGCAGAGAATGCGTCATTGAGTCCATCCACCAGAGCTTTAAGCTTGTTATTAAAATGGAATGCTGCAGCGTTCTGCTCTTCAACACAAGATTCATTTGTCCCATAAGAAGCCATGATACCAGGAATGCATCCTAAAAGACCCAACCCTGCAATCGCATACTTTCTCGCTCCAACTTCATGCAAAGCCTGACCACAATAGGATCTACATTAATTTATTCATGTTGTAATCATTTCTCAAACACAACTTCAATGGATACCTGTAAATGCAGAGATAACTCTTCGATCAGAGCTTCTGTATATTGCTCAATAGTATAGATGCTGCTTGTTGGGTAGAACTGGGGAAGGAAGTAATTGGCCATGTAATCATTGCTACCTATGTTCACATAATACAAGCATTTTTCAAGGTATTGTTGAGCCAAGTCAGGACTTCCGAGTCTGGTAGCAATTTCAGAAACTATGACTCTGTGATTTGCTAGCTGTGATCTCAGGCTGATAGACCCACCCTGTATTGAATTAGTTTAGTAGCATACACCCGAAAATTGTAACGCAAGAACTCACCATGAGCAATTGAAGATCGTGAGAAACAAGAAAGAAGTAGGCTCTTTGATTTATACCGCATGCGAGCCGGTTTCAACGCGTATTCCAGCTCCACCTGATGCATAGTTCACACCCTTGAGTATGTCTGATCCGCTAGTGTTTGCAAAGGGTGGTATGAAACTCTCAAATCCCAGAAACTGAGCTGCATATGTGGATCCAATAGTGTGTGAGCTTCAACAAAGTGTAAAAGACTCATGGCTCTATAAATAGACATAGTTTTAATTCTTTCTGCACTGTTAAAATATCGCTGAATGTAAATAGTATTAAGGGAAAAATGAGACAGAGAAAGATTAGAGGTCTTGATAAGTATATAGAAATGTTACCAATTATGTCAATTTCTGTTCGGCCATTGATAAATCTTCCAGTTGGTCCTAATGGAAAGTCCACCCCATAAGGTCTGTAATTAGATTTGAAAGTGGTTGGAAGTTCATTGTTGTTTCCACTGTCAGACATGGAATCCCCGTAGATAAAAAGACATGGCACTTGGGACACCCCAAGAACACAGTGTTGCATGCAGTTTGCAGCCAAGAAAAGAAAAAACATAACCAACCATGTATTGGTTTCACAAGCCATGTCTAAGCAGAGGAATTGTTGAGGCAATAGAAGTTAAGTTATGCTCCTGGAAACAAGGGGAAGCCTTGTTGCTCTATATATCGTGAATCAAAATAAACACGTGAATGATTTGATAGGCAAGTTTCACACACTGCGTATATAAAAACAAAAAGTCCGCGCCAATGAATTGAGTATTGAAGGTAACTGTTGAGTTACGGGCTCTGCGCGCCATTATTGCAACACTATGCAGAAAAAAAAAGAAAAAAAAAACTGACAGTTTATTTAATGTCGCTTGTTTGGTATAAAACATGTGGCTAAGATAGTTCCAACACGATCTGATATAGCATTGACAAATATGGTTGCATTGTAAATTGTAGATACGTATACAATAAACGTTGTGCAAATCATCCATCTTCAAGATTTTCACTATACAATGGACCCGTGAACTTGTCCGTGAAATCTGACACTGGTCACCATGGCTAAGAGAAGATGAAATTCGAAAAGATGTTCCGTTTCATGAGAGACCTCATATCTATATGGACTTGGAACTTCTTTGTCATCTAAAATTATTATGATTTAACAAGCAATAAAAAAGAGGTGCCCTGAGGATTAAAGAACTAACCTTCTAACGTCCCAATTCAAAAGTTGATGTCTCCCTCATTTAATTTCCTGTCGGAAAAATCTTATTCAATGGTACTCAATCCTAGTAAAAATAGATGGTGATAGACCACCAACAAAATATTAAAAAGAAAATTAGGGATGGTGATCGGGACCACCCAAGAAGTACAAAATATAAAATTAGTGACAGTGATGACCTTGCTAGAAAAAAAAGAAGATAAAAGTTCAATCTTGATTTGTCTTATATGTATGTATGTAATAGAATATATCGGTAAATTCATTAGTATTATAGGTAGTCACCATGGTTTGCACCGTTAGCGGAAGATGAGATGAGGGTGTTTTGGATTAAGTTTGTGTTTCTTTTGAAAAAATTACTCTTTAGATATATAGTGGAAAATGATAAAAATGAACGAGGAAAAGAGAATGAAAAGTGATGTTATTTGTATTAAATGAAAAATTAAACATAAATGAAAGAAATTTCATAAAAGTGTGTGGATGTAATAGATAAAAAAAATATTTTTATTTATAAAATTGTAAAATTATAATTTTGTCTTTTTGGTTAAAATTAATTTAAAATAAAATTTAATTAGTTTAAATTAATTTAAAATAAAATGAGTTACTAACTAAACTAAAAAATAATTGATGAAATTAATTTAAAATAAAATAATTATTGAATTTAAGTTAAAATAAGATGTGAGTGATATTTTAAATAAAACAAAATCTTAATTAATAACATTATTTTTGAAATAAAATATGATTGATCAAAATTAATGAAAATTAAAATGTGAGTTATTTGTTAAAAAAAACCACCGATAAAATATTATATATTATTATTATATAATATCATTATTATTAATAATAATATTATTATATATTACTATTATTAATAATAATATAATGATATTATTATATATTAATAATAATAATAATAATATAAATCTTATTATTATTATTATATTAATAATAACAATAAAAATAATATTATTATTTAGTAATATAATAATATTATCAGTAATCTATAACAAAATATAAAGGGAATTTACTCTTTTATGTCTACATTTTAAAATATTAATTTTATCCTTTAAATATAATTATTTATTAAATTTTTAAAAATTGACGTTACTTTTATAAGCTTTTTATAAAATTGTCTATCTCTGCTTCTCCTCTTCTCTTTATTTATCAATAATTATTCTTTTATTTGTTCTGACATATTTCACTTTATTTTTAATAAATATAATTTTATTTTATATATTAACTTAACAACATTACAAAATTATCACCTACTAATACACACATGCACGATAGTGCTTGTGTTTACGCTAGTACAATAATATAATAATACTATTGGTAATATAATAATATTATTAGTAATATGATAATAATATTAGTATTATTATTATTATTATTATATTATTATTAATATGTACTAATATTATTATTATTAATGTTATATTGTATTATTATTATTATTTAATATTAATAATAATTTGGTCCAAGTTAACTTAGGGGTGGCAAAACGGCCAGTCCGGCCCGTTTTGGCTCAGCCCGTATGTGGCCCGTCAAACAGAAATGGGCCAATAATCCCAACCTGTCCCGTATAGGACAGGCTAACGGGTCGGGCCGGGCTGACCCATCCAGTTTTTTTTGAAGTTTTTTAATTTGTTTTCAAAAGTTTTAATTTGTTTTATATTTTTAAATTGATTTATATATACATATAAATTATTGTTAAAGTCATATTTAATCAAATAAAATATTTTTTTAACTTTTAATTGATTAGTTAATGTTTTTAATTAGATCAGTTAAAATAATTATTAAATTTACATATTAAATTATTCAATTATAACTTTAAACTTAATTTGTAGGTGTGAATGATTTAAATTACAATACTATTATATATTTATACATTAAAAATATATAATATAAAAAAGTAATCTTTTTAATTACTTTTATTTTATTTTATTTTCTTAAAATGGACCAACGCGCCAAGATGAGTTGGCCCATACTTTGGCCCGTCAAGTTGACGGACTGGACAGGATGGACCAGTACGGACTTACGGGTTTAAATCTTCAACCCAACCCGTTCCTTTTAACATGGGTTGACGGGCTGGTTCCTTGGGCCCAACTCCTTTTGTCACCCCTAGGTTAACTTGGTTCAACTTCGGCCTAGATCGATTCAACTTGACTTTGTCTTGGGTCAATTTAGCTCTACTTTTGTTCTTAGTCAACTCGGCATGACTTTTGGCCTAAATTGACTCAGCTCGACTGTGGATTCTGGCCGTCTCGACTTAACTTTCGTGAGTGGAGTGATACTAGAGTAAAAATGTGTGAAACTCCAAATTTCTTATAATTATGAAAATATTTAAAATTCTTCTATATTATTAATTTGAAATATTTTTCAAAATTTCTTAAATTTTAATTTTTTTTCCAATTACTTTTTCCAAACAAATAATTTTAAAATAAAAAATTTCAAATTTTTTAAGTAAATAAATTGTCCTTCTAAATTATATCATCCGACCACAACAAAAACGACCACCACCGCACATAAAACACACAAAGAACGTCCACAGTAAAAGGGAGCAACGGAGTTCTTGTGTGAACCAAATGGAATCATGGAATCCGTGAAAGGTTTATAATGTAAATTCACAATCCTGATAAGGTCACCACCATTATCCTCTGGTCAAGAATTCCCTGCTATAAGGAATCTCTGTCATGCCATGCACAAGTGCAGGGGAAGAATCATCTCACATGAATATGCATAGTAAAATAAAGTAAGACTAAAAATATTAAATTACCATTATGTAACATGCATTTATCGCTTTTGTCCGTTTTTGTTTTATTTGGGGTCGATTTTCACTCCAATTTGTAAAAAAAGCCTGTCTAATTTTTATTTTTTTTCGTAAAACAGGGTTAAGTTATCAGGATGGAGGATGATACTAAAGTTAAAGTCGTCTTTCATCCAGCCGGTTTCATATATTTTTTTTTTTTTAAAACAAAGTTGTTAGGGACGAGATCGGTTTCTATTCATTTGAACAGTGAAATCATTTTCACGGATAACGACTTCACTTTTAAGTTTTTTTTTTTAACAATAAGTGGTAAAAAAAAAATTGGAATAAAAATAAACATTAATATAGTTGAACGTAATTTTTATTATGTAATATATTTTATTAAATTAATTTATTGTACCAATAAAAAATAATTACCAAAAAATAAATATAATCTCTTATGTTAACAAAATTTTGTAAAAAAAAATAAAATAAAAACTAAAAGGTTAAAAAAAAAAATTGAAAAATTAAAATAAATCTACAACAACGTTAAAAAAAAAAACTAAAAATGAAGTCGTTATATGAGACGACGAATTCACTCTCATATGTGCAGAAACCGTAATCTGCACTGATGACATTGCTTTTTCAAAAAAAAAATCAAAACTAGCAAAACCGTTTGGGGGAGGACGACTTCGCCTTTAATGTTGTCCTCCCCGACTTAACCCAAATTTGAAAAAAAAAAATTCAACGGACCCTATTTTATAAATTTATAGTCAAAACGACCCAAAAAAAAAAAAAAAAAATTTTAACAAGA
>Ga0214543_1010691_pt1 | contig 13405 bp, 10 predicted proteins | sample CNSS2metaG_FD_160094 | JGI IMG/M metagenome (GOLD analysis project Ga0214543, IMG submission 160094) | Root nodule microbial communities from cowpea collected in UCLA plant growth center, Los Angeles, California, USA - CNSS2 | ecosystem: Host-associated > Plants > Roots > Nodule | place: USA...
GGCTTCTAGCCTAGCCTTGTAGTGGCGTGCTTCTCACATTTTTACCATTTCTTTCCTTTCCATTTTATGTTTTCTTCTTCCTTTAATTGTTCTTGGTTTTCTATGGTTTATGTGCTTTCCATTTTCTCTTTGTTTTGAATCAATCCATCATCTTCTTCTCTTGAGCTTTGTGAAAGGAACCTTCACATCTAGATAGCTTGCTATCTTAATGTCCAGTAGGGATTTCACTTAGCTTTCTTAATCAACTCACACCATATTCAATCATCTTAAAAAGGAACAAGATAAGCCTTCATCAATGGCAAACCCTTGTATTTCGATATCATACGTTATCTCAAAGATTAGAAATATCCAGAGGCCGCCTCTGAAAATGATAAAAGAACATTGAGGAGGCTAGCCTTAAATTTCTTGTTGAATGGGGAAGTTCTTTACAAAAGGAATCACGACATGGTACTTTTGAGGTGTGTTGATGCAAAGGAAGCATAGCAAATACTAAAAGAAATTCATGAAGGTTCCTTCGGGACTCATATGAGCGGACATGCCATGGCTAGAAAGATCTTGAGGGCTGGCTACTTTTGGTTAACAATGGAAAATGACTGTTGTGTCCATGTCCGAAAGTGTCATAATTGCCAACCGTATGCAGATAATATTAATGCAGCACCAGTATCACTATATGTATTAACAGCACCATGGTCTTTCTCAATGTGGGGAATGGATGTTATTGGGGCTATCGAGCTAAAGGCTTCCATTGGACAGCTTGTTAGTGTTGTGGGGAGAGATGGCCTTTCTCAATGTATTAACAACGCCATGGCGTAAGGTAAAAATGGCGTAAAAATTGATTTTAGTTGCATAAAATACTATTGGATAGTCTAACGTTTGTTAATGCAGCTGAAGTTTAATGTGAGTCATTAAAAGTTTGGATTTGAAATATTCAAAGTTACAAAATAAGTCCAAAATCAGAAAATTCTTGAAAAGAATAATTCAGGAGATAAATGCACCCCCTGTTTTTATTTACACACTCCTCCTGCAAATGGACCACAAAAACTTGTTATGCACCCCTAATTCTTACTAAATTGCACCCCTTCTACCATTTAAACTCTATTCAACCAGATCATGCCATGTGACAATCCCCACTTTTTAAATTTGTCCAATTAAATTATTCCATGTGGTAACAGTCCTTGCACTAACAAGCTGTCCAATGGGAGGTTGCCACATCATCATCTTCATCTCTCCCATGAGAAACCCTAATTTCTCCTCAAACCCTAGTCGCCTTCACCATGCCGGCAGCCGCCGCTGTTCACCATCATTCTCGCCAGCAACAATCACGCTTCTCCAACTCCATCACTTTAGATCAGAAGCGGAACATTCGAGCCTCCATCCTTCTCACAACTACGCCACCACACCACTATCTTCAATGAACGTGCACTAAGCTCGCGCATTTTCGCGCATCATCACCATCGCGCTTGCAGCAACAACAGCGTTCAACACACCTTCAACCTCCATGGCAACTTCACGTACCTGCAGAAAACACGAACCCACCGCACCAGAACCTCGACCACCATGGAAGCAGCCGCAAACACCATCATCTTCCCTGCGACCATGATTCTGCCAGCACCATTTCACGACGTGAACGAAACGCAGCAGCCAGCTTCAACCACCAGATCTGCACTAGCGCTACAACCGCACCACCATCTCTCCAACAAAAAACACGAACCAGAGGTGTCGCCAATGGAGAATGCATAAACCATCCTTCAGTGCACCAGTCACGACCACCATGCATCCACCACTTCACGAATTTTTCATCATCTTCTCCGTGCAGTCGTGAGCGAGAACGAGCCAGAACAGCAGCGAAAACCATAGCCATCACTACGAAGACAAAATAGCATCAAGTTCGGAACATCACCTCGCTGAAGAAGGAAACCCTCCCTACCGTCACGTGCAGCCAAGGGAGGAAGGAGGAGCAAACCCTAATGCTGGAGAGAGAGTTTATACGCCACGTGTCAGGCTGCTATTGGATAGTCAAATTGGTCAACTGGTCAACACTGGTCAAATGGTCAAAGCCAGCAGTCAACTATGGTCCAAACTGTAAAAATGGTTAAACAAAAGGGGCAAAATTGGAAATTGGACAGAAATTAATTGTTAATTAATTAAATAAAGATAAAATATTTTAGCAATCGAACAGATAAAGTCCAAGTCCGATTGAAGTCTATATAAAGAGGCCTAAGGGAGCAGAAGAAGGAACTTAGCAACTCTCTGGTTTTGGAGATACCGTCATCCACCACATCTCTCATTCTCCCTTTTATTTTCTTTCCTTCATCATATTATTATCAAGTATTCCATCAAAGCCATGGAAGGCTAAGCTTTTAGCTATGATTCCACTGTAATTTCTTAACTGGATTCTAAGGTTAGATGAATTTATGTATTTGTTATTTTAATTATTGTTGTGATTTTTGTTTATCTATGTCCTTTGTTTCGTAATTGAATAGAAAATAATGATTTTAAATCTACACGCATGCTAATCATATGAGTTAAAAGGTTTTTAAATTCAATTCAGACTTTGGTATGATTTTATTTAGAAACTTTCGTTTGATTAAATAAGTTTTGCCAATAATTGAGATTGTACTTTGATTAGAGGTAATTACTTTAACTAAAATTAGTCAAGACTTTACTTTGATTAATTAAGTTTTCTATTTGGTGAGGAAACAAAGGAATAGACATGATTAGGCATAGTAAAATTTAATTGAGACTGTACTTTGGTTGGATTTACTATGAATAATCTAAAAATTCTCACTTTTAATTGAGACTGTACTTTGATTAAAAGTGAGAATGCCAACAAATGAATTGAGATTTTACAATGATTAATTTGTAAATCAACAACAATAATTAATTTAACAATAATCTCTAGATAACCGATGAAGAATCCTATTTTGAAAATGCAGTGGAATTGACCTATTTTCTATTACTGTGTTTACAATCTTCCATGTCATTTTCTTTGCACATCAAAATCCCCGTATTTTTATAGTTGCTAGTTTTAATTGCATTTTTAAGAATCAAATATTTGAGATCAATTTCGTATTCGTTGTGAGACGACTCAGGGTTATCTTAACCCTAACTAGTTTGTTCACTACTAACTTGGCAATACTAAAGTTGCTAAAGTTAAATAGTGGTAATTTGATCGCTGAACGACAGCAATATCAATATGTGTATATTTATCTCTTTTTATATTTAGAATAGTTGTTTGTGTATTTTCTTCTTTATTTTTGTATTTGGAATAATTCCCAAGTGTGGGTTTAGGTATACATTATATTCTCCCTTCACACACATATTTTGTTCATTACATGAGTGGGGCCCTATACCCAGGTCTGAGTTGCTTAGAATTAGAGCGGATTGTATAGTGGTGCCACAGTGGATGTACTTCCCGAGAGGTCATTGTGAGAACCCCAACTAGAGTTTGTTTGCTCCATTGGTACTCTCACTTCTTATTGTTTACCAACTGTCGTGCGAAATGCCATGAAGTGGGATATAGCTCTAGTGACCTTAATATTTAAGTATTAAGGAACTATCCTTGTGAGCACATATACTTTCCCTTAGAACTTTAAGTGCCAAACCTATGTTAAATTAAGGCATCAAAGGGAGACTGTTTGCATCCTTTACCCTCACCTTTCCTTATATATAATAATAAATTCATCACAATCACACCATTATTAGCTATAAACATACATACATTTCATTAGCATATCATGTAAATAAGTGCCCTACGAGGCACAAACATGCATTGCATTTCATTTTGTGGTCATCCATGGTACCATGTTCATAGTTTCAACACATAACATGCATATGCATAATTTCAACAAAACAAAAAAAATGCACTAAAATAAATTTTTGTTTCCCATTTTGCTTGTCACCAATTTCTTGGAATATTTCTAAATAATAAAACATTCTTTGGTCAAATCAGTGGATTGAATAAAGAAATAAAATTTGTTTGTTATCATGTCTTTTGAAGCATTATATAGTCTTGCATACATGAAATTGCTCAAATTCATCTTCCTTTCCATCTCTCTTCCACCATAAACCTTGTTTTCATTTCCATGGAGGATTATCATAAAGCAGACACATACCTTAAAAAGGATTACCATAAATTCTCTGAACACAAAAAAAATGAAGAAAAATCAGTTAGACTGAAAATTCTGAAGGACAATCTAGGCAAAATTAAGAAAAAAAATGACTAAAAGAGAGAACAAAATAAGGGATATCCTGTCACATGAACTAAATTATTTTCCTCTAAATTAAAGTTTTTGTTGAGAAAAATAACCATGATTTGAAATGATGTATGGCCATTTTTCTTTATCCAAAAAAAAAAACAAAGTAATTATCCTTTGCTACCCATTTTGAGTCTTCCAAAAAAATTTCTTTTAAATTACCCTAAACAAGGGTCACCCTCACACTAAGGGTTGACATAATGTTTGTTTCATCCGAATGGTAGTTCACCAATACGAAAATATAAAATAAAGAAGAAAAGATATGGTTATATCAAGAAAACAAAAGAAAAAGGCAAGTAAAAGGTGAACAAGAAGAAGCAAAACAAATTCTGAATAAAACATTATTCAAAGATCCTTGTTTAAAAAAACCCTCACATCACTTTTTGGGTCTTTACTATCATTTACATCCATACCCCTAGCCTTGGCCACAATACAAGCCTAATAAATTCCACACAGATCAAAGATTGATTGTTATCTTTCGAAGGTTTTAATTTAGAGGAAAATTTTGATTTGCTTATAGGTTTGTTCTAAAAAATAAAATTAAAAATATTAAAAAAGTGTGTTCAGAGATTTGCTTTTAAATACTGGGGCAGTTTACTTTGGAGTGACATATTTCCAAAGCTTCAAAATTAGCATGGGCAATCAAACAATTAAGCTAAATTTGGGTTGTCCTCTTTCAATTCATTCTTCATGAAACTCCACCTTTGCTCCAACAATAACCCCGCTTTAAGTCTAAACCTTGACTAACCTTAAAATAGACCATCTTTATCAATCCCAAACCCAAATTGGGACAGTCACTTTGTTTATTCCCATAATTCATTCTGAATTGGGCATTTATTTACATCAAAGATTGTGATCACATCAGGGGCAACTTGTGAAGACCTCGTCATTTTTCAATCTCCTCAATTGGGAAAAGTCAAACACGCTTTTGCACCCTAAGACCATCCTAGGCTCTCACAACATAGGGCAATTTTTTTTTGAAATCCCCATCTTTTTCTTCATACCATCAATAACTGGGAAAACCCAAACACATTTTGTGCCTTAAGACAAATTCAAATTGGGGCAACTCCCTAGTTATCTTCATCACCTCATCCAAGCCTTTTCAAGCCCTTGGCAATTTCATGGATGTCATTCAAATAGTGTTTTAAAGGAAATGATTAAAAAGAGTGTTCGTTAGTAAACTGATTACACCAAATAAATGATTTGAAAAAGTAAAAAAAAAAATCAAAGTAGAATGATTCCTTGAATTCGAAATAACCATGAAATGGGGAACAATTCAAATTTGTTTAACAAAAAAATGCAAAAGAAAAATTCATACATAAGGTAATTCATACATCATGCATACATGCGCCATCCATCTTTTTCAATAAAATATTTTCCATCTTTTCGATCAAAATCCCCTTCATTCATATGAATTACTAATATACCTTAAGCCTAGTTTCCACACTGGCCCTTAAATCCAGTTTTATCTGGCCTCGCAGTTTTTTTTCTAGCCTCTAAGCCTAGTTTTCCTTGCTCTCAAATTAAAATAAAGGAAAAATAAAAAATGAAAAAAGCAAATTTCACCCATGCATCCATGCATCCATGTATGAATCATCATATAGGTTCAAAAAGAAAATCATAATATGTCATGCATCATCAAATTATCCATCATACTCCACAAAATCATTGAAAATCATTTCAAAAAAAAAAAATTCAACAATGATAATTTTTTGTATAAGTCTGACCAATGTTAGACATTCACGCGATGTTTTTCGACACTTCAAAAGTAAAAGTCAGGTTCTCCTTTTATACATCAAGACCCTCTGCAAGGCAATGGTCATTGATTTCTTATGTCACATTGATGCCTTCTACGAATCAATGGTCATCGATCTCCTTACATCAAGACCCTCTACGAGGCAATGGTCATTGATTTCTTATGTCACATCGAGGCCCTTTGCGAGGCAATGGTCATCGATCTCTTTACATCAAGACCCTCTTCGAGGCAATGGTCACTGATTTCTTATGTCACATCAAGACCCTCTACAAGGCAATGATCATCAATCTCTTTACATCAAGGTCCTCTGCGAGGCAATGGTCATTGATTTCTTATCTCATATTGAGGCCCTCTGCGAGGCAATGGTCATTAAGCTCGTTACATCAAGATCCTCTGCGAGGAAATGGTCATTGATTTCTTATGTCACATCGATGCCCTCTACAAGGCAATGGTCATCGATCTCTTTACATCAAGACCCTCTGTGAGGCAATGGTAATTGATCTCTTTACATCAAGGCTCTCTGCGAGGCAATGGTCATTGATTGCTTATGTCACATCGAGGCCTTCTGCGAGGCAATGGTCATCGATCTCTTTACATCAAGACCCTTTGCAAAGCAATGGTCATTGATTTCTTATGTCACATCGAGGCCCTCTGAGAGGCAATGGTCATCGATCTCTTTACATCAAAACCCTCTGCATACCAATGGTCATTGATTTCTTATGTCACGTCGAGGCCATTTGTGAGGCAATGGTCATCAATCTCTTTACATCAAGACCCTCTGCGAGGCAATGGTCATTCATTTCTTTCCTTGTGATATAAACCCTCTCCTCGGGATTGGTCTAATATGGTTTTTCAAAAAAGTCAGAAAAGAAGATAATACAACAAAGTGATTTGTCAACTCGTGACCCTCTACATGGTAATCGTCACCGAATTTGAATCTTTGGAATAGACCCTCTCCACGAGATTGGTCTAATTTGGTTTTTTTAAAAAGTAAAAAACAAAAAGAGTAAGTGTGTCAAATTGAGACCTTTTACTTAGTAATGGTCACCTAGTTTTTTTCTTTCAGATACATACCATCTCCTCTGGAATGGTCAAATTTGTCTTTTTTTTTGAAACCCGAACGAAATTAGTGTTTTTATCTTTACTTATCTTTTATTACGATAATATGAAAAAGTCAAAATTTCATATTATCTAGTAAAATCTAAGTAAAGAGGGACAGTTGTTAACACCCAATTTCGTCCGGGTGAATAAATTTATTTTCAGAAGAAAAAAACAAAAAAAAAGGTTTTTAGTTAATAAAAAATAAAAAAAAATGTGAAACAAAATTTTCTTCAAAGATTTTCAAACTTTAATTTTAGGGAAACAAAAAAGAGAGATGACAAAAAAAGAAAAAAAGGAAAAAAAGAAGAAGAAAGAGCCTATTTTGTTATCACATTCCTCGTCGTGAGCCCAACAACTCAACATATCTTCTACCTTTGTTCTAATAGAGAAATTAGTGATATGATTCTAATAATTAGAAGCAATATCTCTTAAAATTGTAATAATCATTATTACTAATTGGGTTTGATTTTGTGCTCTGACGGTTAGAATCAAAATTACTAATTGGGATTGATTTTGTGCTCTGATTGGTTATGATTTGATTCCCATAATATGCTGCTATCGTGACCCATTCCTTCCTTATATTGTTCATTACAATTAAGGCTGAGATTGCATTGATATTGCAAGGTGAGTATAAATATGCACTCTGTCGAGACAAAAAAAATTGTCTACATTTCTATAATTCTTTTCCATTACCACTCCCACACACACACCTCCTTTTTTATCTCTCTTAAAAAAACATATTGAAGGAGGTAGAAAAAAAAGAAGAAAACATTCTCTACACTCTCTCTTTCTCTCATTACCACCCACATAGACACCTTTCATCTTTACAAATATTGGAATAACAAACACAAAAATATTAGAAAAGGAAGCAAAAAAAAAGAAAAGAGAAAAGGTGGGGAGATATTGAAAATTTTTTAAGGTACGTCACTCTCAATTCTTTCATCCCTTGATTTAGCTTTTTTCAATTTTCATTCTTTTTTTTAATCATAAATATTTTTTTCCGCTTTCTTTATTGTCTGCCTGGCCGCTCGCGTCGCATGACATTCAATTTAGACTTTTGTTTTTTCTAAAAATATATATACAGATGATCTAAATATAAAAAAATAGTTTTCTTTGTTTACTCTTTTATATCTATTTGGCTGCTCACTTCGCAATGACATCCACAACTACATTGAAATAACTTAAAAATAATTAAAAATTTATAAATGCTTAAAAAATAAAAAAATAAAAGATTAGAAAAAAAATTATTTCAAGTGTCTATCCGACCAATCGCGTCGCGTGACACGAATTTTAAAATAATACTAAAATTTGAATAAAAAGGTTTTCAAAATTATAAAACAAATTAAATCATTTTTCAAATAGTTTTCCAAATAGTTTTTTCATAAAGAACTACGTAATCCTGATTCTCCGTTCACATGGAGATACGTAGGAGCGAGGATTAATCCTTGTCGGGCCAAAAAAATCAAAAAAATAGTTTTGTTGTTTTTTGTAAATTCTTTTATTAATATTTTGGGGGGAAATTAAATATTTTGAAAAACCACATCACTTTTGCACATTTAATTAAAGGTAACGTCTTAGGACAAGCGTTATGAGGTGCTAATACCTTCCCCATGCGTAACCAACTCCCGAACCCAAAATCTGGTTTTTCGGAGACCTTGCTCTTTTTTATGGTTTTCCATAGTTTCCTATAATTACTATGGTGGCAATTCCAAAACTCTATTTTTACAAATTTTATTTTTGGTTCGTTATTCCGTCGTGATTCCAGTTGTGACACTCGATTTTAGACGAAAAAGAAAACTATAAAACAAGTGATATTAAGGACGCGAGGTCATTATATGATACCTCTGTGGCGTTCGAGTGTGATGCTGAGATGGCTGAAATTACCTTAGGCAATAAAATGTTGCCATCTGTGGAACAACCACCCACTTTGGAGTTGAAACCTTTACTATCTCATTTGAAATATGCTTATCTTGAGAGGGGTGGGAAACTCCCTGTTATTATATCTGCCTTGCTTACTGATGAGCAGGAACAAAACTTGTTGCAGGTTATCAAAGATCACAAGAGAGCAATAGGCTGGACTTTGGCAGATATTCCTAGTATTAGTCCTTCTTTCTGCATGCATAGAATACTCTTGGAGGAGGATGCTAAGCGAGTAAGGTAACCTCAGAGGAGACTGAAGCCTCAGCTGATGGAGGTTATGAAGAAGGAAGTCACCAAGTTGCTACAAACAGGTATTATATATCCTATTTCTAACAGCACTTGGGTGAGTCCTGTACATGTGGTCCTCATGAAATCTAGGATCACCGTGGTCAAGAATGAGAAGAACAAGTTGATTCCTACTCGTATTCAGAATAGCTGGAGGGTCTCTATTGATTATAGAAGACCAAACCAGGCCACCAGAATGGACCACTTTCCTTTACCATTCATGGACCAAATGTTAGACCGATTGGCAAGTAAGTCTCATTATTGTTTTCTTAATGGATTCTCTGGGTATTTTCAGATTTGTATTGCCCTTGAGGATCAACATAAGACTACCTTTACTTGTCCATTCGGTACATATGTTTATAGGAAGATGCCATTTGGCCTTTGCAATGCTCCTGGAACATTTCAGCAATGTATGATGAGTATTCTTCCAGATTTGTTTGAGCATTGTATTGAGGTTTTTATGGATGATTTTAATGTATATGGTTCATCTTTTTAAATTTTGAAAAATGTCATTTTATGGTGGAACAAGGTATAGTTTTAGGTCACGTTGTTTCCAAGAATGGTATATTTGTAGATCCTGCTAAAATTGATATTATTTCACAATTGCCTTACGCCTCTTCTTTGAAAGAGGTTCGATCTTTTCTTGGACATGCAGGATTTTGTAGGAGGTTTATCAAGGACTTCAGCAAGATAGCCAACCCTCTCTCCAACTTACTGCAAAAGGATGTACCATTTGACTTTGCAAAGAGGTGCAAAGATGCTTTTGATACATTGAAAAAGGCACTTACCACCACTTCTATCATCCAGCCACCTGATTGGACATTACCATTCGAGTTTATGTGTGATGCATAAAACTTTGCAGTAGGAGCGGTGCTTGCACAAAGAGATGGGAAGCTACCACATGTGATATATTATGCTTCCAGAACATTGGACACAACGTAGGCTAACTACACCACAATTGAGAAGGAATTATTGGTTGTTGTGTTTGCCTTGGACAAATTTAGACCGTATATACTTGGTTCCAAAGTAATTGTTTACACTGATCATGCATCATTAAATTTCCTTCTGAAGAAAGTAGATTCCAAGCCAAGGTTGATCAGATGGATGCTACTGCTCCAAGAGTTTGACATTGAGATTCGAGACAAAAGTGGGGCACATAACTTAGTAGCTGACCATCTTAGCAGGATTGAAAATGGAGTAGATAACATTCCTATTCAAGATGACTTTCCTGATGAAGTCCTCCTAGCGTTGACTACTGTGAAAGTTAATCAGCATCGTCTTTGGATATTTAATGAAAATCAAGATATGGTGAATAAGACGATGGATGGGATGAGCTGGACTTCTCCCGCATACCTTCCACCTTGAGGAGGTAAGTACCCTTCATACTTTTTCTTTGCATTATATACATATTGAATACATTGAGGACAATGCATGGATAAAGTGTGGGGATGTGTCATGGATAAAGTACCCTTCATACTTTTGTTTTCTATTTGTTTTGTTTTTTTTTTCTTTTCTAATTTTGTTTTCTATTTTCTTTAAAAAAAATTCTGCTTTCAATAAAACATATTGACATTGGATTTTGGGATTTGATTCACTAATTGGAACGATCATAATTTTGGGATTGTTTCTGTGAATTACTAAATGAGTTGATTTGAGAGTTTCTAGAATAAATCTTTTGTGAAAGAGTTTTGACCTTGTGAGTTTTGAGCTTTATTATAAGGATGAACTACCATGTGTCATTCCTATTTTTCTTGTGTGACTTGCTCATGTCTTCTTGGTACTCAAATGTTTAGCTTGATTCTTTTATTTTGCATCTTAGGTGAATATGCATGATTTGATATGATTGAGGCATTTCTTGTTTTTAGCTACTTGGCCAAATAAGCTAACCATGACATTGATCCATTAGTAGACCCTTTGAGCTTTAAACCTCTTTTTCTTGTTTTGAGCATATTGTTAAATCTTAAAAAGAAAAAAAGACCATGTTTTTCCTTACCTTAGGAAGAAAGAATGAGCTAGTGGATTATGTTAAGATTGGTTGAGAAATAAAGTGTGAGGGTGAGTATTTCCCCCACAAAGTTGTAAAAATGGCAAAAGGAAAAAAATTTGTTGATGATAGAGTGTTGAAATGAAAAATGATTGCTTTCTGAAAAAGAGCAACAAAGGATAAAAGAAAAAAAAAAGACAAAAAGGGATTATTTTTGAAACTATGCTCCATAATTCTTTCTACCTTACTATTTCAAAAACACTAAAATCCTAAAAAAAATTTCCTACCTTTGCCTTAGCCCCGTTATAACCTGTGAAAAGTCCTCATGATTTTTGAATGCATGTTTTCTGAAAGTTATGAATATTAGAGTCTTGCTAAGCATTGAGAGTGTTTACTTGCATGGGTATTTTGAGTGGAAACACAAGGCAAAACACTTGAGCGAATTTTGGTGAGAAAATATACATTTAACCTTAGTGTTTATCTTTCATATTTGATTATCTTATAAACTCAAAAGATTAACTCATGTGTGAAAAACAGAATGTTTCCATTTGTATGTGCATGACAACATGATTTCTAGAAGATTGATTTGTTTCCATTTGTATTCATTCCTTTAATCCAGTGAAGATATGAAATAAAATACCTCAGAATAAAGTTTTGAAATTGTTCAATTTTTCCTAGGAGTGCAAAAGGATAAGTGTGGGTGTGTGATGAGTTTAAACTTTTGCCCTTATTTAATGTTTAAATTTGGGGATTTAATAAAATTTTTGTGCTTAAGGATTGCTTTAATTAGGATTTGTGATTATTGGATTTATTGAGTACATAAGGTAAAAATGGCGAAAAAATTGATTTTAGTTGCATAAAATATTATTGGATATTCTAACGTTTGGCCACTTTTTGGAGACATATGAGACACATTCTTTGTCTCCTTTTGTGCTAGAACGAAATTAGTCTTGCACACACCATAGTTAGCTCTTTTGTCTCTCAGTTTTTGTAACCTTATTTGACCTAGTTTCTAGAAGCTAGGGTTAGGTTTTTGTAGAGACATCCTTATGTATCTTTTATTTGCTTCGGGGCCCCTAAAATCTTCTATATAAGGGGTGCTCCTAGACATGTAAAAGGGTTGAACATTTTGAAGTAAAAACACTCTTGTGTCTCAACCATTTGTGAGATTTTCCTCCCTAGGGAGTGAATACTTCTAAGCCTTATCTTGCATAGCAAGTTGTGGCACACATCCACTCATCTTCAAGGTTGTCATGGCTTCTAGCCTAGCCTTGTAATGGTGTGCTTCTCACATTTTTACCATTTCTTTCCTTTCCATTTTGTGTTTTCTTCTTCCTTTAATTATTCTTGGTTTTCTATGGTTTATGTGTTTTCCATTTCCTTTTCGTTTTGAATCAATCCATCATCTTCTTCTCTTGAGTTTTGTAAAAGGAACCTTCACATCTAGATAGCTTGCTATCTTAATGTCTAGTGGGGATTTCACTTAGCTTTCTTAATCAACTCACACCATATTCAATAATCTTAAAAAGGAACAACATAATCCTTCATCATTTGGTATCTAGAGCCTTGGTTGTCCTTGAATATGGTGTTTTCATGTTCTAACCTTGTCTTGTGTAGCTATCTTTGAATGGTCCACATTAAAACAATGCTGGCAGAAACTGTTCACGATTTTAAAAGATTAAACTGCACCTGCTCAGTGTTCCAAAAATTACGTTCTTGATGTCCAAAGAAAGCTCTGTTAGTCTAGTTTTTAAGAAAAAAAGAACCAACGCATTTGGAGTTTTGTGGAGAGAGTTATGATTGAAATAGTGAGCAAAGGTCAGAGCTGCCGAGATCACCGCGAATCAACGTTTTTCGGGTTATGTTGGGCAGTTTTGGCTACTGTTTTTGTTACTCTTCTTACTCCTAAATGTTGTTGGATAACATGTCTTTGTGTGCTTAATCATTGACCTTCATTTCCAAAAGTTTAAGTGCATGATAGCTACATGTTTGAGTCTTTAAATGTGCCTCACTTTTGCTTGAGTCATATGTCATATGTTAGCTTGAAGTTTTCTTATTCTTATTTTTCCAAGTATTTGAATCTTGCTTTCACTTTATGTCTTG
>Ga0214543_1010692_pt1 | contig 13405 bp, 9 predicted proteins | sample CNSS2metaG_FD_160094 | JGI IMG/M metagenome (GOLD analysis project Ga0214543, IMG submission 160094) | Root nodule microbial communities from cowpea collected in UCLA plant growth center, Los Angeles, California, USA - CNSS2 | ecosystem: Host-associated > Plants > Roots > Nodule | place: USA...
ATATATATATCATGTGATGTAAAAGACCTATTTTCACTTATATCAATCTTATTAAATTCAAAACCACTTCCATTAAAATTCATTTTAAAACAAACAAGAATCTTTTATATATATATATATATACATATATATATATATATATATATATATAATACATTTTGGATCATCATTAAAATGAATATTTTTTTTTATTTCAGAACAATTGCTATAAAATAAGTTTAAATTTAGCTTTTCTTTAACAGAATTAATATATAAAATATTGTTTCTATCTCTACCTGATGCTTTGTAATTATTGTAGAGATCATAGGATGCTCTCTCATGATAATTGAGGTCGGAAAGATGAAAATCCTTTGTGAAGTCTTATGTTCAACAAAAAGCAATGTATAGTCCAATTACCCCCATTTGTTTTGGGTCTAGATACATACAAAAAAGAAAAAAGAAAAAAAAAACAAGAATATTAATAATTTGGGTTGGTGGGTGATGTTGGGGTCCTCCCATAACCCAAAAGGCTGGTTCATGGTCACAAGAGATTGTGATTGAAGAGTTGAAGAAATGTAGAAGATATGGATGAGGTTTCCATTGACAGTAGTAGATACTGTGATAAGGATAAGTCCCTCTCCATCTTTACCATCCTCCTCTGCTACTCAGAACCTGATGCCAGAATTTCATTATTACGTCTCAATTGTGATCATAATTTATTGCTTTCTACGCCCAAAAATACTTAAACCTACTTCCACATGCCAGAATATTTCCCTTCTCGACTCCTGCAACACTAACTCTTCCCCCTTCCATCACTCACCTAATACCATTTTTAGTTCTCCTCAAAAATTAATAATATGCTTACTTCTTTTCATTTTTTTTCTTTTTCATTATATTTTAAAATTTTTAAAAATAACCTTTTTTATCCGTAATTATTAGTTGTTAATTTTTATTAACAGAAAAGTTAAACTCATAATTTCGTCTATCTTTCCATCTAAATTTCATCAAATCAATCTTATTTTTCTAAATTATTAACCTGAGAAATCCTACCATTAACTTTTCTTCCCTCCTTTCTGATCACAAGTTCCAGTCTATAAAAATAACATTGATAAGATAAATTATCGTATCTGATGTGTATTTTCTGATTTAGAGTTTATAGAATCTTGTTATGATTTTGTTCTTATAAAATATTTAAGAATGTTAAAACAAAATGATATGTATTTAAATTATTTATAAACTCAATTTTTTAAGTTATGTATGTTAAGAAAGGGAAGAGTATTTAAATTTTTACTTTTATTATAGACTTCTTCGGTTACACTAAATATTGTCACTGTAGACTTAAAAGTAAAGACAACGAAAAATTTAAATATACATCTGTTAATCTTTTGAGACATCCTCTAATGAAACTTGGAATTTTTGAGCTCCAAAAACCTAACAATAGCTCAATTGATTTTATTAACGTTAAACTCGAAACATATACATTTATGAAAAATAATAGCTCAATTGATTTTATTCAAATTATATATTACGTATATTGAATATAAAAATAATTATGTATTTAAATAGAATTAATATTTAAATGCTAATTTGAACTTAATAAAATAAGACATCGCGATAAAAAAAAATGTGGAAAGATTATTTGTTTAAATTAAAAATAATTTTTGGAAGTAATTAATTTAAGAGTCGAAGAGAAGGTGAAGGAAGGGTGGTTGAAGAGAAGAGTAACAGGGAAAAGTTGAGAGAGAAGTGACGATGGGTTTGTCTCCCCAACCCTGTGGGGCGCTTCACTTTTGCAGGAACCTTCTTTACTCTTTCCCAGGTACGGACACTGCCCTTTACTCACCCTAAAATAACATTTTCCTAATAATAATAATAATAATAATAATAATAATAATAATAATAATAATAATAATAATAATAATAATAATAATAATAATAATCTATGCTTTCTTCTTCTTCGACTCTCATCTAGTATATGTAAATTGTTTGGATAATATAAATGTAGACTATTTTTAGTTAAATATTTAGATAATTCTGAACATTTCAAGCTATTTTTTTTCCTAATACTAATTACTTTATTTAACTTTTGTTTTGATTTCAAATTTACTGAAATAATATTATTAAGATAATCAAACCACCTTCAAATGTCCACTTTGAAATATGAAACTCATGTTATAATTTGGTTTTTAAAAGACACTTTAAAAGATTGGAGATGAATATTATTAAAATATATCTTTATTGTCATATTATTGAATAAAAATGACATTTTAAAATTATCTATTATTTCTAGTTAAAAGAAAAAGATAACATGAGATTGAAACAGTATTATCCTAAATTTTGAAACTCCAAATTGATTTGTAAAATAATTTTTACTGAAACTAAATAAATAAATGTTAGAATATAATCTTCAAATTTGTTAATTCATGGACACTTTCAGTTTCCTCCTTATACACACTAGAAATGAAAATAAAATAAACAATTTGTTCTCTCCTTCACAACACAAGGGGGAGTAGATGAGTTCGTCAACGGAGTCACCATTTAAGTAAAATCACATTCAAGTAAAAGTGATATAACCCGTACGAATTTTAACTCAATAATTAGAATAATTAATTTGTTTATACATTGATTTAATTAATTAACTTTTATTTTATTTCTTGATAAATTTTTGCAAACTAATACATATTGTTTCGAGAAAATCTTTGTTAAGTTATTAATTAGGTAAAGGCTAACTGTAAAAGAGAAAAAAAATTTCGAATTGTTATATTAAATAATTTAATCAAAGTGTAATATATTAGAAGAATTGAGTCGAATTATGATGGGTGTACAGTGGGAATTTTTGATCTTTTTCAGACACAGGTTTGGATCCCTTTATAAGAAAATTCACATGGTAGACATATATATGGAGACCTGACACTGAGAACTCTGTAGATCTCAAATAATTGTCATTGGATCATTTGCGATTTAGATATTTATACAGTGATTCTCTGGGTTGCATCTCATTTTTTTAGGTCTAATCTACAATCTCAGCCACGTCATAAAATAACAAAATTATATATATGCATATATATTTCTTTTGTGTTTTCTACCATAATAGCTGTAACAAATTTAACATTTTTTTTTTTAAATTTAAATGGCCATGCCAAAAGGGAGGCTTGTGTTAGATAATTGATTGTGAAAAACTGAATTTTTAATTTTTTTTTCTTTGAAGATTACCATCAAAGAAAAAAATTAAAGAAAATGTCAAAACATTAATACAGAGAAATCTTTATATTGAATTGATTCTAGATAAGTCTTAATTAATCCAAGTAATTTTAGTTGGATTTTTCACTAGCTATTGAATAAAGGCTTGATTACAAAAGTTTCCTATGTAACTATATCAAAAACACACATAAAAGAACTTCTCGTAAAACTTTTCAAAAGATAAAATAAAATAAGAAGATAACGAATCTTATCAATTACCTAAGTACACACTAAATGTCGGTGTAAAATCTAAATTCATAAATTACAAAAAGGTAAAGACCAATATCACCATGTTGTCTGTGTTTTACAGTGGATCACTTATAACTTTGAATAATTCTCTCTTCGATGAAATATATAAAAATATTTTATATATATATATATATATATATATATATATATATATATATATTTATATATATATATTGCCATTCAAACTAATTTTACTAATTGATTATCTGCTATTGACAGACAGATTTCAAATAATCAATTATACTTCTATCTAATGGATTACTTGCGAATTGAGAGTATCATTCAAATTATATTACCACTAAGCTAAATCGAATATTTTGTTAACAGAGCTAAAAATATACGTTCTGATTAATCCTAGTTGATTATCTACTAAACCCAGTTGATTAAATCGTTATACTGAAATGAGGTTTGAAAAGATAGAGATGAAAAGTTGAGCAACATAAAGTATAGATGAAAGAAGGTTTTGTTTGTAGAAAGGTTTGAAATGAGTCGGAATAGTAACCCTAGAAGAGAGTAAAGTGGAGGAAGGTGAAATGAATTAGTTGCGGCGTGTTGTGGGTCTTTGTATGACAGTGAAATAGGAAGGACCACAAAAAATATATATAACTGTCGAGTGTATCGCTGGAGAATTACTATGCTGAGATGTATGGCTTTTTTGGGTATGTGCTGCAACCTGTTGCTGTATGATATTGATGGATCCTTGTGCACAAACCTGCTAACTGTATGCTCATTAATTTGCACACTCATCAAGATCACTACATCATATTCTTCATCCCTCTCTCTCTCTCTCTCTTTCTCTCTGTAAAATCTCACTTCCACTTGTACTTAACACAACTATTACACTTCTTCACCATCCATAATTAACCAATGCACTCATCTTTTTCATCCAATCACCAACCATTATCTGGGTGCACCAGATCCACAACATCCTAGACCTCGTTCTTCGCTAGGTTTAATCATGTTTGGATTCGCTTTGTGAACTAAGTTGTAAGTGAAACTTGTTTTTTTTTTTTTTCTTCATATTTCAGACCATGTTTCAAGACAAAATTGTAATAAAGCTTGGTTTCGGATCAAATTCAACTTTCGATTTTACCTTTTTAACCTATGTTTTTAGGCTTTCAGATTCAACACCAAATGTGAATTAACTCCATGGTAATGCGATGTTGTTTTGCTGCATAATTATATTGATTTCTGAAACCTGTAATTACATGAATTTCGTTGCCAAAACTTTTAGTTTATTAGAGATTTATAGAATACGGAAAGTATAGATAAGCTAGCATAACTTAATTAGTAATTAGTAATTTTGAATCTATACACTAAATATTTTATAGATAAATTTTACTGTTTAAAGTATTTCGTATTTAACATGATTAAACTATCACTCATTAAAAAGATTATGAAGTTTTGAAAAAAAAATATATCAGTATTGAACATAATCCAGTTCTTTTGGAATCATTTTAAGCCTAAATTGTTCTTTCACAAATGAAATTAAGAATTTACAAAGCACTATAGTTTCTTGCCGGCTGCTTCTACCGGTAAAAACACACACACACACACACATATATATATATATAATATAATAATGAGGTTTTATATATCAGACCAGAAAGTTTGCTAACTATTTCACATGTTTAGATGTTCTTTGTTGATATGCAAAGTGAACAAGTAAAAAAAAGAAGAAATCATATACTACCATTTACTATCCTGAATAAAAACAATTGATTATCTACAACGTGGACATATTGTGATTTTTCTATAATTTTGAATCCAAAAAAAGCTCTTTCATATATAATAGTAAAAACTAGGGACCTGGTTTGATGCCTGAACAAGCACATTAATCTCCTTATTCGTACAGAAATTGACTGAAAAACAAAGGAAAGAAGTTACTACCTAATTACCCACCTTCAGTACACACATACACGAGGGAAGAAGGAGGAAAACAGTAACCAACACTGATATGCAGATATCGTCGAAGGTGCAACATACCAGGTAATACAATTTTGTTTCCATTTGCATGCATAAGAGAAAAAGAAACTAACCTGAAAATGGTGTCATATTCCAACACGCAAGTGAACTTTGTCACTTCTCCTCCCTCACTAAAATATAAATCGAAGCCATTATTTTTGTCCCAAATGCCCCACAAATATATATTAAGATTGACCATCTAATCAGCATCAATCTCTATACATAAACCCTCAGTTAACTCTTGCTTACACGACGCACGTGAGACTGTGACAGATACTAGGCTGTCAAATTTCTGTGCTTCTTACACGAGTCATGACACTAGCCATCTATTTCACTCAGTGATTTTGGTTTTCTTTGTTGAGCTTTAGGCCGTAATTCTCCCACAAGTTTCCACCCTCAGTGCTCATCAAGAAGGGGAAGCAGCTATCAGAGGGATCAACATTTCCAGCATTGGATTTTGAAGGTGAAGAACTATTATTTGTTTGTAGCCTCTCAATCTCTTTCCCTTGATCACTCATATCATCACAGTACCCACTTCCTTGGTCGTATAACGAAGATTGTCGATGATCATCGTTGTTCTTGAAGAAAAAACAGTTTCTAGAGTTTTCCTTGCACTTCTTGCTCCCTTCCTTCTCACCACCCTCCCTTGGATAGTTACTCATACTTTCCCACTTCTCTTTGCACATCAAAGCACTCCTTTCGTAGCCAAAACAAGCCATTTTGGTTGCTACAACCTCCCATGAAACATCCTCAGAAATTTCACTACATGGAAACCTTGTCTCTATCTCAGCTCTCAGCTGTTGAAGCCTTGTAATTTCAGATTCTGGCCACCTGTTTAAGATTTCACTCTCATCTTCATTATTCTGGTTTTCACTATGGTTTTGAACTTCAGCAGGCGTTACATTTATACCCTCATTGGGAGTTTCAGCCTTTATTATTTCTCTTCCAGTTAGCTTTTGTAAAGCCTCCATTAGAGCAGCATCCCTGGCTTCAATCCACGCTCTCTCTTTGGCCCAAAACTTTTGCTCCCTCTCTAACCTGTTAGCCTCTTGTTTCCTCCACTCTTCCTCTCTTAACACCCGCTCCTTCTCCTTCTCTTCCAGCGTCTTCACAAGTTTATCCAACCACTCCTTCTGCTTCTCCACAAGCTTCTTCATCTGTGAGTCAATGAAGTCTTTTATCTTCACCTTCCAGCTCCTCCCACTGTTCCTCTTTCTCCTCTTCTCTATGGACTCATTCTCCATGCTGTGGTGGTCATTGTCATCATCAGATGATGTTGTATCGAAGTTAGTGGAGTTGGTGAGGCTTAGGCTATCACAATGCTTGCCATTGTGAGACTGAAACTTATCTTGATTTGTCTGGGAGGGGTCATGGCTGCTTGCTTGAAAATGAATGCTGCCAACAACATTGGTTTCTGGGACTGAAACTGTGCTACTGTTTTCTCCATACAAGGCCTCAAGTTGACGAAAGAATCTGTAATGCTTCCCGTCATGTCTCCCCGCCTTGCCATCTTTTGTCTTCTTGTAATACTTGTACAAATTCTCAAACTTCTCCCTGCACTTTTTCCCACTCCTTTGATATCCATGTTCTTCGGACATGATCCTGAGACCACCAGCAGAACCAAAAGTGAAATGGGTGTGGAAGAAATTCAACAGGAAAAGGCTACAACAACTATTGCAGAATAGAACCCTAGTTCTCAAAGAAACAGCCCTCCCTCGATCCTCCCATGTGACGACGAACTTTGTGGCATTTAATAAATAATTTTATGCAATGCCATGCAGTGACGTTTTTAGGTTCTTTCTTGGTGCCTAGTTATAGCAAGCATAACAAAGCATGCCACACTGCAATTGCCACATAAGTGAGGCTTCGAAGGAAGAGCCTCGGCTTGGTGTCATTTCATACGATGGAATCAGAAGAGAGGTGCAAATGCATCGGAATGGTCAATGGATTTTCAACACCCGAAAACAAATAATGAAACAAAGGGAACGAAATCTTGCACCTAAAAGATGGGTACAAAATTTCAAAATGCAAAACCAGACTGCGACACGAACCGTACTAGAATCGGTATACACACATAAACTTAATGCTTTTGATAAGTACACGATCAATAGTCGCAAATTCAATATACAAACATAAACAGCTTCTGCACACTGTATAGTCTTTTCCCACGAAAGAAAAGGTTAACAAAATTAATGCATTCCGCTACATGTCGTAGTTTCCAAAACTCCCAACGACAAAATTAACGTCAAGTCCATCCATGTCATCTCACAATTAACTAAATCGCGGAAGCATCGCATGTGCATCCAATTTAGTAGGTTGCCCTCATTTTTTTTTTTCCAAAAATCCAAACAGACTACACCGAAATTATCATTTTAAAATTCTCAACCCGAATATAAAGAAATTGAAGAGAAAAAATTAAGTACTACCGAAGAAGAAGGATTGTTAAATCTACTATACAACTCTGTAATTTAGATAGATTTTACTAGCAAAATATACAATAAAATACCTGTAATAAACTTATGCACTCTATAAAGAAAAAACGTAAATTGAATTAAATTTCTACAATAACCTAAAATCAAACTTATGCAGTGAAGTTGAAGAAGTTAAAGAATAGAGTGTATGCAGAAGTTAAAAAGAATGAATATTGTACCTAGAGACTTCATCCCATAAGGGTCCTTTGTGGTTAGCCTCTTTGAATTTAGGGTCCAAGCGAGATCTGATCTCAAGGAGAGTGAGGGTCTCTTGTCTGGGCCATCTTCCAGTGGAGGGGTCCCCAGCGATGCAAGCTGCACCCTCGGCATCAAAGGCAGGTGGAGTGGGTAGAGCCATGGTGGGTGCTGCTGCTGCAGCAGCAGCAGCAGGATCATGGGGTGTGGAAGTGAAGTCGTGAAGGCTAGGTGGCATTATGTCACGACCGAACATCATAACCTCGTAGTGTTGTTGGTGGTGTTGGGGAGTGGGCAAGGGTGCGAGATTCCGGTGGCCCGGGAAAAGCTCGGCCGTCGGGTGCGGCGGCATGGAGGGGAAGGTGTTGTGGGAGGTCCTCGGGGCATTGACGACTTGCCTGAGATCGTTGACGGCAAAGTGGTGTTGATGTTGATGCTGCTGATGATGGTGATTCTGCTGCTGCTGATGATGGTGATGGTGATGATGGTGATGGCGGTGGTGGTGATGGTGATCTTCCATTTCCATGAATGGGAGTTGAGAGAGAAAGAGGGTGTGATGAATTGGAAATAAGGGTGGAGAGAGAGAGAGAAAGAGAGAGAGAGAAGGGAGAGTGGTAGAAGCGGCAGAGTCGGATCCTGTCGTGCACGAAAAAGCTCAAAATTTGAGCTGAGGACTATGGTCCCATCCCATGTCCAAGTGTATGCTTGTGATGGTGTATATGTATATGTATGAGAGTGAGACTACAGAGAGAAAGAAAGAGAGTGTGACACTGTTTGTGTTTGTTTAAACTATATAGTATATAGTATTAATGTTGGAGTGTTTGGGTATGTTATCTGTCTATTTGGGTTTTGGAAGAACAATGCTGCTTCCTTCTGTGTCTTTGTTGAGAAGAACAGTGTGGAGAGTGGGGTTCAACTGCTTGCAAGAAGCCCTAAGCCACAAACACAAACAACAAATATTATTAAATCTCTTAATTATAATTACCTCTTCCATTTTATTACTCATTATTTATTATTCAAATCACAGTTTAACTTCCACTTCTTCTGGAGACCATCGCCTCCACCAACTAAACATTTCTGTGGACAATTGTCTCCAAATTCTCTGCACTTTTTTGGTGTTCCTGTGTTTTAAATATGCTGGTGCTGATATATTAAAATTTTCTTTTAATATGTTTTAAAATAACACAACCAATGTTTATCACTATTTCAAAGTACAGTAGAATAATACCACTAAATACAAGAAATCCAAATTCTAATATTACATCAGTAAATAAATTTTCTTGTTAAATTATTTTTTGTGCAAGCACATTTAGTAAAGTTTCATGTATATTACCTTTTTTTGGAAACTAAATAAATTTTATCATTTCAACAATTAAATTATGCAATGCTATCGTATATAATAACCAAGTGTATAAATTTCACACAATCTAAATATTTATAATATATGAATACGATGTTTGTTTATAGTATGAGTTGTGATAAAACTAAACCCTTCTAATAAGTTAAATTTTATTTTATTTCTACCTTTTTTTGAAAAATTATCTTCAAGATTTTTAAAAATTTGGATTCAATAAAAATTATAATAGCATTATTTAATCTATTTTCTGAAATTGTAAATCACAAATAGAATGTAAAACACTTTTTGTTATTTCAATAAACTTCTTTCCAATAGATGAAATGTTAATAAAAATAGCTAATATCATCTAGAATAAAGATATATTTTACTATTAAACATGATCTACTCTTAATTTTTTAAATAAAAAATTAAATAATGAAAGTAGCACTTTACTGATATTTTATTAAGTTTTAATAACATATATGTATATATATAATTTATTTTTCAATAGTTATGAATAAATGAAATGAATGAAAGGTTGAAATGAGGGTCCTAAAAGTGGGATGACGAATGGAAGACAGCAAGTTTGCATTGCTGACGCGTGTATAGTGTCAGGGATGCTACCTTTTTTAATTTTGGTAATCATTCACTACATCAAACCCTGCTGCTTTCAATTTATTTTTAAATAAATACTTTTAAACAATTTGTTTAACTTTCTCCCTACTTTTTCATTAAAATACATTTTCTGGATTCCTTTTAAAGTTCTTTAACTATACAACACTAAACATATTGTTTACTCATAATATATACTAAACATTAAAATTCTTAAAATTTTTATCTTCAAGTTAGTTTAAATAACATTATAATTTCCAAATTTATGAATTTGAGATAAATCTCACTTCCAGTTATATAAAAGTGTCACTTACGTTATTACAACATTTGTAACAAATATACTAAATATTTTAATAACATAATACTAGCAATTAATAGCCGATAATATATATAATATTTTTGAATATTTTAACTACAACATAATACCGTCACAAATGCTACCATCAGTTACATAAAATCATTAACTCCAACAACCATAGATTTCATGATCAAATCATACACAACTTCATTATTTTACAAACCAACAGACATATATCCCTCCATTCACAATACAAATTCATATAAAATCTCCAACTCATTCTTATTTCACATAACCATTTGGGTCACAATGATTTCAATACAACAAATCATATGTATCAACAGGATCCGAGACTACTAAAAAACCATTCAATCCACAAGTCATAATTGATCAAGAGTTGAACTTATAAAAATAACAAGCTTCCCTTGCTTCAAAATGGCTTTTTCTCAAACCTAAATCTCTACAACTTAAAAATAACATTGACACAACTAGGGACCTAAAACATTTGTCCAAAATCAAACCGAGAAAATCACTTCTCTCAATTGATTATACTAAGATTGATAACTAAAATTACACGAAACTAGATAAGAGTGATTTTAAAGAGCAAAAAATGATGGAAGAAACGAAGAGTATGGCTCGAGGAGAGAGAGCACAAGAAAAAGGATATGATGAGGGAAAAGTCATAACAGGAACAACTCTTCAACAAATATTTTTAAAATGACATTTTTTGTATAAATATATATATAGATTTTCAGGATACCAAATATATAAAATATATTAAAATTTAAAAAAAATAAATAAATTATATATAAATTTATATAAATATAAAAAATTAGGAAAGTCAAGCCCAATATCAATACTATGGTCCACCTGACATAGGTCTTACAACAAAACCTAAATATTAACTATTTACTTTTGGATTTTTTTTGTAACATTTGACTATAAAACATTCTCATATTAGAAGTACATGCATATTAAAAATAAACAATGTCATAATAATTTCATGAACAATCAAAGTTGCTCAGTTATGTATGTAAATTCACAAAATGCGTTTCTGAAAAATAATTTTGAACATTCATGAAAAAAATTCTAAACTAAGTTGGTTCCATGTCTTTTGTTGAGAAAAAAGATACGATCATAATAGCGTTACTTTAGTTCAATCATCCTGTAAATTTTCTTACTTTATGACATCTTGAATGGACCAAAGGGACAATATACTGCGTTGAATAATGGTGGAAAAAGCAACTTTTCATTGTATTTTTCTCAACTGAATGTAACTTTTGGGAATTATTGAAGCATATCTCATCTCACGCCCAAGAAATTTGTGCTTCATGCACTTTTCCTCCGGGCTATTCATTTCTACATACATATATGCTGAATCTTAATATAAATAATTATTGTTTCTCTTGATTTTCCTCACTTTCTTAGTCTATTTTCCTTTTGTTTCATGCAAAATAATTGAATTGGCAATGGTATGTGATAATTTTATATATATATTTTATATTTTTCAAATACAAATATAAATACATGCAAGCAAGTCTTAATTCTTGAAGATCTCACATTAATATTAAGGATATGTTTAATTATATTTTGAGTCCCTATAAATTTGAGAATTTTCAATTAAGTCTTTAATAAATTTTTATGGTCTATCGAAACTTTGATATTTTAAAACTTTTCAAGTGAGTTCCAGTAGTTAATTGTTTATGTAAATTTTATGATGTCGTAGTTATCTTTTACCGTCACTCTTCTTATATGTTATCACATAATATTTTGTTACACGAGATCTGAGATTTTTCCTAAATATGTACTGTATTTAATGAAAAATATATCACAATTTCACAATTTATAATTTTGTAATTTTATAGTTTTATAATTATATAATTTTATAATTTCTTAATTATGAAATTATATATTTTTTAAATTTTGTAATTTGTTAACTTTTTTAATTTATATTTTTTTTTGTTTTTTAATTTCTTAATTTTTTTAGTTTAATAATTTTAATTAAATATAAAAGTAATTTTCATTATGTAAAGTAAATATTTGGGGATGATTTCGTCATCCGAGAGTTAATTAAAAGTTTTAAAATTTAAAAAACAAAAATTTTATTAGAAACTCAATTAAAAATTTTCAAATGGACAAAACTTAATTAAGTCTTAAAAATTAAATCAAATTATAATACATAATAAATACAAATCTTATTTATTATTTTATAGGATAAAGTTAAACTTAAAATTACTTTTTTTATCTCAGATTAAATTAATATTAGTTAAACTTACCTTAGTCAACTTTAATGTTATCGTATTAGATTATATATTTTTATTGTCATTATTTTAAAGAACATAGAATCGAAGTTATTTATCATTTAAGATATGCTGTTTTTGTTTTTTAGTTTTGTGTAAGTCTTTAACCAATATTTAACCAATTTTCTTGCAATGATTATACTATAAATGTTTTTTCAATTAACTATATGTTGCTGAATATATAGAAAAAAAAATTGAAGCTTTGAATCACACTACTAAACATTTGTAAATTTTTATTGTTATTTCCATTATTATTATTATTATTATTATTATTATTATTATTATTATTATTATTATTAAAAATTGCTAGTATACTTTGCTCTTTTTTATTTGGAGATTATTCAAAATTGAATGCAACTGAAAAAACATGAAAAAACATAATTAAATACAATAATGATGATTTTTTACGCTAAATATATAATAATAAGTTGGGTGAGTTTTATTCATATATAATTTGTAAGTTGAATTTTTTTTAATCTTTAATGAGAATTTTATATGTAGATATTTTAGAATAAAGCACAAAATCTACTTTCTTTTTCTTTGTTAAAAGAGAGTAGAACCAAATCTTGGACGAACCAGTAATGATATATGCTGAAAGTGTCAATGATATCCACCTACAATATTGCATTATAGTTTTATCCAATTATAACTTCTAATGATATAACAGTAACTTTTTGTGGGATTCTAGTTGATGGATACATACATATATATATATATATATATATATATATATATATATATATATATATATAAAAAAAAA